>Ga0182017_10001821_pt1 | contig 16326 bp, 24 predicted proteins | sample 712E3DmetaG_FD_120492 | JGI IMG/M metagenome (GOLD analysis project Ga0182017, IMG submission 120492) | Permafrost microbial communities from Stordalen Mire, Sweden - 712E3D metaG | ecosystem: Environmental > Terrestrial > Soil > Wetlands > Permafrost | place: Sweden: Stordalen | collected... | reverse complement strand
TCCACGGTGCGGTTCAACTTTTATACATCCGCGTTGGCGGCGGGGGAGTCCGTAGCGCGGGTGAAGGCGAAGGCGGCGGAGGCGGCGGAGGCGGCGGCGGAGGCGGAGCAGGCGGCGGCGGCGGCGGCGTGGGCGGTCGTCTCGACCCGCGGCGTCGACTGCGAGGGGTACGAGGATCCCGGCTACGGCTACGACGAGGCCCAGGAGTAGCCTCACCCCCCCGCCACGGGAGAACAAGGATATGACTTACGAAATCAGCGACGACGTGGGCAACACCTGGACCTGCGATCACGAGCAAGCGGCCCGCACGCTGGCGGTGATGCTCGCCAACAACGGCCACAACAGCGTGACGGTGCGGGCCAGCGGGGCGCGCAATCCGATCGCATGGTATCGCCACGACGAGGACGGCAATGTGTACTCGGCGTACTGCGGCGAGTAGCTATCCCACAAAGCAACTACCGCGCAAGCGCTTAGTGGTGGTGGAGTGCGGTAAGCGGCACACCTACTACCCGTGGGGCAATAAAGAGGCCGCTGATTTCGTCGCGGACTTGCGGGAGTTTGGCGCACACTATGGCTACATATTTGCATTGTATGGATCGAGTCTAGCGGGCCGTGGTCGGGATCTGGACATGCTCGCCGTACCGTGCAACGACCGGGCAGAGTATGCCGATGCGCTGCTTGATGCGCTCCGCGATCATGTGGGCGGCGGTGAACCCTGGGGGCGCTACCAGGGTCTCAGAGGTGTTAGCTGCGGCTTGATACAGCTCGCCAACGGCAAGATTCTGGATGTGCAGGTATGTCGGCTGTGTGGTGACGGGGAAGGTAAATGACGCCCAAGAGCAAAGCCGCACGCGATATCCAGCAGGATGACAACATTCTCCATTGCGGCCTGACATATGTAGTTGTGCGGGTTGAGCCTGCCTGGCATGCGCCGGGAGCGCTAACGCTAGTAGCTACCGGCCCGGGCAACTTTTCTGCAGCAGCACAGTTTGTGCGACGATTTACGCACCAGTTGCACGACGCAATTCCACTATCGGGAGCGCCGCATCCGTTCTTGTGCGCACCAAGGTAATAGCGTGTCGCGCAGTCAAAGTAATGCGCACGCAGCACGATTCTTGACCGAGGTCTCTTTTCGTGTTCCACTGCTCTCGTGGCTACGAAAGCGATCTATAACGCATCTATTCCCCACGACGAGCATCTCGAAGTCCGCCCCGGCGTAAAGCTGATCGAGGCGGACATTCCGGGTAGCGCCAAGTGGATGGCTATTTCCCCTGAGCATCCCGAGCGCGCCAAAAAGGGCGACTTGGGCTTTGGTGGGTTGCGCCCCCCGCGGGAGTCGTTTGAGTCTCCGCTGGCGGGTGTCCCCTTCAAAAATTTGCGGAAGCGGTAGCAATCGGGGCTGTGCCCCGGAGGAGTATCCATGTTCAAAGCAACCCCCGGTGTGCACGGGGGCCTGCGCAAGCAGGCCGAAAAGCATGCCGATCCAAAGAACTTCCCCACTGAGCCCGCGTACTGCACGGTTTGTGGAAAGCCTGTTGCGGTCGAGCACAAGCACGCGGGCGATGCCGCCGAAACGCTGCCAAAGCCCAGCAAGCCCACGCAGAGTGTCACAACTCCTTTTGTCGTGAAGGGGAAGTAATCATGGCCGACAAGTCCAACTGGGAAGAGTTTCCGCCCGACGCCGTAAAGGATCCGACCAAGCAGTACGGCGAGGTCCATGGCGAGTACGATGATGAGGCCGTGCGGGACGACAAGAGCACGAAGATTCCACCCGGGCAGCCCGACCCGTTTACCGTCACGAAGTAGGGGGAACAGATGAGCCAGAACGCCATTGATTACGCCGGCACCGACGAGGTTGATGTCGCCAAGCAGTACGAGCAAAAGCACGGCGCGTACAAGAGCAACGTACCCGAAGGTCCTATTGAAGAGCGCCTTCCCACGGTGTCCCTGCCCATGGTGCCCAGCAAGCTGCCATTTGATGTTGGCAATGACACGGGCGGAGAGCGCTAAGTGGCCGATCAGTTCTCGCTCCAGGGTAGCTACGTGGTGGCGCCGCTCGCGGCACCGGCTAGCGCCGATTTCGGCCTGGCCTCCTTACTTGATGAGGAGGTCACCCTGACCGAGAAGCTAGCGATGTCCATGGACCTCATTACAGATGCTACGATGAGTGTCCCATTTGGAGGCGTCGCAGCGGCCACCGTGACGATCATTAAGGTCACCTGCGGGGGGCCGCTGACCGCTACGATTACCACGGGCACCGGTCTATCGGCCACCTCGCGTACTGTGGTCGTTGATTCTCTTTTGATCCTCTTGGCGGCGAGTGCGCCTGTGACCGCGCTCTCGCTCGCTCGGAACCCCGCGGTGTTTTCGTCGGTGCGGGTATTCCTCGGCCAGCAGAGCTAGGTCACTACACCTCACGAAGGAGATACAAGAATGTCCGTCACTGCCACTGCTGCACAGACCCTGCAAAAGGCTCTGGACTCCGCAAATCCTAATCAGATCGCCGACGCACTGCGTGACATCGCGCTCGGCACCCTGCTTGCGTCTACCGAGTATGATACCGGCACGATCACGGGTAGCGCTACGGTCGTCCTGCCGTTCGAGGCCGCAATCGTGCAGAGCGCCCGCGTCGTGACGTCTGGTACGGCCGGATCCATTGGCCCGTATCTTGTCGCCGACTCTGGCGCAACGCCGGTCATTCCGCCTACCGCTACCGCTTATGCTGGTGCGGCCATTGGCATCGCGACTCTTGGCACGGACCGGAAGACCCTGACTTTTCCGAATACCGTGACCCGTGTTGTCGTTCGGTACTCGCCGATCGGTACCACGCTTGCCACGCTGCTCGCGATCAATAGCAAGGCGTAATTTGCGGGGAACGGGGCCCGGCGCAAGTCGGGCCCTTCTGCTGTTAACGTACCCGAGATGCTTTCGGGGAATCACGCAGCACGGTCGTCTTTCTCGGTCGAGCGTTGATCTCGTCGTGCTCGGAACGCGCACGGCGGCGGTCAATTGCCGGTTAACCGGGCGAGGCAACGCGCAGGAGAAGCGACCATGGATGCAAGTATTCCAGTTGGAGTACCAGGAACAATGCCAGCTCCCGCAGATGCGCCAGTTGCGGCACCCGCGCCAGCTCCCCAGCCTACTCCGGAGGGCATTCAGCACACGCCCGAGGGTAAGGTGAAAATCCTCAGCAAGGCTACTTTTGCGCGCCTTGCCGAAGAGAATCAGCAGCGCGGCAAGAAGGCGCGTGATCAAGAGCTTAATGACCTGGCGCGCTCTGCCGGTTTTGACGGCATTGCTGATGCCCTCTTGCGTATGAAGGCGCCAGATGCGCGAACGCCACAGCGCCAGACTCGCCCCGTGCAAACGCCCCGCTATGTAGAACCTGAAGGCGGCGATAGCGATGGTGGTAGCGAAGACAACTATGAGTCCCCAGCGCCTGCTGTGCAGGCGGCTGGAGGCAGTCCCGGTGCGGCACCGCGCCCCCCGCAGGGTGGTAAGCGCGATCGGAAGGCTTGGAATCACTACGTCAATGAGAAGCGCCAGTGGGAAGTTGAGCGCGCCGCTTACAAGGCGCGGCTCGACCATGAGCGCGCGCGCGCACGGGAGCTCCAGGCGCAGCTTGACGCCAAGGATACTGAGATGGACCTGCGCGAGGTCGCGGTATCTTGTGGCGTGAAAGACGTGCCCTACGCAATCAGTCTCTTCACGCGTGACATGGCTGGAAAGTCGGACGACGAGTTGGCAAAGCTCGACGAGCGTACATACTTCGAGCAACTGCGTGCCAGCAAGCCATACCTGTTTGGCGAGCAGGTAACTCGTGCCACGACAGGTGTTGGCGCCCCGCCATCCAATATGTCGCCCACGCCCGCCGCCGTAAATGCTGCGGCGACGTCGGCTGCGCACGTGGACGCACGTGCTATGTCCCGCACTGAATTGGCAACACGGCTACGAAAGATGGGGCTGAATATGCCGGGGTTCTACAGTTCTCCGGTTAGCTCATCTGGACGATCTCCCGGCCGATAAGGCGCGGGTGGCGAGCGCCTCTTTTTCGCGGCGAGGCGCTCGCAAAAATTGACAGCCGCGAGGATATGGCTGAAACTTCTTACCAGCCGCGTCGATCGCGTAAAAGGGGGCACAATCTTGGACTTCTCAACTATCACGCAGAGCCCGGACATTCGGGCAATCGTCCAGGAGAACATCCTGGAGCGCGCCTTTCACGACGCGCTGTTTCCGCAGCTCATGTTCCGCGGTGAGGCCACTCCGCAGCTTTGGCCTGGCAATGTCGGCGACACGATGGTCTTCACGGGCGTTGGTCTGATCAAGCCCAAGATGGCCCCTCTGCGCCCCGGCAATGATCCGCTGCCGAGCGACTATCAAAAGGAGCAGTGGACGGCGACACTGCATCAGTACGCAGACACGATCGATACCGCAATGCCCAGCAGCATCGTGGCGATCGCGAATCTCTTTCTCGAGAACGCGCACCAGCTTGGCCTTTCCGCAGGTATGTCGCTGAACCGCATCGTGCGCGACCGCCTCTACAACGTCGGCATGAGCGGTAACACCGTGGCTACCAACGCTACCACGGCGTCGACTCTTCCCGTGGCGCGCCTGAATGGTTTCACGACTGCTCGGCGCCCCGACCTGGCGCTTGGGTCTGCTGTGCGGTTTGACACCGTGAGCTCCACCAACCCGCTGCCGATTACGGTTGGCGCGGTTGCGGCCAACGTCATCGGGTTTACGCCGTCCATCGCGGGCGACGAAGTCGGTCCCGGTACGCTGACGCTGGATGCGCCGATTACTTGGGCTCTGCGTGCTAAGGTTGTTGCCGGTGACGCCAGCGTGCTTGTCCGCACGGGCGCGGGCGCTACGATTGACGCGCTCACGTCGGCTAACGTGCTTACGCTGTCAGATATGCGCACCGCCATTTCGCGCTTCTATCAGCAGAGCGTTCCCACCCAGCCCGACGGGCGCTATCACTGCCATCTGTCGCCGATGGCCGTGCAAGAGCTGTTCGCCGATGCGGACTTGCAGCGCCTCAACACGGCACTGCCCGACTACTACATGTATAAGGAGTTCGCGATCGCCGAGCTGCTCAATACGGTCTTCTACCGCAATGCTGAAGCGCCCATCGCGCAGACCGTTGCTGGTGGCACCACGGCAGCTTATGACACCACCGACCCGTTCGCCGCTGAGCTGTATGTTGGCGGCACCACGGCCGGCATCCCCGTGTTCCACACGCTACTTGTTGGCGCGGGTGCGGTCTACGAGTACTACCAGGATCTGGGCCAGCTGATTACTGAGGCTGGTGTGACTGGTAAGGTTGGCGAGCCCCGGATCACCAACAACTCGATTGAGGTTTCGACCGAGCGCATCCAGCTGATTCTCCGCTCCCCGCTGAACCGTCTCCAAGACTTGGTTTCCACTTCCTGGAAGTTCATCGGCGACTGGCCGGCGCGTACGGACGTTGCGACCGGCGACGGCGCTCGCTACAAGCGCGTTGTGGTTCTCGAGCACGCCTAATACCTGATAGACACATGAGCCCGCTCCCACATACCGCTTTGGTAGTGCGCGCGGGCTTTCAGTTGCCGACCCCGTGTCGGCGTTCCGAGGTCCTAGTGACCTCGTTGCAGGCTGCACCCACCTCAAGTGGGCATCTGATTGCACTAAGCCAGCATCAGGCAGCCGACCCGATCCGTGTCACATTGCGTGACGGCATAGACGTATCGGGGTATTCGGGGCTGCGCAACCCCTGGCTTTGTGCCATGGGAACGCGCAGCTCTTTACACGGTGGCCCTGGTCCTCAAGTGACCACGGACAAACGCACCCAGCTTAGCGTCTTCGGACGCGACCCAGCTCTGGCGCGTGAGGCTCGGATCAGCAGGTGACGCTCACCCACGGCGAGGGATATCGCCGGTTCGCAGTCACCCTAAGTTTCGAGCCTCGCCACCACTTTTTACCACTCTGACGGGTGAGCGCTGGGAGGCGCCATGGCTAGGGGAGGCTACAGTCCAATCGATGCAGCGAAGGTGATCGTGCGTAGTCAGGCTGTTGAGCTGAAGTCCGCTGCCGTGGACGAGGCTGAGATGACGGGTGTTAGCCTTGCCCCGCCGCCGCCTGCGCAGATTCCAGCACCGCCACCCCCGCCACCGCCCACTACGCAGCAATATCGAGTACTGAATCGCTGCGTATTGCGTATCCATCACGGCATGACCGTGCTTGCGGCCGGGTCGATTGTCAGTACAGATACCCACGATTTGGGGCTACTCCGGCAGCAGGGCGTACAGCTAGAGAAGATCTAGACTGGCACACGCAGTATGGCGAGGGCCAGCAGATGCTCAGCGACCAGGAAAAGGAACGGGTGCGGTATCATTTAGGGTACATGGAGGTAACGTCGGCCGCATCCATATCCTACGGTATCCCCCGGCCGCAGCAGACGATCTTTCTGCTCGAATCGGCAATGAACAAGATCATGCCGGTTGCCGAAGACCGCATTCGGCGCATTCTTGGCGTTCTGGACACTGTTGAGGAGCAGCTGCTTGACGCGCTCCCGCGCTTGGCCGCGGTAAAGCTCGACGAGCTCGAGATTCGCCAAGACGAGACCAACCAACTTGAGAAAGAGTACGTGCGCTGGGCCTGTCGCTTGGCGGACATTTTCGGCGTGCCCATCTACCCCTACAGTACCCGGTTTGCCGGGCGCGTCGGGGCTGTCTCTGCTGGCTGCATTCCCAGGAATTAACCTATGCCTTACCCGCCGCACAAGCCATACACCGACTTGACAGGGTTCGACTGGTCTCGAACCCTGGCGCGGCGCTTGATCCCTGTGGCCGACATGCTTCGCGACCTGCGGACCAAGTTTGGTATGCGCCCGTGGGAAGTGCACGTCGTCCGCGTCAAGTGGACTGGCGGCGCGCGTGGTGTTGGCGCAGCGTACAAGGTCGCCGAGCACACGATCCTACCGACGCCACGTGTTGTGGATCTCAATTCATTGCAAGAGATCGTGCGGCAGGTTGGCCTCGACGAGGTCGGGGTAGTACTGCTCGACGAGATCTCTGGCCGGTACACTGAGCGGCAGTTGCTTGGCTGGCACGAAGACGGCACGCCACCTGACCTTGATGAGCAGGTATGGTATGAGGTAGCGTTTCCCCTCCCGGGCAATACAGCCTTTGAGGTGCGGCGCTTCTTTCCCGCGAGCGCGCCACACTACTCTTCGGGAAAGTTTGAATGGTCATTGCGCCTTGACCGCGCGCATCCAGATCGCTCGCGAACGGAGGTCAGATGATCCTCCGATTCACCCTTACCGAATGGGCCAAGTACCAGACCCAACTGGGCCCGCGACTGTTTAGCGCGGGCAAGCGTGGGCTTGTATCTGCCGCAGCACGCTCCATACCGATTCTCCAGGGGCGCACCAGAACCGCCCCGCCGGCTAATCCGGGCGGCGTAGGCATTGGCGGCGCCGTAGACATTGGGAGCTTCCTCGGCGCTTGGCGGTCACAGCTAATCGAGGGCGGCGCCGAAGTCCGCAACGACGCACCATATTCTGCCGTTATCGAAGGTGGGCGGCGTGCTGGTGCTGCCATGCCTCCGCGCAAGGTTATGGCAGAGTGGGCGCAACGACGTCTAGGGCTATCAGCCGCGGAGGCCAAGCGTATCGCTTTTGTGCTTGCGCGTGCCATTGCGCGACGCGGGCTCAAGCCCCGAAAAATCCTTAAAGATGCTATCCCCGCAATCCGTACTGCTGCGCGTGAAGAAATGGATCGCGAGATTCAGCGGGAGCTCAGCTCGAAGTGACAGCCTTTCCGCCATATCCTAGTTACGCGGAGGTTCCCGCCCCCAGGGGTGAGACGCGCCTTGTGCTGCCCGGTAGCCTGCCTGACGCCCCCACGGCACGGCAAGACACGGACTGTCGCACGGCGCTTACCCGCGGTATGTGCGAGTACCTATCGCAGCTAGTTGAGCCCGCGTCTGGTGGTGCTTTGCTGCGGCTACGCCGGGCCTTTGAGACCTGGGCAGAAGCCGAAGACCCAGCCGAGTATCCTGCTGCTTGTGTATGGTCTGACCAGGCTGGCACCTATGTTGGGTCAAAGCTTTCACCCTCCCCGGCACCAGAGGACATCATACCGGAAACAAATGCCTACGTTGTTCAATACGCGGGTTTTGAGCTGACGTTCTACGTTGATCTGTGGTGTACCGAGCCAGCGGAGCGCCGAGCTTTTGTTGCTATGTTCGAGCGGGCCCTTAACCCTCTTGCGGGAGGGTATGGCTTTGTCTTGGCGCTTCCCCATTACTTCAACGTGCGCGCCCAGTATGAACTGATCAGTACGCAGTATGTAGACTCTGAAGACGAGGCGCGAAAGCGAATCAGACGCGCAATCATGACTGTCAAGGGATCTGTACCAATGTTGCAGCTACGCACGTTCCCGAAAGCACGGCCATACCCGAAGGTTACTATCGTGGAGCGTGACTAGGCTCTATTTCCGCGATACTCTGCATTAGCTGCTGAAGGAGGCTACGCATGCCCGGTTTTACAAGGCGTTACCTGTCATTCCCCCCGGTCGACACCATCACGCTGATCGAGGGTATCATCATTGTTGATCTGCCTCCTCCGGGGCAAGTGCAGGGCACTGGTACGGGTACTTGCGCGCTCATTGGCGAGTTTGCCGATATGACGCATGCCGTGCTTGTTGACGGGTCCGGCAATGTGACCACGAAGACCAACCCCGTGGAGGCGTACTCACCCCAGGACATGCTGGGTAAGGTCGGTGGGTTTGACGAAACGCTCGGCGAGTTTGGCGTCAGTGGCGGCAATGGTATTGCCGCGCTGCGCAACAAGAAGTTTAGCCGGTTGATCCTTGTCCCTGTCAACCTGTGCTCGTCTAAGGCCGTGCGCCTGGTTCGCGACCTGCCCACCAACCTCGACGCTACGCACGCGATCCCTGTAGTGCCAATGCAGGCCGCGGGTGTATCTGCGGGGCGCGAATTTCGAACCGGCGCCAACCGCGTACGGATTGGCGCCAAGGTGAGCTTTACGGGTCTTGGCGCGTATGCTTCTGGTGTCGACGGCGCGGTTACGGCTGCGGGTTCTACCGCCGAGCACCAGCTGTTCACCTCGGCCGGCGCAGCCTTCACGACCGTTGTTCGTCCCGATGGCACTACGGGCGTCCAGGTTGGCGATGTCCTTGTTCTTGGCGTGATCGGCGGTGCTGGCGCGCTTGGCGCGAATGCCGACACCTACCGTGTGCAAGCTGTTTCTTCGGCGACTACCCTGCAAGTCGAGCGGCAAGATGGTACGATGTTCGACTGGACCACTGGTACCGCCCAGCCGTGGCGCGTGCATCCCGGGTCGGATGCGGATACCGCTCCGGTAGGCGCAAACCTGGCTGCCGCTGGTGGTTACACTGTTCCCGCTAGGCCGCTCGATGCCACGATCACGGCCGCTACGATCGTGCAGCCTACCGTAGCACCCCCCGCAAATGCGGCCTCCAGCTGGGACCCGCTCTCCGGCCTGGCACTGGCGTGCTCACCCGGTGCGACCGACCTCATCTACACGGCCGCAGTTCAAGCGCCCAACGTCGTATCGTCGGCTTCCACCGACGCGCTCTACGCTGGGGCTTTCGATGCACTGCTCACTACTGATCAGCCCGGTAGCGACGTAAACATCGTTTGGCCAGCGCGCACGAGCGCGACGATTCGTGCCAAGCAAAAGGCGCACGTGCTGGCTGCGTCTGCACAAGGTTTCGGCCGAATCACCATCATCTCGCCGCCGATCAACACGCTGGTAAGCGCCGAGTCGACCATACTCAGCTCAGCAGATCCTGGCGTCGGCGCTAACCGAGATGAGCGTGTCATCTACAGCTGGCCGGGTTTGCAGACCTTCGTCCCCGAGGCCGTTGGGTTCTCGCTGAAAAATGCGCTCGGGACGTCCAACAACGACGGCCTGCTTGATGACCGCGCCGATGGCTGGCTGGCGTCGATCCTCTCACTCCTCGCCCCCGAGCGGAATCCTGGACAGGGCACCTCCCCTGTGACGGACGTCATGGCGGCCGTTCTCGGTTTCCAGCGCGGAGTGAGTGGCCTAGCGATCGGCGATTACATCGCATTCCGGTCACAGGGTATCTGCGCACCAATCTTCGACCGCGCCAGCGGCTATGTTTTCCAGTCGGGCATCACCACGTCGCTGACCTCCGGGAAAAAGAACATCAACCGGCGCCGCATGGCCGACTACATCGAGGATAGCCTATCTACGGCTTTCCAGCCTTATGTCAAGCAGCCCCTCACCGATTCCGTGAAAGATTCAATTGTCGGCGAGGCCGTAGCCTTCCTGACCCAGCTCCAAAGCCCCAACAACGCAGCGGCACAGCGTATTGTTGGCTATATTGTCGACGACAAGAGCGGGAATACACCCGACCTTGAGGCGCAGGGTATCTTCGTGGTCATTGTTAAGGTTCGCACTTTGGCCACGGCTGATTTCATCGTACTGCAATGCGAGATCGGTGAGGGCGTAAATATCACCCAGGGGTAATCCATGGCGCGTACGCGCATAACGAATGTCAGTAGCTCTCACGCGCTTTTGCCTCCGCCATACCTGCGCCTCCTCGGGCAAGCCCAGTCTGTTATTGTGGGTGATGACCTACCCACTGTGTACGGGTATCTTGGCGCGGCAACGGCAACTGTGGGCGTCTTTTACGCGGCGGCCGTGCCGGACAGCGTGCATGTTACCATTACCCCCGCGCCGCTTACCGCCACTGGTGTAGCGGCTGGGTCAATCGATGCCGCGGCTCTAGCCCCCGGGGCTGTGGGGTCTGCCGCACTGGCGGCAGGCGCCGTAGGATCTGGCGCACTGGCTGCGGGAGCAGTAGGCTCGGCGGCGCTTGCTACAGGCGCCGTAGGATCTGGCGCACTGGCCGCGGGCGCTGTGGGGTCTTCCGCACTGGCGGCGGGGGCGGTGGGCTCAGCGGCGCTCGCCGTAGGCGCCGTAGGCGCGATGGCACTTGCAACTCACGCCGTAGGCGCGGGAGCGATCGCCCCGAGTGCGGTAGGACCTATACAGGCGATCCCCATCTCGATCGGGGGTCCCATCGCAGCACTCTTCGCGCTAACCCGGAATGTTTTTTCGTCGGGTACCGGTGGTCCAGACATTGTAACAATTCTTGACGTAGCGCTATACGACATGGTGCTGAGCGACGTTATCTTCGATGTTAGCCCAGACACCCGTGATGGTACCGTTCTACTGCAAAGCAAAAGTGACCGCGCCCTCTCCGACGTCATTGACGTTAGCAAGGGCAGCAGGCTGCGTTCAGAAGTCATCACCAATGCTACGGTGTACACAAACGATACCATACAGCTTGTACGATCCTCGTCGTATCTCGCGGGTGTGCTGACTTTGTATTTCATGCGAAAGATCTCCTAGTCGGGAATCTTGACGAGGCGCGCATCCAGCGCTAGCCTGTACCCGAAACACCAACGCGAGCCGCACCCTCCAGCGAGGGGATAGGGCGCGCGGGCTTCTCCCGGGGGGAGAGCGGCCCGCGCGTTCTGCGTTATAGGAGATCAAGCTTACGGATACTAGCTACAAGAGCCTTATGACCGGTACCTTGGGGCCGGCGATTGGTGTTTTGCTCCTCCCAGGTAGCCCAGCGGCAGTTGCCGGGTTCGTAGTTTCCAGCGTTGTTGATACGGTCTAGCGAATGAAATCTGTCCGGACGACGCCCCATGTCGGCAAGGAAATTTTCGTAAGCGCGCCAGCGCTCACAGACTGTAACTCCACGGCCGCCGTAGTCGGCGTAGCTCTTATGCCGCGGATTACGGCATCGGCAGAGCATCGCCGCCCAGGCGCGATATTCTGGTGTTTCCCGCCCACTAGCGCCTTCGCCGTGGCGCTTGCTAGCGATTCCATGAGCCCTACCCAGTTCGCGGCGCAGGCAGCCACACGACTTTGTGTTGCCGGAGCGCAGCGCACTACCCGCCTTGATCACTTCTTTGCCGCAAGCGCAACGGCAGAGCCAGTGCAGCTCGCCATGCTGGCGGCCCTCAACGACACTGAGGATGGTAAGACGCTCAACGACAAGACCAACCATGTTTTTCGCTAGGGCCATGCCCCTACAGTAACACGGGAAAGCAGCTTGTCCAGGAGAAGGAGAAAGAAAAATGGCAGACAGAATAAAAGGCCAGGATGTTGAAATTATGATCGTGGCCGACAATGTTGCCCAGTCGACCATCACGGACATTCGGTCATTCGAGGTTGAGTCCCAAATGGAGATTCTCCGCGAGGGCTACCTCGGAGAGACCACACAGCGCCGCGACGACATCTTCAATGGTGTGCGCGGAAAGATGGAGCTGCACTTCGAGAACAAGGACGTGTTTGACTTGATCCAAACGATCACGGATCGTGCGCGGCGGCGTACGCCTGGTACGATTGTCAACATCAAGGCCACGCTGCGTTTCCCCAACGGGCAGCGCCCGCGCGTGCTGATTCCAAACGTATTCTTTGGCCCTATCCCGATGAACTTCGGCAGCCGATCCGACTACGGCACCGTGACTCTCGACTTCGAGAGCTCGGACGTCACTGTGATCGCGTAAGGGGAACACATGAGCGCACTTGCTTCCAGGGTTGACCAGTCTCGGGCGGCGGCTGACCGGCAGACCTATACGTACCAAGTCCCCGCGTCAGTCGACGCCAGCGTGCAGTCCATCACGATCTCGGAGCTGACTGCCGAGGAAGAGCTGATGGCGACCAAGCGCGTTGGTGGCGATATCCTCAAGCTGGCATCGGAGCTGCCCAAGCAGGCTCTGTTTGCTGTCAACGGCAACCGCGTCACGCTTGCTGATGGCTCAGCCGACAAGGCTTGGGCCGCGATGCGCCCCCAGCTGCGCCGACTCGTCATGACGGCCTTTGACCGGGTGCACAATCCGAAGGATGTCGATGTCGACGATTTTCTCAAGAGCCAAGAGGTGTCGGTCGGGTAGGCCCGTCTCTTGGCGCGTTCGCCTGCTGCCTACTGCGATCCCCTAGGCGCGATGAGGAGATTTGGAAGATTCTCGCCTTTGTCGGGAGGTACGGACACCAGCCAGTTGACGTACTGCTAAGGCTGCCACTTTCGGATCTTCTGCGCTTGCAGGACGCCGTGGCGAACATCCTCAAGGAGGAGCATTCAACCTCGCCGGAAGAGATGAGCTAAGCGGATGGCCGAAACTGAACATGACGTAAGCGCAAAGCTGACCCTAGAGGACCGGGTAACCGGTCCAATGGGCCGCATTGCGTCCGCGGCGCAACGTGTCGACGGCATCTTCGGGAAGATGAGTCATGTCCTGGGCACGATCACAGCGGTTGGTGGCGGGATCGGTGCGGCGTTCTCACTAGAAAAGCTCATCGACAATACCAAAGAGCATTTCGAGTCCGTGCGCCGAATCGCAACCTTGTCACATACGGCTGTGGGCGAGGTAGATGGTCTCACAGAGGCATTTGCGAAGTCGGGCATGGAGGCGGATACTACTGAGCACATTCTGCTTTCCATGTTCCGGCGAGCTACCGCACTTGATCAGCCTATGCTGCGCATGCAGGGACATGCCGGTACCATCAAGGACCTGTTCTCGTCGCTGAATATCAATGTGCGGCGCGGGCTAGTTCCCGCGCTAGAGCAGATGGCTAACGCTTACAAGAAGGGCAAGGTTGACGCCGTACTGCTCATGCGCTACGGCGTGCCGCACAACCAAGTAATGCAGTTTGTGGATATGCTGAAGAAGGGCCCCAAGTTCATTCGCGAGGCGGTTGAAGAAGGCAAGAAGTTCGGGATTAGGCCAGACCAAATGGCGGCGTTCGTCAAGATGAAGAGCGCCGCATACGAGGCCGCCGCCGCCTGGAAGCGTATCCAGATCATTGTCGGGGGCGAACTGCTACCGGTCCTAGCCGATCTCATGGAGCGGATCGCGGGGAAGATCAAAGACTGGATGCCAGCCGCGAAGAAGTTTGGCGAGTACCTGCGCAATCACTTTGACCAAATACTCACCACCGCGCATACACTGACCAAGGTGCTGCTGATCAACTTCGCAATCACCAAAGCTACGGCCCTGGTGGGGTCTACGGGCATTGGTAAGAGTTTGCTGGGCCACGTCGGCAAGGAGGGCATTGGCGGCGTGGGCTTGGTCAGTCGACTGCTTGCCGGGATAGCTGGCCCAGGTTTGGTCTTTGGCGGTGCTCGTACCGCCGCAGCTGGCGCTGCCGGTACTACCGGAAGTCTTGCGCTGATGGCGCGCATTGGCCTGCTCGTTACAAAGGGAACAGTGCTCTTGTTCCTAATCACGGCTGTAGTTGAAGGCGCTATCGCTGTTGCACAAAACTTTGAGAATATCCGAGATGTTCTCGGCGAAGCGTGGCAGGATATGGTAGCTAGCCTACAGCCACTGTTTGACGCATTCAAAACCGCAGCCCCCGCGGTCGATTGGCTTGAAAAAGTACTCAAGCTGTACATACCAATGGCACTCATAACAGTCATGAATGTCGTTGAGGCCATGATGATCAGTTTCACGGCATGGGTGGCATACGTCAAAGGTCTTATAGGCAAGGGTCCGCGAGTATCGCTGTATGATGCATACTCAAAAGCTGCGGATGATATTGCGGCACGGCGGTCTGCCGACGCCGCTGAAGCAGCCCGCAAGCGCTTGACTGCAGAAAACAAGAGTCTAGCCACGGATAGAGCTGCTAGACTTGAGGCGGCCAAGGAACGCCCTGCGTTCAATCAGAACTTCTACAATGCACGCTTCGACGTACGGCAACAGTTTGCGGAAGGTTACGATCCCGATCGCATTGCAGTAGCCTTTGCCAATGACATTGCCACACTAGGCGAGCGCCGTATGCAGCCCACCACCCTGTCGCCTTGGGGAGCTCGGTAAGCCGTGATCACATCAGCCGCAATCGCGAGTGCCTTGGTGATTGAGGAACTGTCTGGCGATCAGCGCTATGTTGAGCTGATAGGTCGAGCACTGCCTACCGGTGGTCCCCTCGTATTTGAGGGTCACCAGCGCGTTGAGACCACGTGGTATCCGGGCAACCCAATTGCGTCTCAGCAGATACTGGGCCCCTCCGAAGAGCCCACGGAGATCACCGGTACCTGGAAGGACCGGTTCATCGCCGCCACAGACCAGTATGGGCAAAGCGTGGTGCAAGCGGGTGCAGTCAAGGTCAACATGCAATCCGTTGTCGACGTAACCGACGCAGTAAATCTGCTAGATGACATCCGCCGAAAGGGCCAGCTAGTTGAGGTTTCCTGGGAGCATCTGCGTCGGCGGGGCATCCTCAAGAAGTTTCGGCATTCCTGGAAGAACATCCACGACGTTGAATGGGCAATGACGTTTGAGTGGCAGTCTCAGGGCGAAACGCTGGCGCCCTCTGTGATGCCCGAGCCAGATCAGACTGATATCACCACGACGCTACAAGCTAAGGCCAGCAGCCTGACGACCTCGGTAAATCCGCTACTCGCAACGGTAGCACTACTCGCTTCCGCCGTGGCATCAGTAACCGGCTTTGTGGAAAACGTGCTCAACGATGTCACGGACCTGATCGACATCGCGCAGGCGATAGTCAACCTTGTCATGGCCCCTATCGAGGCCGCCAAGCACGCCATTGCGACGCTCAACAAGGTGAGTGCTGACGCCAAGGATACAATGCAAGCTGCTGAGCAGCGTGTTGCCGCCGCATTCGTGGCGGCGCCCTCTCCGGCCAAACAGGCGCTGATCTCGCCCGCCTCTGCCCCAGCGCCGGCTTTTGGCCAGGTACTCTCGGCACATGTTTATATCCGCGGCGTCAAGCTTCAAGCTCGGCAGATCCGGGGCTACGCCGCGCAGCAGATCGCCCTTCTGTCGGCGCGAGCTGGCGTGACCTCCAGCTCGGCTGTGTTTGTAGCCTCAGCAGACGACAATCTGCGCGACGTGTCTACGCGCTTTTACGGTACGCCCAATCAGTGGCGCGACATCGCGGCGCACAACGGCTTGCGTGGTAGCAGGCTTGTTGCCGGGCAGATTGTACGTTTGCCCCCCAAGCAAGTAGCTGCGAGGCCGCGCCAGTGATCTACTACCCGTCCCTAGTCGTGAACCTACGCCTGCGCTTCGATGAGGCGCTGCACGTGATCACATCAGAGTTGCCGGCGCCCGCAAACGTGAAAGACACCGCCCTTGCACAGCCTGACCTTGCGGCAAACGGCTTGGGGATAGACCTATCAGACAAACTCGGTATTGATCTTTCCGATAAGCTTGGAATTGACCTATCAGACAAACTCGGTATTGATCTTTCCGATAAGCTTGGAATTGACCTATCAGACAAACTCGGTATTG
>Ga0182017_10001820_pt1 | contig 16335 bp, 13 predicted proteins | sample 712E3DmetaG_FD_120492 | JGI IMG/M metagenome (GOLD analysis project Ga0182017, IMG submission 120492) | Permafrost microbial communities from Stordalen Mire, Sweden - 712E3D metaG | ecosystem: Environmental > Terrestrial > Soil > Wetlands > Permafrost | place: Sweden: Stordalen | collected... | reverse complement strand
CGCGGCGGGCCAAACCGTAGGAGAAGCCGAAGAGATTCCGTTGTTCTTCACATTGATTCCTGTTCTCGCCCTGCTCAGTAATTACGACCAGGAGAACTGTCTCATCAATGTTGGCACGGAGGGTAACGGTTGCGGCGGTTTTCGCGGAGTTTTGGAGGGCCGTCGCGTCCGAGCCCATTTTCCTTTCTTGCATGGTTCACCTCCGCTTTGAATCATCTGGGGGACGTGAGGACCGCAGAACAGCGGGCTTGCACTCCACAACTAAAAGGTCCCAGAGATAAGACCTTGAGCATTGGTAGCATTATGGAGCGACTCTTGACAGGTGTCAAGGGGGGAAACCGGCCCCCGGCCACGCAGGCGGAAGCACGCTCAAATGGCCGGTCTGCCGTGATCCAGGCATAACGCGACCAGGTCGGAGAGATTCGCTTCGCCCACACACATGACCGTGTCTGCACCGCCCCAATAGATCTTCACGGTTCCATCGGACTCCGCGACGGCGCCACAGGTGAACACAACGTTGTGGACATAGCCCGTGATTTCCCAGGGATCTTCCGGCTGCACAATCCATGAGTCGCTCACGCCGATGACCTTGGCTGGGTTCAGCAGATCATGAAGAGCGACCCCCAAGCGATAGACCGATCCGTCCATGGTCCGGAAAACGCCGTGATAGATGGAAAGCCATCCTTGATCCGTTTTGATCGGCGGCGCGCCTGGACCGATCTTCATCTCGTCCCAGTGATATTGTTCGGGCCGCATGATGAGCTGTGATTGACCCCAAAAACGTAGGTCCGGAGAATAGGAGATCCAAATCGACCAAGGAGCGATTTCCGAATGGGGACGATCAAGACGGGCATAAAGGCCGTCGAACTTCTCGGGGAAGATCACCACATTCCGATAGTCGGCCTCGGTGATGAGCGAGACCCTTTCCACGCGGCTGAAGTCCTTCGTCTTGGCGAGCGCGACTCGGACTCCGTTGCGCGAGTACGCGCTGTAGGTGATGACGTACTCCCCTTCGAGCAGGGTCACGCGCGGGTCCTCGACGCCGAACTCTTCGTAGGCCGCAAAAGGGCCGTCCCGCGCAGGAGTCAGAAAGGGCTCCGGATCGGCCGTGAACCCGAATCCGTCGGGGCTGCGCGCCAGGCCGATGATGGACCGCCCCGTGCGGAGGTGGGAGCGGAAGAGCATGACGTATTCGTCCCTGTGCTTCACCACTGCCGCGTTGTGAACGGTCTCCACCGGGTACGGGATCGCGGCTTTGGTGAGGATGGGGTTGCCGCGGTATCGTCTGACGATGTCCTGCTTCAAGATCGCCTCCTCGCTTCCAAATCGAAAATCGTCCGGTAAACCTGCTCGTAGGACGCCACCATCGTTTCGATAGAAAAGCACTGCTGGACCCGCTGGCGGCAGCCAGCGCGATCGATCTCCGAGACGCGACTGAGGGCCTGCACGGCTTCGTGGACGCCGTTGACCAGGAAGCCCGTCTGCCCGTCTTCGATCACCTCGCGGCACGAGCCGAGGTCCATGGCGATGACGGGCACGCCGGCGGCATTGGCTTCCGCCAGCACCAGTCCGAATCGCTCCGGGATCGTGTTCAGGTGGAGCAGCGCCCGGGCACGCGCGAACAACTCATTCTTGCCCGCCACGTCCACCGGCCCGATGTAGCGGATCGTCTCGTCAAGGTGGGGCTCCACCTGCTCCCGGAAGTAGGTCCGATCCTGGATAATACCCGCGATGAGCAGCGGCCGCCCGCTGAGGCGAGCAACCTCGATGGCCAGATGGACGCCTTTGTCCGGGTGAATCCGGCCGAGGAAGATCAGGTGATCACCGCCCCGATCCTGGAGCGGGTACAACGAGAGGTCGATTCCGTTATAGACCGTCGCCAGGTAATTCAGTCCCGGCGCGCGATCGGAGTCGCTGACGGAGACAAAATACCCGTCACGATACTTGTCGTAGACGGGCATGATCCTGGGCGACGAGAATCCGTGGATGGTCGTCAGAACCGGCGTCTTTACCAGCCGGGTGTGGGCGAGCGCCATGAAGTCGTAATGGCTGTGGATAAGGTCAAACTCGGCAGCGTGTTCGAAAGCTTCGGAGATGTGAAGGTACTCGGCCACTTTGGGGTCGATGGTGGGATCCTCTTCATACCCCCGGTCCATTACGGCGTGCAGCTGAGCGCGGGTCACGGAATCCCTGGTGGCGAACAACGTCACATCCCAGCCTCGGGAGACCAGTCCTTCGGCGATGTTGCTGGCTACCGTCTCCCAGGCGCCGTATTGCCGGGGAGGTGTTCGCCAGGCTACGGGCGACAGGATGGCCACTTTTCTGTGGGGAGTTGTCATGAATTCATGGCAGCCAGCACCTCAGCGAGTGGGACGGTTGCGAAACCCGTGTTGTGATCTGCCATGCCATAGGGAATGATCAGCTCGCCGTTGTGGACCAGAGCGCCGCAGGTATAAACGACGTTGGGTACGTAGCCTTTGCGCTCGTTGTGGTTCGGCGCGAGCAAGGGTTCCCGGAGACGGCCGATCACTTTGGAGGGATCGTCGCGATCGAGGAGGAACGCCCCGATCGAGTACTTTCGCATAGGGCCGACGCCGTGGCTGAGGACCAACCATCCGGCATCGGTCTCGATCGGAGATCCGCAGTTCCCGAGCTGGACCAGTTCCCAGGAAAAGGTAGGTCTCAGGAGCACCTTACGCTCGTTCCAGAAGTGGACGTTGTCGGAGAACATCAGATAGATGCTCTCGTTGTCCTGGCGGGAGAGCATGGCATAGAGGCCGCCGATCTTGCGGGGGAAGATGGCCATGCCTTTGTTTTCGGCGGCCGGTCCATTCAGGGTTCTGAAGCGAAACAGGAGAAAGTCGGAAGTCTCCACCAGCTCCGGCACCACGATCTTGCCATCGAACGCGGTGAAGGTCGCGTAGTAGATGTGGGTGCCGTCGTCGTTTTGAAAGCGCACGAAGCGGGCATCTTCGATGCCGTTGCGTTGGGAGGGCGTGACGGGGAAGATCACGCGCTCGGAGATCTGCTGTTCGGGCTCGAACTGAACTTCGTAGTTGGACCGCGCCAGCATCCAAATCCCCTGCGAAGCGTTCTGATCTTCAGGGGTCATTCCATCCGGCAGCCGGAACTGCTCGGCTTTGAGAGCAGTGCGAAGCTCTTCGAGCGCGAACGACTCCCCGAGTCCGTTCATGACCCGGCGCGTAAACTCGCCGGTCAATCCCAGTTCGGAGAGTTTCCGCCCGAACAGCGCCTTTTCATAGAGGGGGTTGGGGACCTGGCGCGGCTCGGTGAGGAATCCGGTGGGGGGCAATACCTCGATCCGCCGATCGGCGTGGATGATGCCGGCTCGGAAAACAATGGAGGAAATGTGTCCTTCCCCAGTGGCGCGCAAGCTGAGAATGAACCGCACCGCGCCGGACGGCAGATCGGTCTGGTCCGGGTGCGGGATGATCGATGGATTGAACAGAGCGGCGGATTCTAAGGAGTACTCGGCCAGGAAATAGGAGCCGATCAAGAGCTGTCTCGGTTCGGACACCTCCTGATCCGTCAGCATCAACTCGCGGACTTCTTCAAAGCGCTCGAGGAAGAGACTGCGGATATGCTGGTGTCGCTGCGATAACTCAGCGGCGACTTCGTCCAGGAGCGGCCCGACACTGTCTTCCGGGAGCGCCATGATCCTGGCGATGATCCAGGCCATCCGCTCAGGGCCCCCTGGACTGAATGGGCGGAGAAGAACGCGTGACTGGTCGGGCCTGAGGATCGTGGACGTGCGTTTGACGTGGATTGACATGGGCTGGCTACTATTCCTCTATGACGATTGGTTCCTTGAAACTCGTCAGTATGTTTTGCGCTAATCGCATCTCCGCCAATGCAAGCAGGAAGGCCAGGGTCGATTCCGCTCCCTGGTTCCCGTTGACGCGGTCTACATGCAACCCATCGCGGCACCCGCCTGTCTCGGGGGAGTAAAGTTCCAGTCCGAGATCGTTCCAGCCGATGAACCAGTCAAAGGCGCGTTGCGCGTGTTCGTACCACCAGAAGTCCGATGTGGCGCGATAAGCTTCAAGACAAGCCGAGACCGTTGCCTGCGCCTCAACGGGCTGCTGGTCAAAATTGGCGCGCGTGCCGCCGCGGCGGTAGAACCCATTGCTTCCAATGGGCCGGAAGTGACCCTTCTCGGACATCTGCAATTCCGTCAGCCAGCGTAGGGCCTTCAGTCCACGCTCGATCACCGCTTGTTGTCCGCTTGCATGTCCGCTCACAATCAAGGCGTGCGCGAGCTTCGCGTTGTCGTACGACAGTTCCTCTTCAAACCACTGCCAGTCCGGATGCGCGTTCGCTTCGAAGAGATCCATGAGCCGGCAAGTAAGCGCCTCTCGGGTCTGCTTGACCAGGCTGTCGCCGCTCAGCCGGCGCAGATATTCATGGATGCCGATCAGGCCGAACGCCCACGCCCGGGGCGAGGTGAACCCCGTCAGCGCGGGCAACGACAGCGCGAAGAGCTGTCCAGCCATCATGTGGAAGCTCCGAGAGGGCGAACGCCCCACGCCTGTGCCCAGCGCCCAGAGCGCCCTCCCTTGACAGTCCTCCGATCCCTGTTCGTCCAGCCAACGCCGGTCAAAACTCAGATGGTTGTGGAAGCGCTTCGTTTTGAGGTCGAAAGCGTGATGGAGAAAAGCTGCGGAGGTGGTGGCAAGTGCCCGCACGCACTCCGGATCCTCGCCCAATTCACCGAGTAGCACCGCAAGGACGAACGCACGCGCGTTATCGTCGGTGCAATAGCCTTCGGAAAAGTTCGGAACGCTGAAAACAGCGTGTTGGAAGACTCCGGTCGAATCGCTCATCCGCGAGAGATGGTTCAGCTTCATCTTCGGCAGTTCCCGCGGCTTTTGATCGAGTGTCTTGGTCGCAAGCAACTTTCGCGAATGTGCCGCCACCTCCAGCCGGGAACACTCGAAGGAGTGCATATACATCTGTGCCACGTTGCTCCAAACCATCTCGCGGCCGATTCTGTAAGCGTTCTTGCGAATGGCATGCCGGCGGGTGTCGTCCCGCAGCAACCCGATCACCTCGCGTGCTATGGCTGGCGCGTCGCCGAATTGCACCAAGACGCCGCGATCTTCCGCCAACAATTCCGCGGCGTGCCAGTACGGTGTGGAAATCACTGCTTTGCCAGCGCCAAACGCGTAGGCGAGCGTGCCCGACGTGATCTGCGCCTCGTTCAGGTAGGGCGTTATGTAAAGGTCCGCTGCGCCTATGAACTCCTTGAGATTCTCAAGATCCACGAATTGGTTGTAGAAGATGACGTTCTTTTCGACTTTGTTCTTCTGAGCGAGGATTTCGAGACTGAGCCGGTAAGCTTCACCGTGCTCCCGCAGTTCATTCGGATGGGTGGCGCCGAGGACAATATAAACAACCTCGGGGAACTCTGCCAGAATTTGCGGCAGAGCATTGAGCACATGCTCGATGCCCTTGTTCGGCGAAAGCAGGCCGAACGTGAGCAGCACCACCCTTCCTTCCACCCCGAACTGGTCCTTGAAATAGGCCGGATCGACGAAACCTATGTCAGGGATGCCGTGTGGGATGAGATCGATCTTGGCCGGCGGTGCGTGGTAGATCTCCTGCAGCATTCGTCGTCCGCGCTCGGCCATAACCACGAGCCGGGTAGAGAGTGAGATCAACCCCTCCATCACGCGCCGCTGGCCTGTTCTCGGCTCACGCAGAACGGTATGGAGCGTTGTGACAACGGGCATTCTCAATTCGCGCAGGAGTGCCAGGATGTGACCGCCGGCGGGCCCGCCGTAAATGCCGAACTCGTGCTGCAGGCAGACGATGTCCGCGTTGCTGATGTTGAGGAAATCTGCGGCACGTAGATAGGACGACAGGTCCTGCTCCTCGATCTCGAAGCGAACGACCTCCGGGTACTCGTAGCCACCCGGAATGTCGTTGACCGACACCGCGAGGCACTGGCTTGGGGGATGCGCGGTTGCGACGGCAGCAAGCAGGTCGGCCGTGAACGTAGCAATGCCGCACTTGCGTGGCAAGTAGTCGCCAACAAAAGCGATCTTGCGGACTTTAGAGGTTTCTTTCATGAGCGATTCTCGAAACTTCGGACCACGGACGCCGCGCGAAGGTTGTGTCCGGTTAAACTGGCTTGGGATTCCTGGCTGCCCCCGGGAGCCGAGCCCCTGCCGGATGATTGGTCGGGGCGAGGGGACTTGAACCACCGACTTCCTGGTTCCGAACCCGATTCTAGCACTTGTGGTCCTCGGCTTGATCTAGATGCGCAAGAGCGTCGTTGAGCCTGAGACGGCGTTGTGAGAGATTGGCGAGAGCTGTGGCACGAGGGCTAGGCGGGGGACGAGGTCGAAAGGGACTGCCGCACGAGGCGCAGGTGTGGCGCTATTTCGTGATATCGGAAGCCGATTGGCCTGGCGTCCTGGCCGACCCGCCCATGGGGAGCAACATCCCAGAAGCAGAGTCCTGAGCCGTCGTGCGGAATTTGGACGACCCTCGGCGTCAGAGGTTGCCGAGCCCAACTTCCGGTTTGCTCGTGAACTGGGCGGGATGTTCATGGGCCCTGCGCGACGGATCATCAGGCCGGCCCTGTCGTCAAGCAGGCTGGATAGGCAGGACGGAATACATGAAGGGCTGCCGTTGTGACGGACAGACCCGCAGGGTTGACAATCTCCGTCCGGATGGACTCGCCGGGGTACTTCAGAGAACAGCGGAAGGGGAGAACAAGGCGCTTGTTTAGTCAGGCGACGAGTTCACGTTTTACCCGTCTTCTTTCTCCGACAAATCCGCCGAGCCATCCCAACCCCATAACCACTAGAGCGATGAGCAAGTTATGTGAACCAAGCCGCCCACCAAAAGCGAGTGTCACCGCCAAACCCAGCAGACCAGCCAGAATGCCTGTGAGAACGCAGTGCATGACAATGGCGTTCTCGGCTCTTTGAGCAACCTTGAGGGTGACAACCAATGTCAGCAACATCTCGAGCCACGGCATCAACTTTGGGCTGACCCACGCGGCGAAGCGATTAATGGCATTTTGGTCGGGAGCGCCCCGAGCCTTAAAGGCCAAGACAAATGCGTAGACGACGACTACGGCCATCAGGATAAGGAAACTCAACGCAATGACTGCAATCGCGGCGCCGAGGACGCGGAGCCATCGGATTTTTGATGGTGAGTAGTTCATTCCTGCCCTATCTTCCCCGGTCCGCCTGGCTCTCGTCTACGTTGACCCAGATAGAACCGGTTCTCGGCAGCCTGAGGCGAAACCGTTCCTGGCCACCCCCCACGGCAGCGATCTTCTGACCACCCGGCCGTGAGGTGTTGGCGCGAGCTTGTCCAGGAAATAGCCCCACGACGGAGCGACAATCTGCACCAGAGGCCAACAATACCACGTCCGGTCAGGCTGCGGGTCAACGGCATACCACCTCGCCGACCGTCGTGGTGCAGAACGAGTCGCTCAACTTCAGGATCGTCGGCCACTCGGAAAGTGGCCCCGGATTGGCCATCTGCGCGCCGCAAGTGGCTTTTTGGAAGGCGTTAAGTGGTGATATCGGAAGCGAGGGGGGACGCCGTGCTCGCCTGAGCGGCCACACCAGCGGCTTGGGCGTTTCTCGGCAGAGTGGCCATCGGTCCTACGCTCACCGGATGCTGGCCGACTTCCGGTTCCTACTCCGTTTGGCGCGCGGCTGGCGAGGCGCGAACGCCCGCGGTCGCGATGGTGCTCGGAAACCCCGACATGGGCGTGCAGAACCCGCTCGGGTGCCAGTTGCCCGAGATGGGGATGGCAGTCTCTTGGGGCCAACTGCTTTCGGCCTCGGGAATAGTGGGCGTCGTCTATGAAACGAGGAACCCGGCGAGGGATGTGAACGCAGTGCTGTCCTACCTGCGGGAGGTCGGGGAGCCGAACCACCCTGAGACGCTGCGCCGCCGAACGTTTCGAAGGTGACCAGCGCACGGCTGCGGCCGTGATCCTTAGCGATCCGAAGCAGTTCGGGGGCGGAGAGGCCGGCTGAGTGCAATCGGCGCGAGCCGTCGCGTCGAAGACGGCGGGGCAGCGATCTGAGGCGAAAGTCCCCTCTCTCTATCGCGGCGGTCGGGCTGCCTGACCAGCAGCAGGCCCAGCGGCGAGGGACGCCCGGCCGCCGCCCGTATGGACTCCGCCACGCTCTTGCCGTTCTTCAAGTCAATCAATTCCAGTCGAAAGCTCACGTCGGGGGTGGAGGGGCTGTACACCAGACTGCCAGTGCGGAGCTGGCCCAGATCGAGATTCAGGGTCTGTTCCTGCGTCCCATCGACGATGGACAGGGTCGCCTTCTGTGCCGTCGCGATGACGGAGGCAGTCCGATTCCAGTTCAACCGTAACTGGCCGACGGCGCGCTCGACCTTCAGGGCCAGCGCATCGTCCGCAAGAACGGGAGCCCGGAGGCCGGGACCACTCACGTTGTAGCCCGAGTACACTGCACCGCTCAGCGCCGCGGCCAGCAGCAGGACCCACAGCGGGCGTCTGTTCCGTCGCGCCGCAGGCCCCGCTGTGTCCGGTTCCGGGTGCGGCAGTGCGAGTATCGCCCCCTGCGGTGGAGCCGGCGCGGGTGCGGGGACGGGGTTGGCCGGCTCGGGAGGGGCCATCGCCTCGTCCGGCGCACACAGGTTCACCGCGACCCGGTCCTCAGTCACCGCCACGGAAGCCGGCGCGAGAGCCTGCTCCGCCCGAGCGGGAAAACGAGCGCCGCCAGGCGCTTCATGCCTGGCAAGGATACGCCCCGCCACAGGGTGGTCCTTGCCGAGCTGACTCCGCCGGAACGCGAATTCGATCGACGGGGAGGTCGGTCCATGTTCGCGCAGGAAGAAGCCGCCCAAACTCGGCTTCATCGAGAACGGCTTCACCAGCAGGACGAGCGAGTCCCGGCTGGGGAAGTATCTCTCGGTCAACGCGGCATCGTTGGCGTCGAGAGCCAGCTCCTGCCGCGTGTTGCTGCGGAAGAACCCGACCACGGACAGCAACTCCCGCGGCCGGGCGACGGCGGCCTCCAACCGCCTCTCGTCCTCCTCCGAGAGCTGGTACAACGGACCGCGGCTGTAGTCGCAGGCCACCAGTTCGTAATCCGTGATCGCGATGGCACGCGGGTCGCGCGAGACCTGCCCCAGCAGAAGCCCGCCGATTTCCGAGCCGCGTTTGGCGATTGATCGGAAGCTCTCCAGCGCTTCCCGTTCCAGCCGATCCATCACCTCCAGGCTCAGCCGAATCGAAATCCCTGTCTCGGGAAGCTCCCAGTGGCGGTAGTCCGGGCCGGCTCCTTCCATCCGCTCCGGTGGAAGCACTGCATCTGGGGCCTCGTTTTCCATTTCTCCCATTCCGGCGTGACCCGGCGGGAGGAACTCGCGGATTGTCGGACGGGGCGGCCTCGGCCGACCTGCTTCAGGCGGCCCTCCTGGCGCGATCGGATTCTCTTGCGCCTTCTGGCGTTCGCAGAACCGGGTCGCCGCACGGATGCGTTGGCCGACGCGATCTTCCGGGATGGACAACCCGATGGCCAGTTGTTGGACGGACTCTCCGCCTAGAAAACGCCGGTACAGGTGCAATGCAAACGGTTCGGATCGCATTGCGTTTCCGTTCCGTGTTTCTTGCACCTGGTCTAACATCGACTCGCTCTCGTTCGCGGCGCTGCAGCTTGCGCCCGGCATCCGTCCGTACAGGCGTTTCAAACACTAAGTGCTCATAGTTACATGGACTTGTCAATGCGCGGCGGTACCGTAAGAGTCCCGGTACCCGACCCCCGCTAGGAGTTCCGGTACACCGCCGGGCGGGACCGGTACTGCACCCCCCTTCTTTGCGCCAAACACCGTCCCTCTCTCGAGGCGTGAGAGGCACCCCCCTTGGGAAGCGGAAAGCCCCGACCTCATATGACGCTGGCGCGAAATACCAAACGCGTTTCGCATTTGCTACCCGGCGCCAGTCTGGGGAGGGTGCCGGCGACCATTGCCAGGACACGGGATGGCCGCGGAAACCGGCACGCCAGAGGCGCGCGCGTCACGGGCCGCGTTGGACCCCGAGCTACGTACGGGCTATGGTGACGAAGGACGAAACAGCTGTCTACGATCCCCTTTATGTGGTGCTTCAGCGCGAAAGCAAGGTGACGGTTCGCATGCGCGTGATCATATACGGACTGGGAACTGATACGCCTTCGAGATTTGCTCTGAACGTGCTTTCCCGCGCTCGGCTTCAGGACGCCTGTCCTGCGCTCCAGGAATCCTATCACGTACTGGAGAAAGAGACGTACAGGGACCGGGAGCGACGGGATGTCGGAGCAACAATCCAAGCCGTTGGGTACAAGTGAACATGCGCATTCGCCGCATCAGTGACGACCAGAACGGTTCGGAGCCTTCCAATAAGCCCGGGTAGACGCGGTTGCCGGCGAAGGCCCCAAACAGGTGTCCGGCATCCATGTTGACAGTTTGTCCCCATGCCGTAGAATGGCGCTGCGCGGAGTCCTCTGCGAGTACTGCGTAAGCGCTATCCGGTGTTCTCGGCAGGTTTCTGCTGCCCTGATCGTGTTTGCCAGTAGCGGTTGTGCCGGTCGTCGTCCCACGTTAGCGGGAATTGATCAATGACTTTTCCGTCCGCGGTGGATATGAAGACGACGTTGATGACCTCCGGAACGCTGGTAGGCACGAGGCGGGATTTGAGTCGCTCCAACCTCCGCATGAGATTCCTTCCGGTCATCTTCGTGGTCTCCTCTGTCAGCCGCCGATGGGACTGCCGAACGGCGGCCAACGGACATCGTCGGAAACGGGGGGGCGAGGTTGCGGCGTTAACGCGCCATATCGGTAGCCAACTCCGCGGGCTTGCCGGCCGCTTTCAATGGCATGTAACTTGCGTTCACCGATGACATCCTCCCTGCGGCCACGAGCGAAGAACAGCTAGATGGGGAACGCACCCAGGTAGCTACCGATATGGCGCGATAACGCTCCTCAGCGGGCCGGCGTCACCCCCGTCTCGTTTGGGTCATTCGACGGTTTGGCGACTATGCAAATGTACGGCGACCCGCGCCGCCTCACCGATGCCGTGATCGACCGCTACTACGACCTGATCCTCGCAGATGGCACGCGCGAGACGTTCGGCATCCTCAGCCGCGCCAACACGCCGGATAACAGCGCCAGAATCCCGGCGCTCGAAGTTCCGGCTTTGATCCTGTGGGGGGCCGAGGACCGGTCGGTTCCGGTCGCGTTCGCCGAACGCTTCCACCGGGACATCCGGGGCTCGCAGCTCATCGTCTACCCGGGAGTGGGGCACGCGCCGGTGGAGGAGATTCCCGCCGAAACCACCCGCGACACCCGGGCCTTCCTGGCCGCGCGGTGAGGGCTCAGTGGCCGGGCAACAGCTCGCCGGTTCTCTGGAGCGCCGAGGCGAGGTCGCCGGGAACCCGAATGTTGAAGACCTTACCGGAACAAGCCCGGGTGATTCGCGAGATGGCGTCGGCAAGCACCGGCTGCATGGGCGAGCCCTCCGGCAGGTCCTTCCAAGGTTCGTTTGTAGAGTAATCGTCGCCCGGCAGGCGGCGCATTCGCCCGCGGGCGAAGCCGGGCATCGGGGATCTCCGGCGGCTCAGCGGTACGAAGTCGAAATAGGCATAGATGGTTTTGCGCGCGGCTGGGGGCGCAAAGACGTGCGCGTCGTCGAAAGTCGAGTACCCGACGAAGAGCACCGCATCGGCGGGTTGCGCGCGCAGATCCTCTTTCGCCAGTAACTGCCAGAGGAAGTCGCGGTGGCCCGCGGGGTTCTTGAGAACTCCGTAGGAGACGGTGGACGGGTTGAACTCGCGCAGAACTTCCTCGACCCTCTGGAAGCCGGCGGGATCGGCCACGTTCTGGCGCAGCAGCTCCTTATGCTGATCGAGGCTGAAGACGACTACCTGGGCGCTGCTGAACGGCAATCGATCGAGAATGGCGGCGAGGGCTTCCAGCATCACCTGGTTCGAGCGCGCCGAGCCGGCGTGGAGGAGGACAGTGAGGCTGCCGGCCCGGGCTCCCGGATGGGGCCAATCGAGCTGGGAGAAGGCGGCCAAGCTGCCGGGAGGAATCGGCGTCTCGACCGTGTTGCGCGGTTTCAACTCCAGGTCCCACTGCTTGCGGCAGACGCGATCGAGGCCCTCGATCAACACCAGCTCCGCGCGATACTCGCCTTCCCCGACATAGAAGCCCCCCGGAAGCCGGGCCTCGTACTTGGAGGCGTTGCGGCCCTGCTCGCCGGCGCCGGCCGGGAACGCCCGGACTTCCTTCAAAAGCAGCGGCTGCGCGCCGGAATGTTTGGGAGTGATGCGGACCAGGATCTCGAGAGGGCCCGTACGGCCCGCGAACTGTTCCATCGAAACGGTGAGCATATACCCCGCCCGGTAGGCGAGACGGTAGGTCAGAACGGGAGCGAGCGGGCGCACTTCGCACGCCAGGGGCGTCTCCGCCGGCTGCGGCTGGAACCAGCGCGCCTCCGTCTCCACTTCGTCCGGAGGAACGGGCTCCTGGCCGAAGACACTCGCGGCGGCGAGCAACGCGCAAAAGGGCGTGGCGAAGTTCACGGAGATTTGAACCTACCAGATTCGACGCGAGAACGCGGTGGCAGGTTCCCGCTCAGAACCAAGTCCTGGCGCGGTATTGGCGGTAGGCGTCGCCGAATTTCTTCTCGAGCACGCGAGCTTCCTTGCGCGCGCGAATCACCTGCATCGGCACGAACACCGCCAGGACGAGGAGCCAGACGGGCCGTCCGATAAACAGGATCAACCCGGCGATGAAGAGGGAGCCAAATACGTAGACGGGGTTCCGGATCTTCGAGTACAAACCGTGCGTGACCAGTTCTTTCGCTTTGGCCCGCACGGCGAAGGACCGTCCCAGTTGGATTCTCGCCAGGAGCCACAGGGAAACGGCCGGAACGACCAGGACCGCCCCGAACACGCGGGAGGTGGTCCAGGGCAGATCGCGAAAGTACCAGCCGGCGAGGACCACGGCCAGGAGAACCACGGAGACGTGGACGACGGTGGTGAAGTGGTGGCGCATGATGGGCAGGCCTCAGGACCAGGTGCGGGTGATCTCGGCGAAGCATTGCAAGCCGCTGGACAGCACGGCGGTATAGCCGCCGCCGGGCCGGGTCCAGGCTCCGGCGAGATACAGGTTGCGGATCGGAGTGGCGTAGCCCAGGCGGCGCATGCCGGAGTTGTCCAGGGTCTGGTCCCAGCCGTAGATCGCGCCGCGGGAATTGGCGGTGTAGCGCAGGTTGGTGAGCGGCGTGCCGATCTCTTTGACCTCGATGGCCTTGGAAAGCCCCGGCAACAAGACCTTCTCGGCCTGGCGGATCAGGATGTCCGCGATGCGCTCCTTCTCGGCGCGGTAGGCGTCCTTGCGGCCCTGGCGATAATCGGCTTCGTACGGCTTCCAGCGATCGAAACCCTGGAGGGTGATGAGGCTGATGGTGTTCTTCCCCTTCGGGGAGTAACCGAAGTAGAGGTTGTCGTAGAGGGTCATGCCCAGACCGGGATTGGCGGTGTCGCCGCGGACGGCCGCCTGGTAGCCGGCCTCGGGATCGTATCCGGGTTCGTAGAAGATCTCGGTTTCGGGAATGCGGAGCGCGCCGACCAGATCCTTCTTGAGCCCCAGGAAAACCTGGAAGCTGGAGAGGCCGACACTGTAGCGTTCCATTCGCGCCAGGTAGTCTTTCAAGGGCCCCTGGTCCTCGACCATGGAATGGAACAGGTCGAGCGGGTTGGAGTTGGCGACGACGGCCTTGGCCGTGTACTCCTGACCGTCCGCGGTCTTCACGCCGTAGGCAACGCCATTTTTCACGAGGACCTTCACCACCTCCGTATTGAGCAGCAGCTTCCCACCGCGCGCGGTGATGAAGGCGACCAGGGCGTCGCTGATCTTCTGCGACTTGCCCTTGGGATAATAACCGCCCTTGGTCAGGTAGCTGATGGTGGGTAGGGCGTAGTAGAAGCTGGCGAGCTTGGAGGGTGGCAGGCCGAAATACCCCCAGAGCGCCGAGACAATGGCCTTGAGGCGGGCGTCCTTGATCCGCGCGTCCATCATCGCGCCCCAGGTGGAACTGGAGGAACGGAGCAGGTGGGGATAATCGACCGGGAATCGGCTCATGTCGATCTTGCCCCCCGCCTGGGAGAACTTGTTAATGTCGTCGGCGACGCCCTGCATGTCGTTGAAGAGCGCCCGAATGCCGGCTTCCTCCTCGGGAAAGTGGCCCACCAGGATCTTGATGTAGCCGGGCAGGTCCTTGGGCGGCACGCGAATATCGTGGTTCGGAAACACGGCGCGATACAGGGTGCGGTGCGGGACGAACTCGACATCCGCGATCTCGGGAAAGCCGGGGATGAGGTTGGCGACGCCGTTGCGCTCGCCGACGGTGGTGGAGTGCAGCGAGACGTCGAAGACGAAACCGCCGGGCCGCTTGAACGTGGTGGCGTAGCCGCCGGGCTTGTCGTGCTTCTCCAGGATCAGGGGCTTGAAACCCTGTCTGGCAAAGGCGGCCGCGCAGCTCAGGCCGCCGAGACCGGCGCCGATGACGATGGCGTCGAACTGGTTCTCGCCAGACTGGCTGGTCTTGGCGGTGGGAAGCGAGTCCCAATCGAGGCCCGCGCCGGGAATCACGGCCAGCGCGGACTGGATGACTTCTCGTCGATTCCAATGGCTGTCGGACATGAGTTGGCTCCGTAACCGAGAGAACACGATAGCACAGGGACGCGGCGCCTGGGGTATATTGAGCCTGTGAACCTACGACATGTTCTTTGCGCTGCAAGTTGCGTCGCTGTTGCGGCATGGGGCCAGGCAGCCGGGCCGCAGGCCGGGAGTAAGGACCGTCCGCTGCCTCGCATCGTGGAGAAGGACGGGCGCCACGCGCTGTTTGTCGACGGCGCGCCGTACCTGATGCTGGGCGCGCAGGTGCATAACTCGAGCGCCTGGCCGGGCATGTTGCCCAAGGTCTGGCCGGTGATCGAGCAACTGCACGCCAACACGGTCGAGATGCCGGTCTACTGGGAGCAGTTCGAGCCGCGGCAGGGACAATTCGATACGACGGTAGTGGATACGCTGCTCGCCCAGGCCCGCGCGCACCACGTCCGCCTGGTTCTGCTGTGGTTCGGCACCTGGAAAAACGGCAGCGGGCACTACATGCCGGAGTGGATGAAGCTCGCTCCGGAGCGCTATCCACGCATGACCGACGCGAAGGGGCGCCCAATCGACTCGCCCTCGCCGTACTCCAAAGCGGCGCTCGATGCGGATGCTCAGGCGTTCACCGCGCTCATGCGGCATCTGAAAGCAGCCGACCCGCAGCGCACCGTAGTCATGGTGCAGGTGGAGAACGAAGCAGGCACCTGGGGCGCCGTTCGCGACTATTCGCCGGTGGCGCAGAAGCTCTTCGAGGGGCCGGTTCCGGACAAGCTGCTGGCGGCGCTCCACAAGCCGGCCGGCAACTGGCAGGAGGTCTTCGGCGCCGACGCCGAGGAGTTCTTCCACGCGTGGTCGGTGGCCCGGTACATCGAGCAGGTTGCAGCCGCCGGAAAAGCGGCCTACCCGTTACCGCTGTATGTGAACGCGGCGCTACGAGACCCGTTGAAACCGAGCCGTCCCCCGAGCTATGAAAGCGGCGGCCCCACGGACAACGTGCTTGACCTCTGGAAGGCAGCGGCGCCGTCGATCGACGTGCTGGCGCCCGACATTTACATGCGCGACAGCGCGCCGTACTGGAAGGTGCTGGAGCTGTATCGCCGCCCGGACAATGCCCTGTTCATACCCGAGACCAGCAATAGCCCCGCCGGCGCCCGCTTCTTCTTTGCCGCCCTGGGCCGCCAGGCGATCGGCTATTCGCCGTTCGGGATGGATACCACCGGCTACTCCAATGCTCCATTGGGAGCCGCGAAGACCGACCCGGAATCGCTCGAGCCGTTTGCGATGAACTACCGGCTGATCGGTCCCATGATGCGCGAGATCGCGCGCTTCAACTTCGAAGGCAAGCTCGAAGCGGTGGTCGAGGAGAAGGGGAAACCATCGCAGACGATCGAGCTCGGGTCTTGGAAGGCGGTCGTGTCGTACGGGATGCCTCAGTTCGGCTCCGGCAACCCGCCCGGGAACCCCGAGTCGGTTGGGCGCGCGCTAGTTGCCCAGCTCGGGGACAACCGGTTCCTGGTGGCCGGATTCAACTGCCGCGTGGATTTCCAGGTGGGCGATGCCGCCTCCGGCAAGCAACGGCAGTTCCTGCGGGTGGAAGAGGGAACTTACGAAAACGGCGCCTTCCGGCCCATCCGGATCTGGAACGGCGACCAGACGGAT
>Ga0182017_10001817_pt1 | contig 16341 bp, 13 predicted proteins | sample 712E3DmetaG_FD_120492 | JGI IMG/M metagenome (GOLD analysis project Ga0182017, IMG submission 120492) | Permafrost microbial communities from Stordalen Mire, Sweden - 712E3D metaG | ecosystem: Environmental > Terrestrial > Soil > Wetlands > Permafrost | place: Sweden: Stordalen | collected... | reverse complement strand
CTACCGCGGCGGCAATGCCGGCACCGCCATCACCCTGACCAATGAATCCGGCAGCGTATCTGGCACCCTGACCGGTTACACCAAGAGCACCCCCGGTGGCCCCATCTTCAACGGGGTGGTGCCTATCGTGAAGGACGCAAACAGTTTCAAGCAGTGGTTCACAGATGACAAGAGCGTGAACACGACCTTCATCTCGACTCTCGAGATGGCCGCCACTGGGACCGGGACCCTCTACCAGTACGCCAGCAAGACGAATCTTGCAGGCCCGGACAATGGCTTCTACCCCCTCGATACGCTGAATCCCAGCCAGGCTACGCTGTGTGACCTGTGGCCCTACTGGAACCATGGCAATGGAACTCCTATCTGGACCACCTGCCAGGGCGACCAGTATTTCTTCCCGCCGCGCATCGGCGCGGGGGCATGTGGGACCGCCCCGATCGCCGCTGGCTGCTGGATCACAAATACTCCCGGCGCCAAGCACGACAACTACTTCACCGATGAGGCGCGCTACTTCTTCGTGTATGACCAGGCTACTCCCTTCACTCTCCAGTTCTTCGGTGACGACGATCTCTTCGTCTTCATCAACGGCATCCTGGTTCTCGATCTCGGTGGCGTTCATCAACAGTTGCCGGGCAAGGTCGTTGTCTCGGGTGCCCCAGGTGCAAATCAAGCGACCATCACTGAAGGGGGCTGTCTTGACGCAACTGGGCAAAATATCGCCACTACCCAGGCCGGGTACACAGCAGCAGGGTGCTCACCCACGGGGGCCCCGGCTCCTGTTTCACCGGATGACTTCCGCACCCGAAACGTCAATCTCAACCTGGAAGACAAGAAGGTCTACGAGATTGCCATCTTCGGGGCCGACCGGCATCCGCCCGAGTCGAATTTCCAGCTCACTCTCAGCGGCTTCAGCACCAAGCAGTCAGAATGCGGTCCCCGCTGTGGCGACGGAATCGTGTCAGCGGGTGAGGAATGCGACTGCGGCGATGGCAACGATCCAAACGAGCCGCAGTCTGCGGACTGCCCGGGGCGGAACAACGACACCCTGTACGGCGGTTGTACGACAAAATGCAAGTGGGGGCCCTTCTGCGGGGATAACATAGTACAAAGCCCTCCGGAACAATGCGACCTAGGCAAGTCCAATGGTCACGATCTGGGCACGGGTGGATGCAGGTTCGGATGCCTGACGCCTCACTTCTGCGGCGACGGCTACATCGACCCGGGCGAGCAATGCGACATGGGTGCTCTGAACGACGTGCCAGTGGACGCCAACGGGCAGAAATCGGACTCACCTGATGCCAAGGTCTATTGCTTCAAGGATTGTACGGTCAACGTGAACATCTTGTGACGAATCACCCGCACGTGTAAGGGCAGCGCGCGCGGAGCACATCCGCTACAAGAGCGTGGACTGCGGCTTCCGCTTTGAAACCAGCGAGTTTCGCCCATAATAGGAAGTGTGCTGGGGACTAGGCAGCAGAACGAGGCATCCCGCCTGAGCAGCTTCTGCGGGTGGTTGCGGTATGCGATGGCTCATCAGGCTATCAAAGCGCGATACCACTTCAGTTCTAGCTCCTGGCTGCCGAGGATATGAGCGATGACAAGGGTACTGTTGGTGGATGACCATGCGGTGGTTCGGCGAGGAGTGCGGGATATCCTCACCGAGTCGCTGGGAAAGGTGTCTTTCGGCGAGGCGAGCAAACCCAGTGAGGCCCTGGAGAAGCTGCAAAGAGAAACTTGGGACGTGGTGGTGCTCGACATCTCGCTGCCTGGGCGCGGAGGCGTCGATGCCCTCCGGGACATGAAACGGCTGCGTCCCGCGGTGCCGGTCTTGGTGCTGAGCATGCACGCCGAGGAGCACTACGCCCTGCGCGCCTTGCGCGCTGGGGCCGCAGGCTACGTGAACAAAGAGGGTGCAGCCGAGGAGTTGGCAGGGGCGGTACGCAAGGTGCTGATGGGCGGCACGCATGTTAGCGCGCGTCTGGCAGAAACTCTGGCCAAGGGCCTGCGCAGCGATTCATCACGGGCCCCGCATGAGCGGCTTTCCGACCGCGAACTTGAGGTTATGCGCAGTATTGCGGCGGGCAGGACCGTCAAGGAGATCAGTGCTCGTCTGGCGCTGAGTGAGAAGACCATCAGCACCTATCGCACGCGCCTCCTGGAGAAGATGCAGATGCACTCCAACGCCGAGCTGATTCAGTACGCTCTGCGCGAAGGCTTGGCCGACTAGCCGCGTGGGGAGCCCGCCGGCTTTGCCCCCTGCGGGGACTTCGGGACGGCCCGCCACCCTACCCACCCCGCGCGCTTCGCGCGCGCCCTCGCCGGCGGCGAACCGTCGCGGGAGGGTTTGGGAACCCTCCCAGGGTTCCCATCAGAATAATCGCTTTCCTGCCGCGCTTGTAGGACACTGTCCGACAGACGAATCGGAAAGCTCCCGGCAGATGCGACTTGGCCGACATGGGACACTGCAGGCATGCTAGCCAGCCCTGGACGGCCTACGCGAATTCTGCTGGTGGATGATCACCCTGCTGTAAGCCAACGGATCGGTGAGCTCTTGGCCGGTTCGGTGCCCGACGCAGAAGTGGTCTCGGCGGTGTCCGGGGAAGAAGGTTTGAGCTTGGCGTGGACTCAGCCGTTCGACTTGGTGCTGCTCGACTTGCGTCTGCCAGGCCGAAGCGGCATCGAGATTCTGCGAGAGCTGCGGGCGGTCAAGCCACTTCTGCCGGTCATCATCGTCAGTTCGTTGCCCGAGTCTCCCTACGCAACGCTGGCGCGGCGGGCCGGGGCCATCAACTTTGTCACCAAGAGCGCGCTAGTCCAGGAACTGGGACGCGCCGTAAGGTCGGCTCTCGGAGTCAGTGCGATGACGTAGTAGAGCCGGCCGCAAGCGTGAGAGGCAAGGAAGCGATGGTACGAGAAGCAAAACCACGACAGTCCCAACCTGGATGCCCCCCGGCTCTGCGCGAAGGCGCGGATCATGGCTCGACCGACCTGCTGGTGGTGCTTGATGGCGCCGGCAGCATCCGCGAGATCAGCCCATCCGTAGCCCGCCTATTGGCCTATCGGCGCGGTCGACTCCTGGGCACCAGTTTTCCGGAGATGGTTCATCCCGATGACGTGGCAGCCGTCCTGTCCCTGCTAGGCGGGGTGACGGAGGCGGCGAAAGAACCAGCGCACCTCCAACTGCGCGTGCGCCGAGCCGATGGCGGCTGGCGCAGCTTCGAAGCGCTGGCCCGGACTGTGTCGGGTCCCAACGACCAGCCCCTAGTCGTGGTTGACGCATTTGACGTGAGCGCGAGCCAGCTAGTTCGGACGGCTGAGCTGCCAGCCATGCAGCTAGGTGGTCCGCTTGCGCAGGTCGCCGAGCGAGTGAGCCAAGGCGAGCCCGATCCGTCTGATGAGATCCCGAGCCCCGACCTGATCGAGCGGGCGGGTGCGCGCGGCGAGACGGTTCTGGTGGCGCTCGACGACCCTGCGGTTAGCAGACTGGCGTGCAACATCATGCGCCATCTGGGGTATGCCGTGCTTGAGGCCATGAGCCCGGCCGATGCGGAAGGTTTCGCGCGCATTCACAAGGGCACGATCCACCTGCTGGTCGCCGACTTGGCCACGCCGCGCGTGCGTGGGCGCGAGTTCGTGCGCTCGATGAAGAAGATCGTGCCCGGGTTGAAGTCGCTATTCGTATCGTGCCAGCGCTACGGATCACTGGCTGAGCGTCGGGTTTTTGAAAGCGGCGCCCGTCTCTTGCACGAACCCTTCACGCCCGAAGAACTGGCCCACGCGATCCGCCGGACGCTTGAGGGTGTGAACGAGAAGTAGGCAGCCAGCCGCGATCCGCGCGTTGCTTCACGTTCTCCCGACGCGCCTCGCGCCCGCCCCCTTTCGGCCTCCCCCGCACACTCTCTTCGCCACGGTAGCCGTTTCCGTGCGATCCTATGCCATCCCTACAACAGAGGAGGCCAAGTTGGAACTCAACAAAGACTTCGTCAGGCTCCTGCGGGCACTCGCCGATGTTGACGCGCGTTACCTGCTCGTGGGAGCCCATGCTGTGGATTTCTACGGCCAGGCACGCACGACCCGACACATGGACATCTGGCTGGACGACGCGCCTGAAAACCTAGAATCCGTCTACCGGGCGCTGGCCAGTTTCGGCGCTCCTGCCCTGGCGGTCGAGCATCTGAGTGCGGCGTCTCCGCTCAAGGTGGTGTGGATCGGCGTTCCCCCCGACCGCATCGATCTTGTCAAGGGCATGCGCGGCCTCCACTTTGCCGACGCATGGTCGCGCCGGACGACGACCAACCTGGACGGATTCAGAGTGCCCATCATCGGTCGGGAAGACCTGATCGCCGCCAAGCGCGCCACGGAAAGAGAGAAAGACCTGGCAGACGCGGAGGCACTGGTGGCGCAGCGTCCGGGATAGCGCGAATCCTATCGAAGCCTGTTGATCGGGCCCGCTGGCAGGTCTACTCTGCCGGCGTTGTGTTGCCTCATCGCTTGCCGGCGCTGGCTGTCCCGCCCGCCCGATTCGTGGCCGGAATCGACTGGCCGCAAAGTGTGCCCCATCCGGGCGTCAGCCGGCCGCCAGGGTCGGCGTGCACAACCCACGCACCCTGAAGCTTCCCGAGGAGATTGTCATCATGCCCACCTTTATCGAACAGATTCACGCCAAGGCCAAGACCAGTCCCCGCAGGGTCGTCCTGCAAGAAGGCGAGGACGTTCGCATCATCGAGGCCGCAGCGCTCGCCACCAAGCAGGGCATTGCGAAGATCACCCTTCTGGGCGCGCCCGACAAGATTAGGGCGACCGCGGCCTCGGCGTCTCTGTCGCTCGACAAGATCGACATCATTGACATGACCAAGCCACCGAATTTCGACGACTACGCCAGCACCTACTTCGAACTGCGCAAGGCCAAGGGGCTTACCCAGGATCAAGCGGTCGCGCAGATGAAGGATCCTTTGTGGTACGGCGCTATGATGGTGCGCAAGGGCTTGGTGGACAGCTTCGTGGGCGGCGCGCTCTACACCACGGGCGAGGTCTGCCGTGCCGGAATTCAGATCATCGGCATGCAGTCCGGCCTCAAGACTCTGTCCAGCTTCTTCGCCATGGTGGTACCCGATAAGTCCTTTGGCAAAGACGGAGTCGTCTTCTTTGCCGACTGCGCTGTGGTCATCGCTCCTGACGTGACCCAACTGGCCGACATTGCCATTGCCACCGCGGACAGCTATGCCAGCCTGACTGGCGACACCCCACGCGTCGCCATGCTGTCGTTCTCCACCAAGGGCAGTGCCAAGCATGCCGACATCGACAAGGTGACCGCCGCCACCGCTGCTGCGAAACAGAAGCGGCCCGAGTTGGTCGTCGACGGCGAACTCCAGGGAGACGCCGCGCTCATTCCGGCCATCGGCGAACGCAAGGCCAAAGGCTCGCCCGTGGCGGGCAAGGCCAACGTGCTTATCTTCCCAGACCTCGATGCGGGCAACATCAGCTACAAGCTGGTCGAACGGTTGGGCAAGGCAGAGGCCATCGGTCCCATTTTGCAGGGCATGGCCAAGCCGTCATCCGATCTTTCGCGCGGCTGCAAAGCTGCCGATGTGCTTAACGTGATCGCCATCAACGTCGTGCGCGTCCAATTCGCGCAGAAGCAGTAGTTCCTGGAGTGCAAGTCATGAAGGTACTGGTCATCAATTGCGGCAGCTCGTCGTTGAAGTTCAAGCTGTACGATCTTCCCGCGGACGACACCGCCACGCTGATGGCCGAGGGCCTAGTCGAGGAAATCGGGCGCGAGAAATCCAAGTTCAGCTATCGCGACAGCCGCTCGCCCGAGAAGATCGTCGGCGATGTGGTGGCCAAGGACCACACCCAGGCGGTGGCGGCCATGAAAGACATGCTGCTCGACGCTGAGCACGGTCTATTCAAAGAGAAGATCGAAGTGGACGCCTGCGGGCACCGGGTCGTGCACGGGCGCGAGCTGTTCTCGAACTCGGCCCTGGTCACTCCGGCGGTGCGCGCGGCCATCGAAGAGTGCATCGGCATTGCGCCCTTGCACAACCCACCCAACCTGGCCGGCATCTCGGCCTGCGAGAAGATCTTCCCCGGTCTGCCCCAGGTTGCGGTCTTTGATACCGCCTTCCACCAGACCATGCCGCCGCACGTGTACACCTATGGCCTGCCCCGGGACCAGCTCGACCGCAACCACGTGCGCAAGTACGGCTTCCACGGCACATCGCACGAGTACGTGGCCCGCCGCTGTGCCGAGCTGATGAAGCAGGACTTCGCCAAGCTCAAGATTATCACCTGCCACCTGGGCAACGGATCCAGCATCACCGCGGTCAAGCACGGCCAGTCCTTCGACACGTCGATGGGGCTGACGCCGCTTGAGGGCCTGTTGATGGGCACGCGCACCGGCGACATGGACCCGGCGGTGGTCCTCTACATCATGGACAAGGACAAGCTCTCTCCCCAGGAGATGAACACGCTGCTCAACAGCAAGAGCGGGGTCAAGGGCGTCTCTGGCGTCAGCAACGACATGCGCCAAGTGATCGCCAAGGCGAAAGAGGGCGACGCGCGCGCCCAGCTTGCGCTCGACATATTCGACTACCGCCTGGTCAAGTACATCGGGGCGTACGTGGCGTCGATGGGCGGTTGCGACGCCATCGTGTTTACCGGCGGCATTGGTGAGAACGATGTCCCCATGCGCGCGCGCGTGCTGGCCCCGCTGCGGTTCATCGGCGTCGAACTCGATCCAGAGCGCAACAGTTCGAACGACAAGGAGAAGCTCATCACGCGCGACGGCTCGCGCATCAGCGTTTGGGTGGTTCCCACCAACGAAGAGCTGATGATCGCCCGCAAGACCAAGGCCGTTGTCGAGCAGGGTACGCTTCACAGGTAGCGCGCGCCGCCGATCGTGACCGCGGCCTGGATGCGGCCGGCCAGCCAAACCTTGGCGGCATCAACAGCCTGTTCAAGTGGCTGGCCCCGAGCCAGCCCCACCGCAATGGCCGTGGCGAGGGCACAGCCGGTCCCGCGTGGGTTTCTGCCTGGCAGCCGAGTGCCCTCGAATAGACGTTCGCCTGCCGCGGAACGAAGCACGTCTGTTGCTGCCCCGGGCAGGTGACCTCCCTTTGCTAGAACGGCTGCCGGACCCCACCCGGCCAGCACCTGCGCGGCGTGGCGTGCATGGTCAAGAGTCTCCACCGCCAGGCCGGTGAGCCAGGCTGCCTCCGCCAGGTTGGGGGTGACGAGAGTAGCCCGGCGCACGAGTGGGAGCAGATCCGCAGGCGAACCCTCATAAAGGGGGCCACCGGCCGAGGCGCCCAGGACTGGGTCAAAGACAACTGGTCCTCGCCAGGTCTCCAGGCCAGCGACGATGGCCGCGGCGATGCCGCCCATCGCCACCATGCCAATCTTTATCGCGGTACGTCGAGGCGGGCACGCCGCTAGGGCCTGCTCGAGGCCAGCTCGCACCATGTCTGGGAAGCGCGGCTCGACCCCTTTGACGCCGTTTTCGTCTTGCCGTGTCCAAGCCGTGCCCACGAGCATGGCGCGGGCACCCAGGGCCTCGGCTGTAAGGAGATCTCGCACCAGGCCTGCACCGCCAGTTGGGTCCAAGCCACCGACGGCCACCACATAGGGACTCTCGGAATGCCCAAGGTTTTCCCTGTCGCGAAATAGAGACTCTTGCATTTTTTCGGCAGATCCCTTCTAGTCTGCCAACGTTAGGAAAGGGGTGGAATCTGGGCGCCGAGGTGGGCAAAGGGGCGGAGGCAACACATTCTGGGGTACAATCGTATTAACCAACGTGGGGGTAGTTCTTCCTCAGCCGATTTCATTCGGCAAGTACACGCTGTTTGAGCGCATCGGTCGCGGCGGTATGGCCGACGTGTTCAAGGCGCGCGTCCAGGGGCCGGCAGGCTTCGAGCGCATCTTTGTCGTCAAGCGCATCCTGCCCCACCTGTCGGATGACCCTATCTTCACCAAGATGTTCATCGACGAGGCCAAGCTGGCCGCGCGACTCACTCACCCCAACATCGTTCAGGTGTTCGAGCTGGGGTCGGTGGACAACGAGTACTTCATGTCCATGGAGTATGTGCGTGGCCGCGATCTGGCGGAGACCATGCGCACGCAGTGGGCGCGCGTGGGTCCGCCGCGTCCTGAGCTGGTGGCCTACGTCGGCCGCGAGATGTGTCGGGCATTGGCCTATGCCCACGACTTCACTGCCGACGACGGAACCAGGCTGGGAATGATCCACCGGGATATCTCGCCATCCAACGTCATGCTTTCGAGCGATGGGGCGGTGAAGATCCTGGACTTCGGTATAGCCAAGGCGCTGGGCGGGGACAAAGACGAAAGCACCAAGACCGGAACCCTCAAGGGCAAGTTCGCCTACATGGCGCCCGAGCAAACCGTAAGCAATGATGTCGATCGTCGCATCGATATCTTCGCCACCGGCATCGTGCTGCATGAGATCCTGACTGGTCGCCGGCTGTTCAAGGGCGAGAATGATCTGCAGACTATCGAGAGGGTCCGTCAGTGCGATGTGCCGCCGCCCTCGCTGCACAACCCGCTGTGTCCGCCGGAGATGGACAACATCGTCTTGAAGGCGCTGGCCAAGAATCCGCTCGATCGTTTTCAGTCTGCCTCTGAGATGGCCGATGCGCTCGACGACATAGTGCATGCCGCCCGCTTCCAGCCGACCCAATTGGCTCAGCTCATGAGCAGCCTCTTCCCCGCTGACACCGGTGTCGACCCTCGCTCGACGGCAAGCCAGCGCAACCAGTCCGCCACCGGTTCGGTGAGCCCGTCGCGTTCCACCACGGGCGCAGCGCGACGGGCTGTCCCAGGATCGCATTCCAGCCCAGGTCGCGTGAGCTCGTCCACGGTGCCGCCGGTGCCGGCCGGACCGACCGGTTCGCTGCCTCGGATAGGAGGGCTGACGCCGGTGGTCCCTCCGCCTATCCCGGACATCGACCTACGGCGCAAGCCCCTGCTGGCACGCAAGACCACGTGGGCGGCAGTCGTCGTGGTCTTGCTGGTGGGGGGGGCGTTCTGGGCTGGGTCGCGCGGGCTGCAACGTCAGACACCCGTGCCGGTGCCTTCGTCTATCCCGACTGTGCTGCCGTCGGTTCCCAAGCCCGAGACTCTCGATCTGGCGATTCAGTCGAATCCTTCGGGGGCAGAGGTTTTCGTCGTGGGCGAAGATGAAGCTCTTGGCAAGACGCCTTTCCGCAAGCGATTCCAGTATCGCGAGGACAAGTCGACGTTCCTGGTGTTCCGCTTGCCAGGATATCGCGAGCTGATCCACGAGGTGCGTCCCGACTGGTCCGGTCTGGTGGTTCTGGATCCGATTCCGGGTCAGCCAGCCACCGAAGTCAAGCCAACCGTTGCTGCCAAGCCAAGCAGGGGCGATGGCCTATCCCGATCGGGTCATCGCAAGATCCGCCCCGGCAAGGGCCTCGACCCGTTCGACGGAGTTGGCAAGCAGCACCCGGGCCGCAACTTGGGGCGGGCTGAGAACCCGTTCTGAGCGATTCGTCTCCGACCGCGCTTGCCCCTGCCATGTTTTCCGGTCGTCGGATCGCCGTGGTGGTGCCCGCCTTCAACGAGGCGGAAAAGATCGCGCGTACGGTGCGCTCGATTCCGGGATTCGTGGATCACGTGATCGTGGTCGACGACACCAGCACAGACAGCACCGCGCGCATCGCCCGGCGCAGCCAGAGACGCGGCCTGGAAGTGCTCAGCCATGAGCGGAATCGCGGCGTGGGTGCGGCCATCGCGACCGGCTATGCGCGGGCGCGCGCCCTGGGCGCGGACGTGACCGCGGTGATGGCCGGGGACTCGCAGATGGATCCTGCGGACCTGGCCGCGCTGGTGGGCGTGGTGGTTTCTGGCCGCGCTGACTACGCCAAAGGCAACCGATTTGCCTGGCCGGGCGTGTGCCGGGTGATGCCTCTCCACCGGCTAGTGGGCAACTTCGTGCTTTCGTACCTGACCCGGCTGGCTTCGGGCTACACGCACCTCTTCGACTCGCAGTGTGGCTACACGGCGGCCAGCCGACGGGCTCTCGAGGCCATTGCCGCCGGCCCGATGTTTCCCCGCTACGGGTATCCCAACGACCTGTTGGTCCGCCTGGCTGCGGTGGGTGCACGCGTTGTCGACGTGCCGGTGCGGCCGGTCTATGGGCCCGCGTGGCGTTCAGGCATCCGCATCTCGCGCGTGCTGGGGCCACTTAGCCTGCTGCTCGTGCGTGCATTCTGTTTGCGAGTGGGCCGCGGTCTCGCACGACGGCTGTGGCGGTCCCAGCCTCTGGCAGAACTGCCTCCCACGTGATCGGCGTCATCTGCACTTCCTACCCGCGCGGTCCTGAGGACCCTGCGGGCTCGTTTGTCCGCACGCGCGTGCACGCGCTCGCCGCTGCTGGACAAGCGGTGGAGGTCATTGCCGCCGGCCCGGGGAGCGCGGAGAGCGCGCACAACGTGCGCGTGTTTCGGATTCCCGCGGCGGGCGCTGCAGAAATTTTCTATGCTGGCGGTGCACCCGAAGCTCTGGAGAGCGGCGGGTTCGGATGGCGCGCGCGCGCGTGGCTGGAAGCTGTGCATTTCACCGCGCGCATGACGGCGCTGGCCGCACAACGCGCAGCCGGGTGGAGCGCGGTGGAAAGCCACTGGATCCTGCCCTCGGCCTTGGTTGCCCGCGCGGCGGCGCCCCATCTCCGCCATCGCGCGCACGCCCATGGTGGCGACGTGTTCTTTCTCGCGCGCGTGCCTGGCGGTGCCAGCCTGGCCCGCTTCCTCTGCCGCAGTGGTATCGAGCTGGTGTTCGCCAGTACAGATCTGCGCGACCGTTTCGCGCACCTGTGCGGCGACACCCCAGAGGCACTTGGGGCGCGTACCTGCGTGCAGCCGGCCCCCTACGATTCATTGCTGTTTCGGCCGCGGGATGTGGCCGAGCACCACAGCCTGCGCCGTCGTCTGGGACTGAAGGGGTTCACGGTGCTCGCCGCGGGCCGGCTGGTTCCCATCAAGGGTTTCGACGTGTTGGTGCGCGCGGTGGGGCATCTGCCTGGAGGGGTACGGCCAAACTTGGTGATCGCAGGAACAGGTCCGCAGGAGCCCAGGCTGCGGCGACTGGCTGCCGCATGCGCGGTAGATCTTCGCCTTCCGGGCTTGCTTAGCCCTGCAACGCTAGCCGAGTGGATGACCGCTGCCGACCTCTTTGTCCATCCCTGCCGCCCATTGTCCAACGGCCGCAGCGAAGGCGCGCCGGTCGTGGTCCGCGAGGCGCTGGCCGCTGGATTGTCTGTGGTCGCGTCGGCGGTGGGTGGCCTGCCCGAACTGGCCGGCCACCAGCGCCTCACTTTGGTTGCACCCGAAGATCCATCTGCGCTGGCCGCCGAGATCGCATCGGCCATGGCATAACGCGGCAGATTGCCGCGGCGAGGTGCGGAACGAGAAGACACGACTCAGCAGAAGTGGGCGTCAGTTAGGTACACGGATTTCACCAGTGGGCGCCCCTAACACTCCAGTTGATGAGTAAACCGCAGCAGATGAAGACAGGGTCTGGCGCTTGCCGCGTGGTCCTGGCTGACTTCTGCCGCTCTTGCTACGGCGCCCAGGCGCGGAGGTTAAAAAAATGGAGACAACCCTGAAGTCAGCTCCGGTATGGATCGTCCCGGAGGGCCCGGGAGTCGCCAGCGTTGCCGTGTTGGGAAGTGCGGCGAGCCACTCCTTGCGTGAGGCCGGCCACCCGAGTCCCGTCAAGCGAGCCATCCCTGGCGGAACGACCAGGGAGTATCGGATTCCCAACCTGGCGCGGGCCTGCCAGGTCTTGCGCTTGTTTGCGTCATCAGACGATCCTCTCTCATCGTCCGCGGTTGCGCGCCAGCTCAAGATGCCGCGCACGACCGTGTTGCGAATCCTGCACACGCTTGCGGCCGAAAGGCTCCTGCGGAGGCGCGGGTTCGATTTCGCGGCAAGCCCTGAGCTGCACACAGGGCTGCGTTCGATTGCAGACACCGCCCTGTGCGCTGCGGCGGTGCCGGTGCTGAACGAGATCTCGCAACTCACAGGAGAGACTGCGTGCCTCGCGCTACTGGCCGGAGACAAGGTCGCCGTGGTCGAGACCTGTGACAGCCCCTACGCCCCGCGCGCCGGTAGTGGGGTGAGCGCGCCGATGGACTTGCATTGCGCTGCTTTCGGAAAGGTGTTTCTGGCTCTTGGGCCGCGTGCCTGTCTGGGGACGGTGCTGGCCGGGGCGCCGCTGCAGGCACGAACCCCGCGGACCCTCACCACTGCCGAGGCGCTGGCGGCCGAGTGCAGCCGGATCGTCCGGCAGGGCTATGCCCTGGACAACGAGGAATACGAAGAGGGTGTGCGTGGCCTGGCTGCGCCGGTTTGGGGCAGCGGTAGTGTGCTGGCGGCTGCGATAGGCGTGTTGGCCTCAGCGGCCACTCTCACCGAGCAGAGAGCCTCCGACGTCGCGCCGTTGGTGGTGCAGGCGGCGAAGAAACTCACAGCCACGCTAGCGCAGCAGACGAGTAGGTAGAGCCTCGAAGCCCCGGGGCACCCCGCGGATCGTCGGTTGCGCGGGCGAGATCGAGTCGCGCTACGCAAGAGGTGAAAAGCGCCCCTTTGAGCAGAGCGTTTTTCGCTTTCTGCGGTCACGACGCGGCTTGCAAGAGGACTGCCCCCATGTTAGACGAGCGAACCCATGCCCAGGTAGCTCAACTGGTAGAGCAACGGACTGAAAATCCGTGTGTAGACAGTTCGACTCTGTCCCTGGGCACCACCGTAGACAATGTTCCCGGTGGTTGGCCGGCTCGCGTTGAAGGAGACAACATGGCACGTAAAATCGTAATCTTCGCTCTGGCCGCTGGCGTCATTGTCGGCGGGTATGCTCTTGGCAGAGGCAACTGGGGGGCGCGCGGCAAGGCGCCAGCCAAGTACGTCTGCGAAAAGGTCGGGGCAACCACCGGCGATGATGTGGAACGCAAGTGTGTGCCGTTGGATGGCACGCCCAAGGGTTCCGACAAGGCGCTGGTGACCATCGTCGAGTTCTCCGATTTCCAGTGCCCCTACTGCAGCCGCGTTCTGCCTACCCTCGACCGATTGTTCAAGGAGTACCCGGACAAGGTGCGCGTCTTCTTCAAGCAGAATCCGCTCCCCTTCCACGACAAGGCGCCGCTGGCCGCAGAGGCGGCGCTGGCTGCCGGAGCTCAGGGGAAGTTCTGGAAGATGCACGATGAGCTCTTCGCCAACCAGCAGGCTCTCGACCGGCCAGCCCTGGAGAAATACGCAGAGAAGATCGGCCTCAACCTGGTGAAGTTCAAGGCGGCGCTTGACGGGCACACGTTCAAAGCTGCGGTCGACAAGGACCTGGCCGAGGCCCGCGAGCTGGGCGTGCAGGGAACCCCCAACTTCATGATCAATGGCCGCCCGCTGCGCGGGGCCGTGCCCTACGAGCAGTTCAAGAGCGCCGTGGATGACGAGATCCGCCGCGCCCAGGTGCTCATGGGCAGCGGACTTCGGCGTTGCTTCCCATCTGGGTTTTTCCGGGAGTTTGGTTTCTGCACCAAGGCGTTGGCCAAGAAGATACTGGGCAGGGGGACCTCGGTGAGCGAGCTCTACGGCGCCCTCATGAAGGGCAAGGCCAAGGGGCTGGCCGTGCCGCCACCCCCAGCGCAAGCGCCACGGCCGCCGGTGTCGAACGAGGTCTACAAGGTCGAGGTCGACAAGGCGCCGCGCAAGGGTGTCCAGGCGCCCAAGATCACGCTCATCGAGTTTTCCGACTTCCAGTGCCCCTACTGCAGTCGCGCCAAGAACACGCTCGATGAGCTGCTCAAGATCTACAAAGACAGCCTGCAGATCTCGTTCAAAAACTACCCGTTGCCTTTCCACAACAACGCCATGCCCGCCGCGATCGCAACCGTGGCCGCCGACCAGCAGGGCAAGTTCTGGGAGATGTACGACAAGTTGTTCGCCAACCAGCAGAGTCTGGATGCGGCCGCCCTGGAGAAGTACGCGCAAGAGATCGGACTCGACGTGAACAAGTTCAAGGCCGATATCGCTGACCCCAAGACCAAGGCGGTGGTCGAGGCGGACATGAAACAGGCCAACCAGTTCGGGGTGCAAGGAACGCCCAGCTTCTTTGTCAATGGCCGGGCCTTCAGCGGCGCCTATCCTCTCGACAGCTTCAAGATGGTACTCGACGAGGAATTGAAGAAGGCGGACGCCAAGCTGCAGGCCGGTACGCCGCGCGGCGAGCTCTACGCGGCCATCATCAAGGACGGACTGGCAAAGAAGGAAGCGCCCAAACAAGAGGAGCGCCCGGGCGAGCCTTCGGCCACCGAAACCTACAAGGCCGAGGTCAAGGGAGCGCCTATCAAAGGCGCCAAGGATGCTCTGGTGACCATCGTCCAGTTCTCCGACTTCCAGTGTCCGTTCTGCTCACGGGTAGAGCCGACCATCGACAAGATCATGGAGGAGTACAAGGGCAAGGTCCGGGTGGCCTGGCGAAACAAGGCGCTGCCCTTCCACGACAAGGCGAAGCCCGCGGCGATTGCAGCCATGGCGGCCAACCAGCAGGGCAAGTTCTGGCAAATGCACGCCATCCTGTTCAAGAACCAGCAGAACCTGGATGCCGACAGTCTGGAGAAATACGCGAAAGAGATCGGCCTCGACATGTCCAAGTTCAAGGCCGCCCTGCAGGACAAGAAGCTGCAGGAATCTGTCGAAGCGGACATTGCCATGGGCGACAAGCTCGGCGCGCGCGGCACGCCGGCGTTCTTCATCAACGGCAGCTTCCTGTCGGGCGCGCAGCCCTTCGAGAACTTCAAGTCCCGCATCGACGAACAGTTGAAGAAGGCCGAGGAGCTGGTCAAGAAGGGCACGCCCAAGGCCAAGGTGTACGAGGTGCTGATGAAGACGGCCAAGGCCGATACCGGCGGCGGCGCAGCCCCTGCCGCGGCTGCTGCGCCTGAGGCCGGTCCGGTCAAAGACGTCGATCCCGGGAGCGCCCCCATGCGCGGGCCCAAGAATGCACCGCTCACGGTGGTGCTGTTCTCGGATTTCCAGTGCCCATTCTGTAGTCGAGTCGAGCCTTCCATCACCGAGCTGGAGAAGGCCTACCCGGGTAAGGTGCGGGTGTTCTGGAAGAACTTCCCGCTTTCCTTCCACAACAACGCCAAGCCCGCAGCCGAGGCCTCCATGGCCGCCCACGAGCAGGGCAAGTTCTGGGAGATGCACGACAAGTTGTTCGCCAACCAGCAGAACCTGGATGCCGCCAGCCTGGAGAAATACGCGAAAGAGATCGGCCTCGACATGGCCAAGTACAAGGCCGCCACCGAAAGCCACAAGTTTTCCGCCCAGATCGAGGCGGACATCAAGCAGGGCAGTTCGGTGGGCGTGCAGGGCACGCCGGCCAGCTTCCTCAACGGCCACTTCATCAACGGCGCTCAGCCTTTCGATGCCTTCAAGAAGATCGCCGACGAGGAACTGGTCAAGGCTGTCGCCAAGGTCAGGAAGAAAGTGGCTGCGGCGCTCAAGTAGCCAGTCGACCGTCGCGCGGAGTTGAGAGTGCCGGACAGGGGGAGGCGGGGCAGCGAAACGCGGCCGGGGGACCGCGCGGTCCCCGCGGGTGCGCGGCGCGCGGTCGCCATGGCAATCGTCGCTCTGGCGACCGCTGCCCTGGCGGTGCGCTTCCTGGCAGGAGCCGCACGGACCGCGGCAGCGGCTCGTGACAGTGCTTGCCGCGCCCTTGCCCCTGATCCGCTGTCACCCAAGCTGCGGGGTCTGGCGCCTGACTTCGAGCTGGCCGATGCCGCGGGCAAGCGATGGTCGTTGCACGCGCTCCGGGATCGACCGGTGCTGGTCAGTTTTTGGGCCACCTGGTGCCCGCCCTGTGTCGAAGAAATGCCCTCGCTGGAAACTCTGGCTCGTCGTCTGGGCGACCGGGCCACTGTCCTGGCGGTCAGCGTGGATGATAGCTGGGATGCCATCCGCGGGTTCTTTCCCAACGGGACGTCTTTGACGGTCTTGCTCGATCCCACCCGACAAGTTCCTGCCCGCTACGGCACCAGCCAGTTCCCAGAGAGTTTCCTCGTCGATCGCAGCGGCCAAGTCCGCTACGCCTTCATCAACCAACGCAACTGGTCCATCCCCGAAGCCAGCGCCTGCATCGAAGACGTCAGATAGGCTAGGTCCCAGTTCTTGCTGCATCAGATTCGCTTTCGGGAGCCGGCCGACAAGCCGGCCCGATGACGAAGCCGGCGCGAGCACCGGAGCGGAGCATACACGCGGTATGTGAGCACCGGAGCGCAGCGACGGCACAGTCAGCGGGTCGGATCGTCGG
>Ga0182017_10001816_pt1 | contig 16344 bp, 13 predicted proteins | sample 712E3DmetaG_FD_120492 | JGI IMG/M metagenome (GOLD analysis project Ga0182017, IMG submission 120492) | Permafrost microbial communities from Stordalen Mire, Sweden - 712E3D metaG | ecosystem: Environmental > Terrestrial > Soil > Wetlands > Permafrost | place: Sweden: Stordalen | collected... | reverse complement strand
TCGCCAACATCGGCGTGGGCCTCACCGTGGGCGGCGAACCGATCATCGATCGCGGGACCTTCTCGGCGGTGGTCGTCATGGTGATCGTCACCACGCTGGTCACGCCGGTCGCGCTGAAGTTCAGCCTGCAGCGCGCGGAGCGACAGCGGAATTCCCAGCACTACTGATTGAAATTTGGACCGAGCCGTCGCGTCGCGAGGAGCCCCGGCTGCAACGAGCGACGAGGGAGAATACTTGACGTATTTTACCGAGGAGCGAGGCAGCAGACGGGGCCCACAGCAGCGACGGCGACGTGAGAATTTCAATCAGTAGTGCTAGGCACGGGGAGCAGGAGATAGAGCCAGCCAATCGAGACGAACTCGGCGGGAACGCCATGGGGTAGACTCGTTCTCGCCATGGGGGTCCTGCTCGCAATTCTGGCAACTCTTGCGCTGGAGCCGGCCTTGCTGCCGTCGCCGCCGTCGCCGGTGCCATCCCCCCGGCTTTCCCGCTTCGTTCCCGGTTTCCGGGCGGTGGAACGACAAGGAGTTCTTTCAGTGTTCGACGGGGCAGGGACGCTGGTGGGCAGGGTCGAAACCGGTCGGGTCGTGGATCTCAGCTTTGACCGCGATCGGGCGCTCTATCTGGTGGCAGGGCGCAGCCCCACTGGCCGGGGAGACCGCATGATTCACATCTCCATCGAAGCGACGCCGCAGCAAGGGGAAGGAGTCGAGGGCTACCTGCGCATGCGGTTTAGCCGCGACCTGGGCGGGCTGGCTCCCTGGAAGATCCGTCTGGCCGATGTGGACGGCGATGGGCGGCCGGAGTTGGTGCTGGGGGTCTTCAAGCGAACACGTTTCGATCCGGTGCCGCGCAAGCGACTCTTTGTCTATGACTGGCCCGGCTACACTCTGGTTCCGCGCTGGCTCGGCTCGCGTCTCTCCCTCCCCTTCGAAGACTTCGCCTTCGTCGACTGCAACGGTGACGGCAGGGACGAACTGGTTGCCCTGGAGCAAAGACCAGGCGGGCGGCGGCGTCTGATGCGGTACGATTGGAACGGCTTCGGCTTCAGCGGCGACGAAAATGCAATGGTGCAAGTCGCGCCAGACTCGGACTTGCTACAATCCACGCCGGATGGCATGCGGCTCAGGCCCGCCGCACCCGCCGCACTCTGCGCGAGAAAGGATCCCTCCCCATGAAAACCTTTGTGATGCCGGCCCTCGCCCTTCTGCCCTGGTTCGCGGTGGCAAGGGCCGACGCCGCTCCGGCGCCCGCCATTACCTCCTACTGCACGGAGATTGATCTCGCGGGCAAGAGCGCCGTCGAGCTGAAGCTCCTGCGTAACGAGGTGTACGCGCGGCACGGCCGCGTCTTCCGCGACCGCGCCTTGCGCGACATCTTCTCCAGCACTGACTGGTACCACCCCGACGATACCTACAGTGATAGTCAGCTGAGCGTGGCCGACCGCAACTGTATTGCCCTCATCAAGAAGCTGGAGGCCGCCGCGGAGAAGCGCCAACAGAAGGAACTGGCCAAGAGCCACCTCGACGGCATTGTCAACATCGACCAGTTCGGCTCGCTTGCCCCGTCTCACCTGGCAGCGCTGGCCAAGAATGGTTTCGTGGTTTCGCCGGCCGACCACGAGCAGCTCTTTCATGTTTACGAAGAGAACGACTATCTCAACGTCCCCAGTTTCATCACCCCCGATCCCGTCTTACAGCTCTTCCATCTTTTCTTTGACATGACTCTGCGACAGGTCGAAACCGACAAGCTCAATGCGCGTCTGAAGAAGATGCTCGCGGCGCTGGTCGCGGGCAGCGCTCGCATCGCGCACGTCGCAAAACAGCCCGCGGTACGCAGCGCCGCCGAGCACAATCTCGCCTACCTGGCAGTTGCCAACGAGCTACTCAAGGAGAAAACCGCGTCCATCCCGCCGCAGCTGAAGAACGCCATCGCCAAGGAACAATCGCTGATCCGCGCGCACCAGGGTTGGAACAAGTCGCCCCTGCTGAACGTCCCCATCGACTATTCGCAGTTCATCCCGCGCGGGCACTACACGCGGACGGAAACCCTGCGCCGCTTCTTTCTGGCCATGGTGTGGATCGGCCAGACCCCGTTTTTCGTGGATCGGTCGGACCTGCTCACCCAGCTGTTGGTTCTCTGTCATGTCCTGCGCGAGAGCGGCGCCGACAAGGACTGGCAGGCCATCTACGACGTGACGGCCTTCTACGTGGGCACCGCCGACGATCTGTCGCCCCTGGATGCCAGCGCAGTTGTCACTTCGGTCTTCGGAGTTGTGACCTCCGCCGACGACTATGCCGAGCCCAGCAAGCTGGCCCAGGTCACCAAGGAGCTGACCAAGCGCTTTCATCCCCGCATCGTCCAGATCACGCCCTTCGGACCCATGGGGCCACACGTACGCCTGCTGGGTCCACGCTACATTCTGGACTCCGAAATACTGCAAAGGCTCTCGGATCCCAGCTTCCGTCACTTCCCCAAAGGGCTCGATGTCATGGCCGTACTGGGCTCGAAGCGCGCGCGCAGCATCCTGCTGGAGCGGCTGAAGGAGGGGACCGCCTGGCCGAAGTATCCGGGAAAGCTGGACGCCTTGACCACCCAGTTCGCGCGCTTGGGCGACAAGGAGTGGCAGGCGAACCTCTACACCGGCTGGATATGGGTCCTGCAGGGGCTTGCGGTCGAAGCCCCGGCAGCCAAGGTGCCCGCCTTCATGCAAACCCCGGCTTGGTTCTCCAAGAATCTTTCCACCAGCCTGGCAAGTTGGGCGGAACTTCGCCACGACACCATCCTCTACGCCAAGCCGAGCGGTGTCGAGTGTGGCGGGGAAGACGACGAGCCGCCGCCCCTGCCCGAAGGGTACGTGGAGCCCGACGTGCTCTTCTATGCACGGATGTTGAAACTGCTGGAACTGTCGCAGGCGGGTCTGCAGCGCCACGACGCGCTTCCGAAGTCGCTCGTCGGTCCCTTCAAAGAGTTGGTGGAGCTCTGCACTTTCCTGAAGGGGGTTTCGGAGAAGGAGCTCGCCGGCACTCCGCTCACTCGCCCGGAGTTCGAACAGATCAAGATCTTCGGTGCCAACCTCGAGCGTCTGTCGTTGGCTTTCATCAACCCGAACGCGGGCTACTGGGACGAGATCGTTTCTCCCACTGACAAGCACATGGCAGTCATCGCTGATGTCCACTCGTCCTATGGCGAGGCCCTCGAGGAGGCGGTCGGTCCGGCATACGAGATTCTGGTGGTCCTGCCCAAGCGCTCGGGCGGGCGTCAGCTCGCCCGCGGCGCGGTTTTCTCCTACTTCGAGTTTCGCCACCCGATGGATGACCGGCTGACCGACGAGAAGTGGCAAGAGATGCTGAGAAAGAGCAAGGCCCCGGCGCCGCCCGACTGGACCGACGAGTTCATGGTCCCAGTTCCCGTGCCACCCCCAAGCGACAAACAGACGACCTACTCGAGCGGATGCTGAAACCCTTTCTTCAGCGTCGCTTTTCGCGAGCGCGGCTGGCCGCTGGCTTGATTGCCTGCCTTGCCCTGGCGCCCGCCTCGGGGGCTCTCTCTGCGCCGGGCGCCGACAAGGGCCAGGCTCCGGTGCGCGCCATCTCCGTGGTGGCAGGTGGCGATCTGCTCTTTGACCGAGGCGTGCGTCGCCATGTGCAAGAGAAGGGTCTCCGCAGTTTGCTGGCCGGTCTGCGCCAGCCTCTGTCCGGCGCGGATCTGGCACTCGCCAATCTGGAGTGCCCGCTCACCTTGCGAATCACCCCAAGACCAAAGCAGTACGTCTTTCGCTGCGACCCCGAGGTTGCCATCGAGCTGCGCAACGTCGGATTCCATGCCCTCTCATTGGCCAACAACCACAGCATCGACCAGGGGCGAGATGGGCTGCTCGACACCATGGCGGCGCTGGAGGGCGCTGGTCTGGTCCCACTGGGAGCCGGGCGGTCCCAGCGCGAGGCGCATCGCCACCACCTGATAATGGCGGGCGGGATGCAGGTGGCACTGCTCGCCTACGTGGCAATCATTATCGAGGGCGTGCCCTTTCTCGAAGACTTGCCGGCTGCCGCTCAGTTGCAGGAAGAGACCGTCGCTGCCGAGATTGCTGCGGCCCGGGCGGAGGCGGACATCGTCATTGTCACGATTCACTGGGGCACGGAGTTCCGCGCCGAGCCCAGCGACGAGCAGCGCCGCCTGGGACGGATGCTCATCGACGCCGGGGCCGAACTGGTGCTGGGGCACCACCCCCATGTCCTGCAGCCGGTGGAGCGGTATCGAGGCGGCGTGATCGCCTACAGCCTCGGCAACCTGGTCTTCGACCAGCGCCGCCAGGATGGACAGACCACAGCCCTTCTGCGCTGTCGTGTCGCCCCCCATCGGGTCGAAGACTGTCAGGCAATTCCCCTGGAGATCAAGCGGGCGCGCCCGCAACCGGCCTCCGCGGATGCCCGCCTCCGCGCCGCTGCGATCCTGCAGGTGCCGCTCGCCGAGTAGGCCTGGTGCAAAGGCCTATCTTCCCGGCAGACCAACGGTATTACTATTACCCAATGCGAAAACCCCCATGGTCCAAGCCTCTAGTTGTCATCGTCACGGTGGTTATGGTCGTCGCCGCGCCTTCGAACGCGTCGGCGGCCTGCAATACCTGACCGAAATCGCGATGGGCCTGTTCGCCAAAGGCGACATGGCGTCCTTCGTTCCGTTGTACCGCACGATCACGCGGGGCGGATCGGATGCTCCAACAGCCGCACATGCGCCAGCCCAAGCCGACCTTTTCTTCGACTACGAGAATTGGCTGGGGACCATTTCTCACATCAGGTGGATCTGAGGCGGTGACAGGGTAAGATGGACTGTCAATGACCACCGAGCGCGTGCGGCGAGGCCTTCCGCGCCTGCCAGGCAACCGAGCGCTGGTGGTGGGGCTGTGCCTGACCCAGATGGGAACATCCGGACATGCGGCAGACAGGGGCCGCCGCCAGGAACCCCCGGCGGGCTATGTGGCGCTCACCTCGGCGCCCGAGCAGAAGACGAAGCTGTCGCTTCCGTTCGCGGGCGTGTGGGGCGTGGTGCAGGGGATGAACAGCAACGGGACGCACACCGGGTACGCGGTCTACGCCCTCGACTTTGTCCCCGCCGAGCCGATCCCGTCGGTGCCGTTGGCGAAGCGCCGGCGGCTGCAGCAGCACCCCTGTTTCGGACGCGAGATTCTGGCCGCGGCCGAAGGCCAAGTGGTGTGGGCCAGGGACGGGGCGGCCGACTTGCCGCCCTTCCGGGCGAGCAAGAAACACGAGGCCGGCAACTTCGTGATCCTGAAGCACACCGCGACCGAGTTCACCGAATACCGCCATCTTCAGCGGGGCTCTGTGCAGGTCAAAGTGGGCCAAGCCGTGCGCCGAGGCCAGCCCATCGGTCGGTGTGGCAATTCCGGCAACGCAGAGCAGCCCCATCTGCATTTTGCCTTCCTCGGATCATTCGACCCCATCGCCACCCGTCCCATGCGCCTTTCCGACTATCAGGTGCGGGACGCCAGCGGGGCGTGGAGCGTGGGCGATGGCGAGCTCAAGGCCGGCCAGATTCTGCGGCCGAGCTCACTGCCTTGAGGACCGAACCTACCTCACTGCGCCAGCGCGGCGGTGGCGACCATGAACCAGGCAGAGTGGGGGAGCCACTGCTCGACTGAGCGCCAATCGTCGCCACAAGTGCTATAGGGAGTCGCCCCGTTCCACTGGATGCCGCTGCCGTCGGCCTTGCTGCCGGTGATGCCGTTGGCGATGCCGCCGACCAGCGTCCCAGCCTGTGGTTTGGAGGCGCAGTAGGGCGGCGGATTATTCTTGCCCAATCCATTCAAGAAGCAAATGTCGTAGGGGTTCTTGCCAAGGATCCAATCGATCTGGTTGCCCGCGAAGCGCAAGAGGTCGAGGTATTGCGTGGTGGTCGCTCCCATGACCTTCGCCCCCATCAGCGCCGCCGCGGCCAGGGAAGCGAGGCGCGCGTTTTCGCCCTGCCACCAATAGCCGGATTCGTTGTCGTGCGGGATGAAGAAACTGGCGGTTCCCGTGGCGATGTGTTGTCTGGCGTAAGCAAAGGGATTGGTGACGGCGTTGGTGACGCCGAGGAGGTAGTTGAGATGCGTCTCGATGACCTGCCTGGCCAGGTTGCGCTTGCTCGCATCGGTTTCGACCTGCACGTAGCGGGCAAGCGCCACAACGGGCAGTCCGGCATCAGAGGCGTGCCAGAAAGGACGAGCGGCGCCGTCGGCGATGAAGTAGCCGTCGGGACCCAAGCGGCCGATCAGGGACGTGGCCCGCGCGCCGGCCGCCCGAAGGTAGGTCGCGTCTTGCGTGCTGGCGAAGAGTTCGCTGGCCGCGAGCAGTCCAGTGTAGTCGTCGATGACGTTTTCCTTGCCGTCGTCGGCGTACTGGACGCCATTGCTATTCAGGTAGTCGAAGGCGCTCTTCGCGCCGGCCAGGTACTGCGCGCTGGTGAAGCTGCCGTCGACCTTCCAGCGAGCGACGCGCGCGAGGGCCGCAATGCTCATGCCGCCACCTTCGCGCAGGGCCGATTGCCAATCAGCGGTCTCCCCGCCGTACTCTCCAACAAACGCGCAAATCTGCCGCTGCCCGACGTCGCCCGACCAATGATCGAAGACGTTGGTATAGAAATAGCCCGCGGGATCGAGCACGCGCAGCAAATAGTCCGCGCCCCACCGGGCTTCCGCCTGAAGATCTGCCGACAAGCCGCTCGCCTGCAAAGCCGTTCCGCCTTGGTCGTAGACCCAGGCCAACGCCCAAGCCACGAGCGGGATCTGCTGTGGGTTCATGAAATTGGCGTAGCTCAGGTGGGTCAGGTACTTCGAGATGTCGCCCGCAGCATCGTACCAACCGCCGCGCACGTCGGCGCGGGCGCTGCTGCCAAAGAATGGGACGCTGGCGTCAGCGGCCCACACGTCGGGGTCGTCGGCGCGCGAGGACTTGAAGTAGCCAAGCACGCTAGGGAAGGTCGCGGCAAAAAGATGGCTATCCCTGATTGCAAACTGGTCCGAGAGCGCATTGCCAACTTGCAGGCGATAGCTTCCTGGACGCGTCAGCTCGGTGAAATCGATGACATAGAAGGAGTTGCTGCTGCCCCAGGCACTGAAAGCAATACCGCTGAGCGATCCGCACCAGACCGCCGTGTGATCGGCGCCCACGACATAATAGCGGTCGAGGCCAGCGGCCCCTTCGACCACAACGTGCTTGGGGCCCATGGTGTCGAAGCCCAAGTGGTTCGCGTGGAAAAGTGGCCCGACGGCGCTCGCTCCAGAGGATGGGTCCGATGATGCCGACAACTCGATCCAGTCGAGGTTGAGGATGCCCGCCGTAGAACCGGCCGCGACGAGGTAGAGTGTGTGGCTGCCCGTCGCGGCGCTGAGCGCGACCCTCGCGTTCTGCCAGGTGGTCCACGACCCTGTGGAAACCGGGGTGAACGTTCCCAGCAACTTGCCGGTGGTGCTGTCCAGCCGAACCTCAACCGTGCCGCCGTCCACGCCCTTGGCGTAGTGAAGGGTGAGCGTGTTGATGCCGTCCATAACCACCCCTGCATACCAAAGCGCATCGCCACCCTCGATGAACCCCACGTCAGTGCCGTTGTTCTCGGTCTGCGTTCCCTGTTGGCCACCGGTCGTGCCCTTGCAGGCCCCAGTGGTCGGACCGAAGGCGCACTCGGCCTCGATGTGCTGCGTGGGCACAGCCAGCGGCGGCGTGTCGCAAGTCATGACATGGTTCACAGCAAGGGGGCTCGGGACAGCCCCGTCAGCGGCGGTGCCAGCATCCGTGCCACCGCTGGACGGGCCGCCGCCAGTACCGGCGCTACCGCCGCCGCCGCCAGTACCGGCGTTGCCGCCGCCGCCGCCAGTTGCCAGGCCGCTGCCGATTCCGCTCGTTCCGCCGGTTTCCGTCAAACTACCCCCACCGGGAACGCCGCCGCCGGTGCTCGCGCCCCCATTTCCGCCGGCCGCGCTCGGTGCAAGGCCACCGTCGAGCGCGCGGTTGGCATCCGGTCGGCAAACCAGCAGCAACAAGCCGGCACCCAGCATGAGAGCAATTCGGAATCGAAAGCAGTCCGGGGAGTGTGACATCGCTAACTTTCTCGACGGAGCGCACCTGGCGAAGAGCCTGCATGCTGGCGCAATCATGACGGCCCACGCAACCCTATATGACACCGCTGGAGGGAGATTCGGGAAGGAGAAACGTCGTTGGCTCGCCCAACAATAGTTCCGGAAATGCAGAGCAGCCCCATCTGCATTTTCGGCGAGAGCCTGCGCGTCTGGCCACACATCCGGCTGCACCTTGGTCGCAAACGCGCCTTCTGGGAGGCTGGAGGCGTTCTTCGCGCGCGCGCAGCGCTATGTGCTCACCGGCGGGGCTGCCAGTGGGCTCCCGGCGCCCGTCGACGCCAACGAGCTTATCGTGGAGCTCCCCAATACGGTTGGCAGCTACAATCTCAGTCTCGCCATGAACGCCACCTTCTACGTCGCCAGCTCCTCCGACAACTGGGTCGCAACCCGGGGGCGCATCGTCATCGACAGCATCTCGGCGACGACGATAACCGGCGGGGCCAACAACGGGCAATTCCAGGTAGCCGTGTGCCCGTGACAATCACGGCTGCAGCATAGGTCTCTACGATCGTGGTGCCGCTTTTCAAGGTGATCGCCTTCAGGCAGCATTGCGCGCGCCCACGGCTCGGCTGGCACGCAGTAGCTCTTCCGGTGCGACGAGCGGCGCTACTGGGCCATCGGTGGTGATGAGCGTGTCCGAGGCGACGCAGGCTGTTGCGAGTGCGGGGCCGGTCAGCACATCGATGGGCAGTGCGCGTGCAAGCAGGGCTCCGGGCGGGACAGGCCGCGGCTCGGCTGGCCGGCGAATGCAGACTGCTGTGAGCTCATAGTGGTCGAGGAGCCGGCCCAGAGCCGAGACGCCGTCGTCGCCCTCGAGCATCACCCCTACGAGAACGTCGAGTTCACCCAGAAAACGCACGAACGCCTGCAATACCGCCCGCGACCATTTTTCGTGCCCCGCGCCCGCCGCCTGGGCCAGGGTCGCGGGAGATGGCAGCGCGATCAGCGTCGCCGGAGGAACAGTCAGTGGCGGCAAGGCGCGCAAAGCCTCGCGAACCGCAGCGAGCGGCCCGTTGCCGATGGTTTCGAGCGGCGCGCGCAGGGCCGCCGGCGCGGGACCGAGATCCATTCCGTGCGGGCCGATGGTCGCTGGCCAGCCCGCACTGTGCAAGATCCAGGGGGCGGGCACGTCGAGACATTCCACGCGGAGACCCAGCAACTCGCTCGCCCGGCGCAACGCCCGCGCAAGCGCAGCCGGGCGGCCAAGCAGCGACCCAAGCGGCTCCTGTTCGAGGCGCGCGAGGTACTCTCCCAGGCGGGGAGCGAAGCAGGGTCCCCGAGACGGCAAGGTCTTGCCGCCGAAGGCGGATGCAGTATTGCGGCTCACAGACGCACGACCGGCCGGACCGGCGGCAAAGAGTCGGGGCTGAGTGAATTCACGATGGGCGCCTTACCTGGCGCGCTGAAAGCACATCCCGCGCAGTCGTCCAATGCATGCCAGGATAGCGATCGCTGTCGAGCGGCTCTAGCGTGGCCCGGCCGTCGAACATGTTAACCATGTACTGCATGCCCTGCCATGCCGGGAAAATTGCCTTCTCTGCGGGAGAGAACATGCGCGCAACCTTGATGAGCGCGCCCAGCATTCGCAGACCTCCGGCGCGGAAAAGACGGAATCTCTTTCCGGTCACCTCACTCACGACCGCTGTCAGCTCCCGGGCGCTGAGTCGATCGCCAGCGATTCGTAGAATGCGCGGGGCGGACGCATCGAGGGCCGCCCTCGCCGTGAATCTGGCCGTGTCATCTATCGTCGTAAAATCCATGCGCTGGTCCGCATCCCCCCAATAGAGGACTCGCTTCAGTTTGAAGAGAATGAGCGGCATCTGACCGGTGAGCATGTCGGCAAATGCTCCGTTGAAGATCGTGGTCACTGAAATCGAAGCCTTGTTCAGGCGCCCGTGGAAGTCTCGGCGCAGATCGAGATTGCGATTCTCTCCGGGTGGAAACTTGGTGAAATCAATCGAGTAGTCGGAGGGAATGAAACGTGGCACGCCAGCCTTGATCGCACCGCCGAGCAGAACCGTCTGCGTTTCCACGATCACCTCCCGCAATCCCTGCAGCGCGGACACCACGCAGGACGCACCCGAGCATGCCGCTGTCACTTCGGAATCGTTGTTCAGATCGATGCTGGCAATCGCTACGCCGAGATTTCGCAGTCGCTCGATCTTGTCTTGCGCAGAGCTGTGACGAACCAGCGCTCTTACGGTGGCTCCCCGTTCTCGCAAAGCTCTCGCGATGCGTCCGCCGAGATTACCGGTAGCTCCCGCCACAACGATAATCGGGTCATTCATGACCCCGACATTAGAGAAGGAACGGCGTCGATGCAACCTCGAAGGCGGATGCAGGGTTGCGGCTCACAGACGCACGACCGGCCGGACGGGCTTGGCGTCGGGCCAGCTCCCGTAGCAGGACAGCATGTCTTCAGGGGGCTTCTGCTTGCTCCACTGCACCATGAACTCCGCCCAGGGCTTGCCGCGGGCCAGACGTGCTTGCCGAGCCTGCGCCCGGCGGCGGGCGGTCTCCTCAAGGTCGGCCTCGCCGCTTCCCGGGTCGAGCGCCACGCAGTAGATCTCAGCGGCAGCGTCGGGCGAGACCCGCTGCTCGCGTACGTCGCGCGCCACCAGGGATGGATCGCGTTCGAGCACGTCGCCGTAGCCCGCGCCCCCCGAGGCGATGACCGAGATCAGGTCGCCCTTGCCGATCATGCGCGACGGCCGCGCCGTGCGCTCGAAGCGATACTGGCCTTTGATTGCCCGTTTCTCGGCAAGCTCGCGGAAATCGCGCGGCAGCGCCTCGCCCGCGCCGAGCTTTTCCAGTGCGTCCGAGCCCACCACGTGGATGCCGGGCACCGCCGGCGGAGGGTAGCCGCCAAACAGCCCCTGTCCGATCAGTACGCGCGTGGTCGCGCCCATCGAGGAGACCACAGCGCGAGGCATGTGATAGAGCACCAGCGCGCTTTCGACTCCTGTGCCGCCGCGATACTTGCCCGGTCCGCCGCTGTCGATGAGCTCGTTCTGGAACAGGTGCAAGAAGAAGGTCTCGGTCTCCACGTCCTCGACGTCCGGTCCGAGTCCGGTGTGCGCCATGGGGAAGCCGTAGCAATCGACCCCGTCCATGTCACTGCGTGCCCCGAGGCCCTCACCATTGAAGGGGTAGCCGAGCAGATCCGCAACCTTGCCGCCCCACTGGTTCATGCCGGCGTACACAAAGGGCACAGTGTGATTGTTGCCGGCGCTGGCCGCGACCAGCGGCCGCTGGGCGCCCGCGTACATCATCTTGCTGAACACGATGGGGGTCAGGGTCAGCATCTGCCAGCAGGCATACACCGACTGCGAGACCGCCGCCTCGCTGCCGGCATTGAGCAGGCAGCCCTCGGGAACCACGAAATCCAGCGGCGCGAAGGTGCCCGCGCTCACCGGCAGATCGTGGAAGGCGTAGGCGTACAGATAGATCGCCACATGTGCGGCGGCAATGTGCGCGAAGGCGTTCTGCGGGCCGTCGTTCTCGGGCGAGGTGCCGGCGAAATCGAGCGTGATCTGCTCGCCCGCCTTGCGCGCGGTGAGCGCTGCCCGCACCAGCGATTCGGTGGCACCTACGGTATCTGCGAAGGACACCGCGCGGAAGGTGCCGTCGGGCCAGCTCGCGATGCGAGCGCGCGCGCAGGTCTCCGATTGCATGATGAGCTTGCGGAACAAACCGCCCAACAATGGCGCCCCGACCGCTTTGGCTAGATCCTGGATGCGCCGGCGGATGCGGTCGGCCGCAGTGACTCGGGCGCGCACGTCGATCACTTGCATGCGCGGCGCGCGCGACATGAAATTCTCCATCATCTCCAAAAGATCGGCGCGCAGCTCGTAGTGCTCGCCGATCTTGATGGGCGACAGCTTCATGCCCTCCCAGTGGCGGCTCTTGGCCGAGCCCGGCATGCCCCCGGGCTCAACCGCGTCGGTCTCCGGCTGGTGGACCGCGGCGCAACTCCACGCGATGAGCTGGCCCTCGTGGAAGATGGGCATGATGGCGATCTGATCCGGGTTGTGGATGCCGCCATAGAGCGCGTCGTTGCAGTAGAAAATGTCGCCCTCGTGGATGCCCACGGTGGGCTCGTCCTCGAAGTGGCTGCGCACGAACTTGACCGGCAACTGGGCGCTGACCGCGTGCAGATACACACCACAGGAGGCGGCCACCATATTGCCCGCTGGATCGTAGATGCCGACGACCAGGTCACCGGAGTGCAACATCGACGAAACCCCGGTGCGCACGAATACGTCGGCGGCTTCGTCGAGAATGGCGTTGAGCTTCTCACTGTAGATTTCGCAATCGCCCGGCGCCAGGCGCGCCGCGGCCGCCAGCTCCTCGGCAGAAGGCGGGCTCGGTTTGATCCAGGCGAGCAGGGTGGCGCGATCGACTCCCATGATTCAACTCCTCTCGCGCTCGATGATGCCGGCGCCGGTTTCGTGCACGCGGTATTGCCACCCGGGGGAAACCACGGTGGTGGTGTCAGGCGCCTCAAGAATGGCCGGGCCTTCCAGGCAATTGCCTGGCTCCAACGCCGCCGCGTCGAAGACTCGTGTTCTCACAAATCCTCCGAGTTCGTGCCAGAAGGCGGGCCGCGCATCTCGCACGGCAACCGCCGGCGGGACGGCTGCGCCAAGCGGACGGCGTGGCAATGGGGCGCGTGCACGCGGCAGCGTCGCGTGCAGCACGAAATGGTGTAGCTCAACCCCGCCCGCGGGAAAAAGTGACAGTGGGCTGAAAGCGCGCCCGTAGTCCGCGGCGAATGCCTGATAGACCGCCTCGGCGTCTGCCCGTGAGGCTAGGCGCAGCTTGAGGCAGGCGAAGCGCTTGCTGTTGAGCTGGCCACCGAACTTGCCGTCGAGTTGCAGGGAAAAGACAGCGTCGCCAGCGGGCAGGCCCTCGGCCAAGAGATCCGCTTTGGCCCGCTCCTCGAGCTTTTCGACTGTGGCGTTGAAAACCGAAAAGTCGGCGAGCCACTCCTTGCCGCCTGGGGCGAGCAATTGCAGGCGGCGCGACTGCTCGTAGACCTGCTCGATGTCCATGTGGGCCGAGCCAAAGGCGCAGAACACGGCGGAGAAGGGCAAGGTGATCACGCGGCCGACATCTGCGAAAAGGCCGAAGCTACACCCGTGGGTAGGACCGGCGCCGCCGCAAGCGACCAGGGCAAAGGCGCGCGGGTCGTGGCCGCGCAAGGCGGTCTCCTTGTACAGGGCGTGCCCGGCCTTGGCGTCCACCACCCGGCGGATGAGCATCGCCGCCTGCTCGACCGGAAGCGCGAGCGGCCGGGCCAGGCGGGTATCGATGGCGGCCCGCGCGCGCTCGACGCTGAGGCGCAGGCGCCCGCCGTGAAAAGTCTCGGGGGACAAGTAGCCAAGTACGACATCGGCGTCGGTGACTGTCGGCTCCTCGCCGCCCAGATCGTAGGCGGCGGGACCGGGCATGCTGCCCGCGCTTTCCGGGCCGACCTCGACCCGCCCAGTGGCGGCATCGAGGCGGGCGATGGAGCCGCCGCCCGCGCCGATAGAGCGCGTCTCCAGCATTGAGATGCCTACCTGCCAGCGATCAATGAGCGGCCGCGGCCGGTGCGCGCCCGGCCGGCCGCCCTCGACGATTCCCATGTCGAAGCTGGTGCCGCCCATGTCGGCGAGGATCAAGTTTTCCTCGCCGAGCTCGCGGCCAACAAAAGCGGCGCCCAGCAGGCCAGCCACCGGACCGCCGTTGCAGGTTTCGACCGCGCTCGTCTTGCGTACCTCGGCCATGCCGCCGCTGGAGTGGATCATCATGATCGGTCCGGCATAGCCGCGGCGAAGCAGCTCGTCGCGGGTCTCGCCGAGTTCCTCCCACATCGCCTGGTGCAGATAGGCATCGAGGATGGTGGTCATGGTGCGGGCGTACTCGTCACGTCGTGGGAGCACCTCGCTCGACAGGACGACCGGCATGCTGCCGAGGTAGCTCTCCGGATAGCGCTCGCGCACGATCTCGCGCACGCGCCGCTCGTGCTCAGGATAGAGGTGGGACCAAAGCAGCGAGACCACCAGGCCGCGCGCTCCCCGCGCCACGAGATCCTTGACCTTCACCGCGACGTCGTGCTCGTCGAGCGGCGCGAGCACGCGGCCAAGTGAGTCGACCCGCTCGCGCACGCCCACGGTCATGTCGCGCGGGATGAGCGGCAGGGGGCGCCGGGCGCGGGCCACGTTGCGCCGCTCGCGCACCGGCAAGCCGTCGGCCCACTGGCCGCCGCGGCCGACGAAGATGGTATCCTCGAAACCGGCCGTGGTGATGAGGCCAAGCCGCGGCCCCTTGCGCTCGAGCAAGCGGTTGAGCGCGATGGTAGTCGAGTAGCGCACCATCTCGGTCGCGGAAAGCAGCGATGGGAGATCTGTGCCCAGCTCGGCCGCGGCGGTTTCGAGCGCGCGCATGAAACCCACCGAGAGGTTAAAGGAAGTGGTGGACGCTTTGGCCTTGGCGACGCGGCCTTGGTAGGTCACCACGGCGTCAGTGAAGGTGCCGCCGACGTCTACGTCGATACTAGCCAGCATCTCGTGGACCTTGAGTCAAAGTTAGCAGTTTCACCACAGAGGCCACAGAGGTCACAGAGCCGGACCGGAAGGGGAAGGGTTGGGTCTTGCGTGGTCCGGATTCCTTCTTCCTTCCCGATCTCTGTGTTCTCTGTGCCCTCTGTGGTGAAAAAGCTAGCCAGCAACGCATTGGATCGCGCTCCGCGAGATTCTGGTTAGCTTTGGGCGCCGCATTCATGGCTTCCTCGTCGCGTCGGCGTCCGCAGCGTGCCGGCGTAGGCTGTCCAGGTCGAGCTCGATGTCGTGGGTGGGCGGGTGCCCTGGTGGCAGCGCCTCAGTCTCGACCAGGGTGCCGCAGCCCGGGCAGTAGAACTCGACCAGCAGGCAAAGGGCCGGATCAGGAGCAAAGCTGTAGCGCTCGCCTTCGACCTGCGGCGGGTAGAGCGTGCTCGGATCGCGGGCGTACGCCAGGCAGCCCTCCTTATAGTTGCTGCGCGCAGGTCCGAGAGAGCGCTGGCAGCGACGGCAGTGCCACGTCTCGGTACCGAGGTCGATTTCCAGGTACTCGGTGACAGCGACGCGGACGCTGCTCACGCGTGAAGGTGCATCCATCCGTTTGGCTCCAGGGTGAAGGTCCAGTCGGGCGGGACCGCCAAGGTGGCAAATTCGCTCTCGACCAAGCAGGGCCCGGGCAGGCGAGTTTCGGCCGCGAGGGCGTCGAGGGAAAAGACCGCCGTCGGTCGCTCGCGTTCGCCTGGGGCCCACTGCACCCTGCGCGCGCCCAGCACGTGAGCGCCGGTAGGCGGCGTGGCCGCGAGGGCCGCCGGCTCTGTGCCGCGAGAGATCGCGAGGCGCGCGCGCAACCACGCCATGTGCGGCGGCGTGCCGCCCGGCAACGATAGGAACTCCTGCCCGGCGCCCACCGCATGTCGGGTGATCGCCGGAATGCCACCTGGCTCGGCGGCGGGGTGTTCCAGCGCGAGCTCGAAAGCCAAATCGCTCGCAGCGAAGCCTTCGTCCTCGACGTCGCGCCGAGCGGCTGCGACGATTTCACGGAACCAAGCACCGAGCGGCAGGCGACCATCCGTCGCGCCCTGCCCTTGCAGCGACGCCTGATAGACGTGGACAACGTCGAGGGTGGAGGCGCCGAAGGCGCCGAAGGCGGGGCTGAAGGGAAAAACGTCGACATCGTGTAGGCCGAGCTTCGCCGCGATCGAAGCCGCGTGCAGACCGCCCCCGCCGCCCAAGGCCAAAATTCGCGCACTACCCAGATCGACGCCGCGGCCATGCGATCGGATAGCCGCCGCCACTTGCTCTTCGAGCGTCTCCTTGATGGCGGCAGCGGTTTGCGACGGCTCTGCGTCGGGTGACAATCGCTCAAGCGCGCGCCGGGCGAGATCGAGCCGCAAGCGACGCCGGCCGCCGAAAAAGCCATCGGGGGCGAAAAAACCCAGCACCAGGCAGGCATCGGTGACGGTGGCGTCGGTGCCGCCGAGGTCGAAGCTCGCCGGGCCAGGCAGGGCGCCGGCACTCTCGGGTCCGACAGTTAACATGGGGACCCTCAAAGGGTCCCCAAACCCCCCCGCGATGGTCCGCGGCGAGCGAAGCTCGCCGGCTCCCCACGCGGCTGGCATCGGGACCCTCAAAGGGTCCCCAAACCCCCCCGCGATGGTCCGC
>Ga0182017_10001814_pt1 | contig 16355 bp, 10 predicted proteins | sample 712E3DmetaG_FD_120492 | JGI IMG/M metagenome (GOLD analysis project Ga0182017, IMG submission 120492) | Permafrost microbial communities from Stordalen Mire, Sweden - 712E3D metaG | ecosystem: Environmental > Terrestrial > Soil > Wetlands > Permafrost | place: Sweden: Stordalen | collected... | reverse complement strand
GAACAGCAGTTTGAAAGACCGCCTCTTGACCTCCGGAGGAGCCGCGGCGAAGGAAATCCAGCTGGCGCAAAAGAGCGCTGCAATAAAGTAGGACAACGCGTTTTCCAGCCCTGATGATGTGTAATCGATGAATGCTTTCGAAGAACAGAGGGCGATTACGAGCAAGCTAGCTTTCCAGAGATCTTTGCAAATGCGGTTCGTCAACATTAATCCGGCGAGGCAAATCGCCCCGAGACTGCAGAGGAATGAAACAAGGATCGAGGTGTAGAACACTTTGGATGTGATTAAGGAAAAGACGGTCATCACAAACAGCCACAGCGGATGAGTGTATACCTGCACCCTTTCATCAATATTCCATCTGAGGCCGTAACCATGGAGGAAATTGTCCATTGTCCTGAATGTAATGTATGCGTCGTCAACGACCCAGGCATTGAGAAAGAAGATGTAGATGAACAGAAGGATGGAGATGCCCAGAAGCGTCAGTTGAACGCCGCGTCTTTCAAGGCACAGAATGAGTGTCTGTTTCATGTCTCTCTTCAATGGAATGAGGTGCGATTCTACTATCTGCTTCCCTTCGGCCGACATTCACTGTGAACAGGCTCGTCCGCTCTGTTGTCTTGACCAGCTTGCCGAGGTCCTATCATACCCCATCCAAGATGGGGAGTATGCCCCCGCTAGGAATTTGCATCAGACCGCTCGTCCGCCGTATCCGCCTGCGGCGGCGTGTGGGCCACGCCCGGCCCCTGCGGCCGATCAGCCCACCGGGTGGGGCCATCCTGAGGAGCGTCCTGAACGGCTCGGTGTGATTCGAGCGAGGGGAGAACAGCTAGCTCAGTACGCAACAATATCGTCGACGACGAGCCCGCCGGTCGGCGACTGGTCTTCCACCAGCAATACGACAGATCGGCCCACAAGCTCGCTGGTGCCCCAGTCGATCACTTTGGCTGCACCATTGGGCGATGCCGTGCGCACGACCTTGCCCTGGTCGAGCAAGACCACACGCAACGCGGGATCGGCGGGACCGGCCAGCACGAAACGCAGGTGCGCCTCCGCAACCGTGAAAGGTGCGGAACGCAATGCCCCCTGCGCGGCCGGGCCCAGACGGGTGGAATCCGCGGCGAAACGGCCGTACATGCCAGGAGGCGCGGGCGCGGGCTTGTTTCCGAAGGCCTGTCCTTCGGAGCCAAAGTTCTGCCAGATGCCAGCCTCGAAGTCGGCTAGCCGACGGCCACCCGGCGGCAGGGGCGGCTGCTCGCGCGTGGGAATCAGCAATGCGTTGGGAGAGGTCTGGGCGCCGGCAAACATGCGCACGGAATCCACGCCTTCGCGTAACGGCAACCATGGATGGTAGCGAGAATCGACAAAGGGAAATTCACCTGGGATGGTTTTCCAGTCGAGCACGATGGCCGAGAAGAATTGATCGCGCAGCGCCTGGTCCAGGCCTTCAGGCCGGCCCAGCCCCATTTCCGCGTCGCGAATGCCCATGCGATGGACAAAGGTGCGCTTGCCCGCCAGCGCGCCGTAGTAGGTGTGAAAAGGAATGAAGACATTGCCGGGCACGCTGCGCAGACGATCCAGGAGGCGTGCCGCAGCGACGGTGTCAGACCGCCGGGGAACGTGAGCGGCGAGCGGCGGACGCGTGATGTGCTGGTTCTGCCAGGCCAGGCCCAGCAAGACCGCACAGGTCGGTCCAGCCACCAGCCAGCGGCGATGGTCAAGCGCATGCAGCAGCAGCCGTCCCGACAACACGGACGCCGCCACCACGGGAAAAAAGATCCCCGGAATGTAGGCGTTGAAAAACGCCCATCGCGTCGAGTAGCCGACCCCGGCTGCTGCCACGCCGGCAAGGGCCGCCACCCACAGCAGAACATCGGTGCGACGCAACTGGCGCGTCCGGGCCAGGGTCACGGTGGCGATGACGAGCGCCGCGACGGCCGGCCAGAGGTACTTGAGCGTGTCGGGCAACACCAGGCCCCAAATCACGCCCCAGCGATAGCCATGGCTCTGGTGCAATTTGAAGATGTACGTCCAGAACCAGCCGTCCGAGGTCTTGACCAAAAGACCGACTCCCGCTGCCAGTGCCGCGGCCGCCACGGCGCCATAGACCAGACCGCGCCGCCAGTTGACGATGAGAAGGCCAATGCCCAGACCCACGCCCATGATGCTGGCGGTCTGCTTGGTGAAGAATGCCGCGGTTATCACCAATCCTGCGACCGCCGCACTCTTCCAGGTTCTCCCGCGCACCATGAGCCACAAGGTCAGCGCCTCCAGCGCCAGCACCAAACTGTCCGCGCGCACCAGATCGTAAAAACCGCCAGTCAGGTCGAAGGCCGCCACGAAGGCCGCCGCGCCCGCCACGGCGATGAGCGCAACAAAAAGTCGCCGCACTCGCGCCAGCCCGCGCGCCTCACGCAGCACGAGCGCGCCCAGCAACACCAGCGCAGCGAAAAGTGCCAGCAGCGAAACCACGCGCCCGAGCAGGTAGTCCAAGGGAAACACGAATGACAGCAGGGCGAGCAGCGCGGGATACAGAGGCGTGTACAGATAGGGGACGAAATCCAGAGTCGGCTTGACGTAGATCCCCTGCCCCGCCGCGAGCCGCTGCGCGTGGATCAGCATGCCGCCTTCCATCCACTCGAGGTCGAGCGGGAAGCCGGCGCGGCCCACGAACAGGCGCAGGTGCCAGCCAAGCTGCAGCAGCGCCGGCACTGCCGCGACCACCAGTGCGACCACCAGTAGGACGCCGATCAGTCTTTCCTTGGTCTCTGCCGTCATCGTCTACCCTCGCAGAGACACCACGCTGACCCCGTCGCCGCCCTCGCCCTTTCCGCCGGGCCGGAAGCGCTCGACATAGGGCGAAGTCGCCAGGTACTCACGCACGACCTTGCGAAGCGCACCGGTGCCGTGCCCGTGGATGACGAACACGACGTCGGCACCCTCCAGGGCGGTGCGGTCGAGAAACGCCTCCAGCTCAGCCAGGGCTTCGTCGGCGCGCTGGCCGCGCAGGTCCAATGTGTTGGCGCCAGTTTGCGTGGACACAGGCTCTTCTGCTCGATCGCTGGCCTTGGCGAACGACGTGCCTGCCTTCTTACTCGTGGAGGACACGCCCAGCGCGCGATTGGCCAGGGCTTGGCGTAGCTTGGTCACGTCGAGTGGCTCCGCCTCGGGCAGCGCCGCGGTGGCCTCCTTGGCCTTGCGGTCGAGCGCGACCCGCGCGGCCTCCACCGCCTGCGCGGTACGCGTGCGCTTGGCCTCGCGCACGATCTCGGAGATGGCCTCACGCGCCTCCCGCACCGCCGCATCGATGGCCTCGCGCGAGTGCACAGCCAGATCGCGTTCACGCCGGGTGAGAGCATCCGCCGCCGCTTGCGACGCATCGGCCTGGGCGGCGAGATCCTCTTTGGCCTGCTCCAGCTCGCTGCGGGCGGTTTCCAGCGCCTGATTCGATCGTTCCAGCGCCTGCTCGCGCTGCTGCAGGTTGCGCAGGGTCTCTTCCAATCCCAGGTTGTCGGCGTCCATCAGCGCGCGCGCCCGGTCGAGCACTGCAGCCGGCATGCCGATGCGCGCGGCAATGTCGAAAGCGTACGAGCGGCCCGGTACGCCATCCCTGAGGCGGAAAGTGGGCCGCAGTTTTTGCAGATCGTACTCCATACCCGCGTTGCGGAAGCGCGTGTCGGTTTCGGCCAGCGCCTTCAGGCTGTCGAAGTGCGTGGTCACCAGCACCAAACCGGGCGCGTCGGCCAACACCTCCAGCATGGCCCGCGCCAGCGCCGCGCCTTGCTCGGGGTGTGTGCCCACCATCAGCTCGTCACAAAGAATCAGCACGTTCTCGTCGCTGGCCGACCGGGCGAGATCGAGAATGCCAGACAGATTGGCCAGGTGGGCCGAAAAGGTCGACAGATCGCCCATGACTGACTGCTGGTCGCCGATGTCGGCCAGCACCTGGTGAAAGAAACCCACCCGGCTTCCGGGCGCGGCTGGCACAGGCAGGCCCGCGCGCGCCAGCAGCGCAGCCAATCCCACTGACTTGAGCAACACGGTCTTGCCGCCGGCATTGGGCCCGCTGACCACCAACGCCTTGGCCGTGCTGCGCTTGGGAACCAGTCCCAGCGCCACATCGTTGGGCGTGACCTTCGAGCGCGACTCCACCGCACGCAAGGCCAGCAGCGGGTGGCGCAGCGACTGCAGATCGACAAGCGGATCGTCGACGATCTCGACCGCCGCACCGTCGTAGGCCACTGACAGGCGGGCCGCGGCGGCCAAGACGTCGAGCCGCGAGAGAATCTCGCGGTCCCGGCGCAGCCCCTCCGCCGCCTGCGACACTACGCCAGCGAGTTCTTCCAGGATGCGCCGGCTCTCGCGCCGGATCTCAATCTCGGCCACCTTGAGCCGGTTGTTCAGCTCGACCAGAACGGTGGGCTCGACGAACACGGTTTCGCCTGAGCGTGAAGTGTCGTGCACGATGCCCAGGCCCATGGACTTGAAGGAAGCCCGCAGCGGAAGCACGAAGCGATCCTCGCGTAGGGTCACGAACTGGTCTTGCAGGAAGGGAGCGTATTCCTCGGACTGCAGCAGGCGCTCCGCCTCGCTGCGCACGCGGGACGCCGCCATGTCGCGTTCGCGGCGCAGGCGGCCCAGATCAGGCGAAGCCCCGTCGCGCAGCTCGCCGGCGGCGTCGAAGGTTTCGCGCGCCATGCGCACAAGATCGTCGTGGTAATCCAGACCCGCCGCCAACTTCGACATGCGCGGCGCCTGCATCTGCGGGTCTTGGCCGGCGATGCGGCCATAGAAACGGCGTGCGTTGGCCGCGGTCTCGCAGAAGTCGGCCACCTGGCGCAGCTCTTCCGGCCCGAGCGGCACGCCCTGCGCCACCGCCTGCAAGTGCGCCTCGATCTCGGGAAAGCCCAGCGCGGGCAGCGACTCGCCCAGCCGCAACAGACTTTGCAGCTCGCTCACGTCGGCCATGCGCTCGCGCGCCTCGGCCGCCGATTCACACAAGGGCAACGCCTGGCACGCCGCCGCTCCCCGCGACGACTGCGCCTGGCTGGCCAGTCTCGTGCACAGCTCGGGCCAGTCGAGAAACTCGCGGTACTGACGGGCCAGGGAATCTTGCGCCGGGGATTTCATTCTGCCTCGTCCACTTCACCCAAAGCTTTCATCTCGAGCCCCTCGATCTCTTGCAAAGACTTGCCTGCGATTCCCTGCAGATCCCCGTACATCCCCACCGTGGACTGCATGACCTGCTCGATCTGCTGCTCGCGCTTGGCCCATTGCTTGCCGATGACCTTGCGCTCGCGGTCCAGGTCTTCCTGCATCGAGGAGAAGGCTTCCACGATGGCCTGCACCCGCTGCCGAAACGCCGAGCCGGTCAGGTAATGGTAGACCATTTCCATCTTGCCCTGCTGGCCTTGCTTGGCCTGGCGGACTGCCGCCACCTCGACCAGCGAATGACGCAAGGCGATGGCCACGGGAAGCACGGTGCGCGGGTGGGTTACCCAAACACCGTCGACGAAGTCGAAGGTATCGATGCCCTTGGGAATCACTTGACTGACCAACACCGAAAACTCGGCCTTGGCCGTGCGCTGGTCAGCGCGCAGTTTGGCCAGCCAGCCGTCGCTCCAGTTCTTGGTGCGCTTGGACTCCCACAGGATGATTCCGCAGGCCCCACCCATGGGTCCCATGACTTGCTGAATGACGTCGCCGCCGTGCTCGCCCTTGGGCACGGGCTGAATGATGTCGCCGGGAAACTTCGCTTTCAGCAATCCCTCGAGTTCCAGCTCCTGCACCTCGCCCTGAAGCTGCTGCGATCCCTGCTCGGCCCTGCGCTTGAGTTCCTCGATCTGCCGCTGCATGGAAGCGATGGTTTCCTCCTTCTCCATGACCTTGAGGCCGAGTTTTTCCTCGGCGTCTTTGCGTGCCTGTACGCGCGTGACTTCCAGCCCTTGCTGTACGCGCGTCTCGACGGTCAGCTCGAATTCACGTCGGGCATCGTCCAGTTCGCGCTGTTTGCGAATCAGCTCGGCCTGCGCCTTCTGCGCCTCGGCCAGCTTGCCCTCTCGCTGCTTGAGCACGTCTTGCAGCTCGGCGATCTCCTTGGCCTTCTGCTCGATGTCGCCCGCCAGCGCGCGTTTGGCCCGCACGGCGGCCTCAGCCTCGATCTGGGCGCGCGCGCACTTGAGCCTGTCCTCGACTTGGGCATTGATGCCTTCGCGCGCTTTGACGAGCTGCTCTTCGCGCATGCGCACGGCCGATTCTCGCTCGGCCATCTCGGCCTTCACGCAGTCCAGTCGCTGGTTGAAATCCCGGCGCGTGGCCTCGACGAGCGGCGCGGCCAGTGACTCGGTCAGCTTGATCTCTCTTTGGCAGTTGGGGCAGACGATGGTGGGCTCAGCCATGACGATGCCTTCCGGCTCTGGTCATCTTCTCACTCCACTCGAATCGTGGTCACGCGCAGGCGATCCTTGCCATCGTGAGCTGTGGGCGGCGTGACCGGCATGCGGGCCGACTTCTTGAACAGGCCCACGTACACCGTGTAGGGGCCGGGCGGCGTGTAAGGAGGGAAAACAATACGCTGGTGGTCACGAATGTGCTGCCCCGGCCGCCAGCGTTCCATTGGATAAGCGCCCTCGACGGGAACGTGGTCTAGGTTGCGAAAGCTGCCCCGGGGCCGTCGAGGTGAAAGAATGGCCGCCAGCCAGCCGGCACGGGCGCCAGCGATTCGAAGTACACGGTCAGCTCGGTATCACCGCCACGGGCAACCTCCGGCGATGACAGGTCGTAGCCGGTCACGCGCAGGACATCCCCGATGCGTCCGTCGAGCGCATGGGTGGGCGCCGGCGCCGGCGCTCCCGGCGCGGACACGCCAGCCGCGATCTTCTCGCCATAGCCCACGGGCAGCGAAAGCAGGGACACGCGCGTCCGCAGATCGGCCTTGAGGCGCGAGCACTCGGGCTCGCCCGCGGGCGTGCCCCACAGATCGCGCGCTTCGGCCGGATCGTGGGCCAGGTCGTAGCACTCGGTGGTGTTGTCCGGCGTCCAGTTCCAGATCAGATGATGGGTGGCCGTGACCCAGGCCCGCCGCTTGACGTTGCCCTCGTAGCTGACCTCCTGGAACACGGGCTGTGGCGCCGCACCGTCGAGACTTCCTGCCAGCAGGTCCACCATGGATCGGCCAAGGAACCCAGGCTGGTGCGGGCCGCGCGCCAGATTGACCAAGGTCGGCGCCAGGTCCACGTGGCCCACCGGTACCGCCGAGTGTCGCGGCAGCAGGCCAGGCACGCGCACGATGAAGGGAACCTTGGTGTGGGGCGCATACAGATGGTAGCCGTGGGCGTTGATACCGTGCTCGCCCAGAGACTCGCCGTGATCGCCGGTCACGACGATCGCCGTCTTGTCCCACAGCCCTAGCGTCTTGAGCTCGTCGAGCACGCGGCCGAAGTGATGGTCGGTGAACCAGATCTCGCCATCGTAGAGGTCGGCCTGGCGCTCGCCGAAGGCAGGCGCCTCGGGGTGACGTTGGTAGTCTAGGTGCGGGTCATAGAAGTGCAGCCAGAGAAAGAACTTCTCTTGCCCGTGCTCGCGCAAGAACGCGATGCCCTTGTCGGCCATCTGGCGTGCAGAGGATCCAACAGACTCCGCGGGACCACTGACGTTGACGTGCAGGGCTGCGCACTCGTCATCATAGAAATCGATGCCGCGCTCGAAGCCGCGACGGTCGGCGCGGTTGAAGTAGAGATAGGCGTAGAAGGCCGCGGTGGTGTAGCCAAGATCGTGCAGCGCCTCGCCGATGGTGCGCATGCTGGGATCGATGCGTGGCCACCAGATGGACTCGTCCCACTTGATGGCTGACGGCCAGCGCGAGGTGGCAATGGCCGGCATCGAGTAGCGGGTCGAGGGCGCGTGGGCCCAGCCGTTCTCGAAAAGCACGCTTTCGCTGGCCAACTGGTCAAGCGCGGGCGAAGTCGGACGGGGGTAGCCGTAGCAGCCGAGGTGATCGGCGCGCAGGGTGTCGATGGTCACGAAGAGAAACTTGAGGTCGGCCGGCACCGAGGCTGGCACGGGATGATAGAGCGGCGAGCGCAGCGCTTCGACGCTGGCGTCCTTGCCGTCGCAGTCCTGATCGATGCCGTCATCGGGCCAGTCCTGGGCGCCCGGGTTGCGGCCCGGATCGTGGTCGTCGCAGTCGCCGCCGCCGAAGAAGCGCGAGTACCCGTCGTGGTCAAAGTCGAAAGTGCGCTGGCCCAGCGCTACCAGTTCGCCCGTGAACCCCGCGTGCGCCGAGGCTGCCTTGCGCGCCGGCTCTGATTCGCTGACCACCAGTACGGTCGCCGCCGCCAGCACCGGCAGGCCCAGCAGCAGCGCAACACGCAGCCACTTCCGACCAGCGACCGGGCTTCGTCGCAGAACCAAGGCCATGACCAGCGTGGCCAGCGCCAGCTCCACCAGCACGAGCACTTCGTTCCATGCCACGAACTGAAAATCCTGCGCCCAACGCGCGCGAATCAGCAGCCCGGTGGGAACGCCGAACAGCAGCAGCGCTGTCCCCACGGCCTTGGGCCAGGACAGACGAGGCCAGGCGAGACTGGCGCGGCTGAGAACCCAGGGCAAAACTGCGGTGAGCGCCCCGCCCACGATCGAGCGCGCGACCCTCACGTCCCGGGGCAGAGGCGCGCGCGTGCGCCACACCACGAGAAACACGACAATCTCGCAGCACAGGGCCGCCAGCGGTGCGAGCAGCAGGAGGCCCGCGGCGGTCACCGACTTATCGCTTGCACCGGACTGCGATGCAGGCCGGCAAAACGGCAGCACACGCCCCAGCGCTGGCCCGAGAACTCCTGCGGCGGCCGCAGCCAGCAACGATGCCAGGGCCACGATGCCCGCGGCCAAGAAGCGGTTGTTGCGATTGGCGGTCTCGATCAGCGCCAGTACGGGCGCGCTGGCGGCAAGGCCACCGACCACCAGCCAAGCGATCCCCGAACACACCGACCGACTCGCCCTCTGCCGGCCCCAGGCGCCCAGGCCCAGCAGCACGGCCAAGATCACGCCGCCAGCCGCGCCAATCAACAGATCGAACCCAGCCACCAGTGCCACGCAGGCAAGCAAGGGCACTGCACCCAGATGGCCGAGCCGCGCGGCCCGGATGCCGTCGATGATTCCCACCGCAGCCCCGCTCAGAAGGGCGGCGCGGTAAATCGTGATGGAAAGGCTGCGCGCGCTCGTCACTTCAGCCTATGGCTACCAAGGAAAACACCGACGTCAAAGCCAAGAGAGGTTTCCGTGGTCCCGCGGCCAACGCCCACTTGAGACCCGGCCGGCCGCCGACTCATGCTATGTTAGCAAGCTATGATCGGATTTGGGCGAGCTCGCGCGTGATTCCGAACCAAGGCCATTTCGTCTGGTTTGGACCGACGTTTCCCCTGACCCACGCGCTGGCAGTGCGCTCGCTGTGGCTGACCAACCGGCCGACGGCAATTCACCTGTACTTGTCCGACGATCTCACGGGACAGCCCCACTTCGACGCGCTCCAGGCCGAAATCCCAGCGCTTCGTATCCACGGCACCAGCTTCGACGAGTTAACCGAGGGGGTTGACGTCGAACGCAACGAGTTGCGCGTGGCATGGGATTCGCTGATGGCCGAGCGTCGCTTCGCCGCGCTGTCGGACGTCATCCGCTACCTGGTGTTGCACCGATCGGGCGGGGTCTATATGGATTTCGACACCATCACCGTGCGCGACTTGGCGCCGCTGAGGGCCGGCTCCGGCTTCTGTGGTCGCGAGGCGATCCTGGTACCCGGCGCAGTGGAGCGTCGCTCGAAGTTGCTGCGTCGGTTCCGGACAGGCCCGTTGCACGCGGTCCGTCTGGCATGCTCGAGACTGCGTGGCGGTGTGCGCTGGTTCAAGCGCATCGAGTGCCTATTCGCGCTGTCCATCAACGGTGCGGTGCTGGGCCTGCAGGCCGGTCATCGTGTGACTCGGCAAGCGCTGAGCCGCGTACCCGCGCTGTACCGACAGGTGGGGCAGCGGCGCCCCATCATCGGACCCGACCTGCTGCAGGATCTGATTGAAGGGTGTGATGACGTCGCGGTGCTGCCGCCCGCAGCGTTCTACCCGCTCGGTCCGTACATGACGAGACACTATTTTAGTGGCTGCGCTGACGTCGCCCGACTCGAACGTGAGGTCGTCACAGACCAGACCTACGTCATCCATTGGTACAACGACAGCTCGCATGGGCCGGGCGAAATCGATTGCGAATCGATCCGCCGGGACGCGGGACGCCAGCTCTTCGCGCGCCAGGCGTTGCGCTATCTCCCCCCAGGCGCAACAAAAATCCGTAGCCCGTAGCATCTACACCGCCACGAGCCACAATCCGCTGCGCGACTTCCTTCTTGCCAACCGGCCAGACCCGCATCCCATCTCGTCGATCTATTCTTTGCCAAGGACAGGGGTTCGGCCGCCCGTGTCCGGCTCTGGCTTCCCGTGCAGGAACGTGAACGGCGCGATCACGCCGTTGGCCACAGTGGTGCGCACGCGCAGGATCACGGCCATGATGACCCCGAGCGCGGGGTCGAGACCGAGAAACTGAAAGAGAAAGAAACAACTGCCCTCTGTCACGCCCACGCGGGCTGGCAGAACCGCGACCACGTATTCGGCCACATTCAGCGTCGCATAGGCGAGCGCCACCTGGCCAAAGCTGTAGTGCGCGCCCAGCGCCCGCAGCGCAACGGCGTAACTCACCCACCCTGTCGCGCGCGCGACAATCTGGAGGAAGAAGACCTTGAGGTAGGCGACCGGTCGCTCGTGCCAGAAGAGCTTGACCTCGCGGTCGATCTGGCGCGCCACCTCGCCCCAGCGCGCCGGATGTCGGCGCAGGATGGGAATCAGGTCCAGCACGCGCAAGAAACCTTTGGCGGCTCCGTAGCGAATGAAGAGCCACAACCCGACATAGGGAACAAAGGCCAACGCGTTGGCCGCGAGGATCACGCCCAGATGGAATCCATCGACCTCGCGGCACAGGGCCCAGCCGCACAAAGCCGCCGCCATCGAGAGCGCGGGACGCGAGATCTTGAACACGTAGTTCCAGATGATGGTGCCTGAGATGGCCGGCTGGGTACCAAACCGCTCGCGCAGCAGCGTCCCCTTCAACACCTCGCCCGACTCCCAGGGCAGGATCAAATTCAGCATGGAACCGGCAGCGTTGACCGTGACCGCGAACCCCAGACCCAGGCGCTGGCGCATGACCACCCACAGGGCCGCGGCGTCCGTCACCGACTCGGTCCAGCCGAGCAGCATCAGTATCGCCAGCGTCGGCCAGCCCACGCGCTGGATCGCGCTGCCCACGGTGGCCCAGCCAATGCGGCCCAGCAGCCACGCCAGCCCGACCAGCGAGATGGTCGCGCACACTAGCTGGATCAGTGTCTTGCGTCTCACGACTGCCCCTCGATCAGGCGCTGGTAGAGATCCAGGTGCAGCTTGCCCACGTTCTCCCAGCTGGTCTGCTCGGCGAAGCATCGAATCTTCTGCTTCATCTGGCGCGCCCATTCCTCGTCGCGCAGCAAGCGCACCGTGGTCGCTATCCACGCCTCGCGGTCGTGTGGCTCCGCGGTCAGCGCGCGATCGATGTTCAGCTCGACTTCGTCGAACTTGGCGATGCGCGAACAAACCATCAGCTTGCCCATGCCGGCGGTTTCGTGCATCACGCCGCTGACCGAGCTGTAGTCTTGCCGGTAGGGCATGGCCACCACATCGGCGGTGGCGTACACGGTGGGAACCAGGTCCTGGGGAATGAAACCGCCCCAGAAACGACAGCGACGTGAGATGCCGAGCAGGGCCGCGCGCACGCGCAAGTAGCTGACGTAGAAAGACCAGCGCCGGTGGCGCGTGTGACCGCCGACCAAGAGAAAGGCATCGGGCACCTGTCGCAGCACGCCCCGGAAGACATCGAGCAGGAACTCGATGCCCTTGCCTAGCCAGAGAAAACCGAAGAACAGCACCACCTTCGCGTCCCGGGGAATCTGCAGCTGGGCGCGGCTTGCCCCCACGTCGCCCTCGGGCAAGATGCGGCTGCCGTGCGGGACCACAGCGATGAGGTCAGGCGCCACCCCACGCGTGATGAGATCGTGTTTCATGCGCGGGCTGTGCACGGTGATGAGCGCCGCGTGCTCGGCGACCGCGCGGTCGAAGGCGGCTGCACTGCGCCCGGGCCGGTATCCCGTGCGCCAGTTTTCCGGATACACGGAATGCGCGTTGACCACCGGCCGCACCCCCAGCTCGCGCAGCCGGGCCAGCAGGCGCGGGAGGCGATTGTCGTGGCCGAAAAGATCGGGGGCGTACTGGACGATCAACACGTCGGGCCGCGCGACCTGCGCCGCCGCCACGATGTGCTCGACGTAGTCTTCGTCGCGGCGGTAGCACGGGATGCACTCATAGGCCTCGGTCTGGGCCGGGGCTGACCCGATCTCGGCCAGGATGGTGTGGCGCTGGGGTCGATGGGCACGCATGCCCGCAATCAGCAGATCCGTGTACAGCGACAGCCCGTAGCCGATGGGCCAGAAGGTGCTCAGGTGGGCGATCTTCATGGCAGCCGGGAACCCCCGCGGGCCCTGTGTTTGATGAACGGTCGATAGCGCAAAATGTAGTGTGCGTAGGCCAATCCGAATTGCACACGACGCGGGCACGACAGCCCGTCGAAGCTCGGCCAGAACAGGTTGCACGTGCCACAGGGGGGGATCTGCTTGCGCCGGCCCGTGCGGTGCATCTCGCGATATTTGCGCGCGCGCGGGCCGTTGTAGATGTCCAGAATCGATTCCTTGCGCGCGTCGCCCCAGCCGAACTTCCCCTCGGTATCCATGCAACACAAAGTCACCTGCCCGCTCGACAGGACATCGACGCGTGTGATGTGCTCGCAGGGGAACGACGGCACGGGCAGCGAGCTATTCACATCGCCCAGGTAGTTGAACAGCCCGACGATCATGCAGTTGACGTTGCGTTGCTTGCAGTAGTCCGCGAAGCGCGCCTGGTCGTCGGCGGTCGTGTCCTGCGTGCGGGTCATGCGCACCGTGATCTCGCGCGCCAGCCGATTTCGCCGCGAGGGATCGAGAAAGTACTCGATGTTGTGCAGAGTGCGCTCCAGCCGCAGCCCCATCATCGTCTGGTACTTGGCCGGGTCCAGAGTATTGAGGCTGATGTACAGGTGGTCGATGCCGATGCCCAGCAACTCGTCGACCCGTTTGGGCACCATGGCATAGCCGTTGCTGTAGAGCCGCAGCTTGGTGGCTGGCAATCGCTCGCGCAGGTACTGAAGGCGCGGGACGATCTGCGGATCCATGAACGGCTCGCCGTTGAGGAACGGCTCGATGGCCTGCACCTGGAAGGTGGCACAGTCGTCGATGATCTTGCGGTAGAGATCCTCCGACATCGTCTCGCGATCGCGACTCATGACGCTGTTAGGACAGAACGCGCACTTGGCGTTGCACGCGTTGGTGGTCTCGATGGCGACCAGGCGCGGGATCTCGCGCTTGTCGTGGGGTTCCTGAGGTCGGGTCAATTCTATGGTTGGAAGGTCGAGGTTTTTCATTGCGAGAAGGAGGGTCCCGACGTGCGGCGACGCGGGTCATGGCCTAGCCTACGTGCCGCGGAGTCGGAGGCCAAGGGCAACCTATGGTCCCCAAATACCCTTTGCGACGCATCGTCGTCCCCGCCAGGTAGCGCCATGTGCAAACTAAGTCCCGACGAGAAGTGGTTTCCCTACACACGATCTCATGCTAGCAATCCCCGAGACATGAAGCGACCATTGCGCGGAGCAATAACTGGCTACGGATTCATCGCGGGCCAAGGCCACGCGCCAACCTATGCAAAGCACATGGGCAACGGCCGGGCAGTCGAGATCACGGCCATTGCCGACATCTGCGAGGCTCGCCGGCAGGCCGCACACGAGATATTCCCTTCCGCTCGCGTCTACCCTAACCATGCCTCGCTGCTCGCCGCCGAGGCTGGCACGCTGGATTTCGTCGATATTGCGACCCCGCCGGTCCACCACGCCGAAATCGCCCACGCTGCATTCGACCATGGTCTGCACGTGCTGTGCGAGAAGCCCTTGGCGACCAGCGCCGAGGACGCTCAGTCCATGCTTCGACACGCGCGCGAAGCCCGCCGGGTGCTTTTCCCATGCCACAACTACAAACATGCGCCGGTGGTCAAGGTCGTGCGCAGCGTTCTGGACGAGGGAATCATCGGTCCCGTGCACCTGGTGACCATGCAGACCTTTCGCAACACCCACGCCAAGGGCGTCAACGAATGGCGGCCTGACTGGCGCCGCGAGCGCGCGCTGTCGGGCGGTGGCATCGCCATGGATCACGGCAGCCACACCTTCTACTTGGCCTTTGACTGGATGGACTCCTACCCCACCACCCTCACTGCCCATTCTTCGACTGCCGACGGCCACGACACCGAGGACATCTTCGGCTGCACCTTGACCTTCCCCACCGGCGTGGTGTCGGCCCACCTCTCGTGGACCGCGGGTGTGCGCAAGGTCATGTACACCCTGCACGGCAAGAAGGGCGCCATCCGCGTCGAAGACGAGGATGTCGAGCTGGCCGTATTGGAAGCAGGGCCTGGCGTGGTCGCGCCTGGATCGCCGGGCCAGTGGCGCTTCGAGCGCCGGGTGGCGAAGTCTGATTGGATGGATGCCAGTCACGTGGGCTGGTTCGGCTCGCTCTTCGACGAGTTCCGCGGCGCCATCGCGCGCAGCGAGTACGTGGGCAAGGACGCGCGCGAGGCCTGTCTGTGCGTCGAGCTCATCGAACGCGCCTACCAGTCCGCCGCCGAGGGCAGCCGCGTGGTCGAGTTGCCGGATGCCACCACGGATCGAGCCGCTCGCCCGCGCGCCGCCCGGCCGCTACCGACTCCAGGGCACGAAGCCGAGGATCTGGTTTAGCCGGATCCGGAGTTTCACCACAGAGAGCACAGAGAGCACAGAGCCGGACAGGAAAGAAGGAAAGGGTTTATCCGGTCCGAGCCCTTTCTTCACTTCCGGCCTCTGTGGCCTCTGTGCTCTCTGTGGTGAAAAAGCACTCTACGGAATCGTTGAACTGAAGAGCAGATCCATCAAGGCTCGGCCCTTGAGATTCTGGTACCGGCCCGACGCACAGGTGGCTTCGTTGTAGCTGCGCAAGGTCGGATCGCCGGACACGCCTTCACCGCAAACCATGAAGGGAACTGGGTCGCGAGTGTGCTTGCGCAGCTTGACCGGCACCGGATGGTCGGGCAGCACCATGATGCGCAGAGGGTCGCGGTGGACCTTGCGGTACTCGTCCAGGAAGACCTTGATGAGTCGGGCGTCGCAGTCTTCAATGCCCTTGATCTTGTTGGGCAGGTCGCCCAGGTGGCCGCATTCGTCCACCGCCTCCACGTGAACGTAGACGAAGTCGTTGCGGCGTAGAAGATCCACCGCCGCGCGGGCCTTGTTCTCGTAATTGGTGTCGAGAAATCCCGTGGCTCCCTCGGGGCGCAGCGACTCCATCTCGCCCAGCAGGCCGAGGCCCAGGATCACATCCACCGCAGAAATAATGCCGCCCTTCTTGCCGTGCAGTTTTTCGAACGACGGCATCTGCGGCTTGCGACCACCGGACCAGGGCCAGATGAGATTTGCCGGATTCTCCCCCCCTGCCCGCCGCTCCACGTTGATGGGATGGTTCTCCAGAATTTCGCGCGACTTGAAGATGAGCTGGCGCAGAAGCTCGGCCGTCGACTCAGCCTCAGGCTTGGCCGCCCGGGGCAAGATCTTCTGCCATTCCAGTCCCTGCGACGAGTCCGGCTTGTCGTAGGCCACGTCAGCCGAGAATTCCTTGCCTACAAGATAGAGGACGTGGCGATAGGATACTCCCGTCCTGAATCGAATCTTCTCCGTGGCCATCTTCTCGGACAAGAACGCGATGAGCGCGCCCGCCTCAGGCTCGGAGATGTGGCCTGCTGAATAGTCTTCGAGAATCTCGCCCTTGATCGTGATCAGGTTCATACGAAAGGCCACGGTTTGCTCGTCGAGCGGAACCCCCAGTCCGTAGCTCTCGATGGCGCCGCGTCCGGTGTATGCGCTCGCCAGGTCCCAGCCCAGCACCGACATGTTGGCCACGTCCGACGAGGTGGGGAACGCCTCGGGAAGAGTCAGGAACGTGCCGAACTGCGCCGCTTCCGCCAACAAATCCAGAGTGGGCGTGCGCGCAGCCTGGACCGGCGTCTTGCCACCCAGCTCGGGCAGCGGGTAGTCGGCCATGCCGTCGATGAGGAAGACCACGTATTTCATGACGTCCGTCTCGCTTTCCGCGCTTGGCATAGCACGGCGCCGGCCCTGGCGCGTCGCTG
>Ga0182017_10001813_pt1 | contig 16357 bp, 14 predicted proteins | sample 712E3DmetaG_FD_120492 | JGI IMG/M metagenome (GOLD analysis project Ga0182017, IMG submission 120492) | Permafrost microbial communities from Stordalen Mire, Sweden - 712E3D metaG | ecosystem: Environmental > Terrestrial > Soil > Wetlands > Permafrost | place: Sweden: Stordalen | collected... | reverse complement strand
GCATATCATTATAGGCAAGCATACCGGAGCCAAGGCACTCAAGTACATCACGCAGAGGATGGGTTACCGTCTGAAGGATAACGAGCTCGGTGCTCTATCGGAAAGGGTCAAATTGTGCAGTGAATTCAAGCATCCCATAAACTGCGAAGAGCTCAGGAAACTGATCCATAACATGGACAATATCGAGGTCATCTATCCGGGGCCTTAACGAGATCGGTATGTTTCTACGGGCCCCATTCGCGAATACGCTATTGGATGAACTACTATTAACGAAACATAATTCTTTCCTGATTGATTCTGATGTTCGTGCAAAAGCTTCGTACGCAGTATTGAAGTTATAGCGTTGTGCGCATAGCTTATATCTTATACTGCAGAGGCTTGTATTGCATTTCCGATATCGTGCCTAGAAGGTGAATCGCATCTCTAAAAGGGCTTTAGTAACAGGGATTACGGGCCAGGATGGCTCTTATATGGCGGAGTTTCTGCTGGACAAAGGCTATGAGGTTCATGGCATCATCCGCAGAGCCTCCACATTCAATACTAAAAGAATAGATCATATCTATTCAGATCCTCATGAATCCGATGCCAAGCTGTTCATGCACTACGGCGAGCTCTCCGATTCAGAACAGATCTCAAACATAATTTATAACCTTAAGCCGGATGAGATATATCACCTTGGGGCTCAAAGCCATGTTCGGGTGAGCTTTGATATCCCAGAATATACGGGAAATGTCACGGGAATAGGCACTTCTAGGATCTTGGAGGCCATAAGAAGAAGCGGGAATGGGGTGAAGTTCTATCAGGCATCCAGCAGTGAAATGTTTGGCTCTTCGCCACCCCCGCAAAATGAAAATACGCCCTTTAACCCAAGAAGCCCATATGCCTGTGCCAAGCTATATGCCTATTTTATGACTAGAAATTACCGCGAGGGATACAATCTATTTGCGTGCAACGGTATCCTGTTTAACCATGAATCTCCCAGAAGGGGTGAGACCTTCGTTACAAAAAAGATTACCCGGGGAATTGCCGCTATACTCTCCAAGAAACAGAAATATCTCTACCTAGGAAATTTAGATGCTAAGAGAGATTGGGGATATTCTCCCGAGTATATCGAATATATGTGGAAGATGCTTCAAATGGATCGTCCGGAGGACTTCGTACTGGGCATGGGGGAGTCTCATTCCGTAAGGGAATTTTTGGAAGAGGCATTCTCCTATGCTGGCCTTGATTGGCAAGAGCATGTAAAGATCGATCCGAGATATTTCAGGCCTTCTGAGGTAGATAATCTGATTGCGGATGCAGGGAAGGCGAAAAGACAACTGGGCTGGGATCCCAAGATTAAATTTGATGACCTGGTGAGGATCATGGTTGATGCGGATATGAGAATATTTGGATTAGAGGCCATAGGCAAAGGAGATCAGATCCTCAAGACTAAGTTCCCTCACCGCTGGTGGATGGTTGATTGAGCATGGGAAATAGATAAGTGGTGAGATGGTACGATTTGCCCGATGATTTAATGAGGCACAGTGAATGGTTCGGCTCATTGGATAATAGGTTCGGATGGGATGGCAACCTGGGGGAAGAAGACTTTATTGAGGGGGTTTTATGAATGTCGTTCTGGCCTGACAAAAAAATTCTAGTGACCGGCGGCGCAGGTTTTTTAGGATCTTTTGTAGTTGAGAAGTTACTGGAGAGAGGCGTGAGTGCGGGCAACATCCTGATACCGAGAAGCAAGGACACGGATCTGAGAAAGTGGGAAAATTGCACCAAAGCGGTCCAGAATAGGGATCTTGTCATCCATCTGGCAGCCAAGGTTGGTGGAATCGGATTCAATCGAGAGTATCCCGGCGAACTTTTTTATGACAACGCCATTATGGGCATTCAGATGATAGAAGCGGCGAGGCAAGAGGGTGTAGAGAAGTTTATATGTCTGGGTACGGTCTGCGCCTACCCCAAATTTACTCCAGTACCCTTTCATGAAGAGGACCTTTGGAACGGTTATCCTGAGGAGACCAATGCGCCTTATGGCCTGGCAAAGAAGATGCTTCTCGTTCAATCTCAGGCATACAGGCATCAGTATGGTTTTAACTGCATTTATTTGCTGCCTGTCAACCTTTACGGCCCAAGGGATAATTTCGATCCCAGAAGCTCTCATGTCATTCCTGCCCTGATAAAGAAGTTCGAAGAGGCAGTGCGAAGTAACAGGGATACTGTAGATGTGTGGGGTTCAGGAGCCGCATCAAGGGAGTTTTTATACGTTGAAGATGCAGCTAGGGGCATCATCTTGGCGGCTGAGAATTATAACCAACCAGAGCCAGTAAATCTGGGCGCCGGCCGCGAGATAACGATACGAGAACTGGCGGAGCTGATCGCCCATCTCACAGGCTTTCAGGGTGAGATAAAATGGGACACTAGCAAGCCTGACGGTCAACCGAGAAGGTGCTTGGCAGTAAGCAGGGCAAAAGAGGCCTTTGGCTTTGAGCCAACGGTAGACTTCAAAGAAGGTCTGAAGAGAACCCTAGAATGGTATAGGGCACTTATCAAAGAAAATTAAAGGTGAATGGGATTTGATTTCTCAATTGACGCACAAAACCGATATAATAAAGAAATCACCGCTGATAGTAATACGCCCAATTAACGGCTGGATGCCCTTGAATCTGGGAGAGTTATGGGATTACAGGGAGCTGCTCTATTCATTTATTATCAGAGATATCAGAATCCGCTACAAACAGACGGCCCTTGGAGCGGCCTGGGCTGTCATTCAGCCCCTCTTCATGATGATAGTGTTCACCTTGGCTTTCGGAAGATTGGCAAAGATTCCTTCAGAAGGATTACCTTATCCGTTATTCAGCTATGCAGCATTGCTTCCCTGGACGCTCTTTAGCGAGGGAATAGCGCGTTCGACTAACAGCATGATCACCAATGCAAATATTATGACAAAAGTATATTATCCTCGCTTGATCATGCCTATTTCCGGAATTCTTTCACCCTTGATCGACTTCACAATAGCCTTCATAATCCTGCTGGGAATGATGCTGTACTATGGATTCATACCTACTATCAATATTCTATTTCTGCCTGCCTTTATTTTGCTGGCCCTCGGAACATCCTTGGGTGTTGGATTATGGCTATCGGCACTCAATGTGCAATATCGCGATTTTCAATACACAGTTCCATTTCTGATTCAGCTATGGCTATTTGCCTCACCGGTGGTTTATCCAAGCTCGCTGTTACCAGAACCATATAGGGCGCTCTTCGGCCTGAACCCCATGGCCGGAGTCATAGAGGGCTTCAGGTGGGCTCTGCTGGGAACTGCTCCACCGAGTTACTTGATAGCAATTTCTGCTTTAATGGTGGTGGCTCTTTTGATATCGGGAGCGCTTTACTTTAGACGCATGGAGAAGACCTTTGCGGACGTGGTGTAAAAATGGACGAAGTAGCAATCCACGTGGAAAATTTAGGCAAACGTTATCTCATTGGCCAGCGCGAGCAATATAAAACACTGCGAGACGCAATAGTCCACGCTGCGTATTCACCATTCAGGTTCCTGAAGCGTGGTTTGAAAACCAGTAGCAACAAGGAATATTTTTGGGCCCTAAAGGATGTATCTTTTGATATCTCTCAGGGAGATGTATTGGGCGTTATAGGAAGAAATGGTGCCGGCAAGAGCACACTGCTAAAAATACTTTCCCGCATCACAATGCCCACATCTGGTCTAGTTGAGCTCTATGGCCGCGTGGGCTCTCTCTTGGAAGTTGGCACAGGCTTTCACTCTGAGTTGACTGGTCGTGAAAATATCTATCTGAGTGGCTGTCTTTTGGGCATGAAAAGACGGGAGATCGAAGAAAAATTTGAGGAAATAGTTAAATTTTCGGAGATTGAAAAGTTCCTGGATACTCCAGTTAAGCGCTATTCAAGTGGCATGTATGTCCGCTTGGCTTTTGCGGTCGCTGCGCACCTTGACCCTGAGATATTGCTTGTTGATGAGGTTTTGGCCGTAGGGGATACGGAGTTCCAAAAAAAATGCCTGGGCAAAATGGGATCGGTAGCGAATGAAGGACGAACTGTTGTCTTCGTCAGCCATGCAATGGCAAGCGTCCAATCCCTGTGCACGAAAGGTTTGGTCTTAAAAGAGGGCCAAATAGATTTTAATGGAGATATCGAAGATGCGATATCGCATTATACATCCAGTGCATACTCCACTGATCCGGTCAAAAACCTTCTTGATGTCAAGCCCAGAAAAGGAACCGGAGAAATCCTTATTGCGTCCTTTTGGGCGGAGGATGAATCAGGCAAGCCGTCTTTGACAATTCCTAATGGGAAGCCATGTACTCTTGCCTTTCGAGGTCATGTATGCAATTCAGAAAAATCATATGATGGCGTAGGAGCAACCATAACTATAAAAAACTATTTAGGAATTGGGGTCTTCTATCACCATAATTTTTTAAGCGGGAACAGCTTTAATCAGATCACCGGCGATGTAGAGTTCCTCCTTCATATACCCAAATTGCCATTATGTGCAGGCACTTATACCGCAGATTTGGACTTATCTCGGGTCCCGGGACATACGATTATAGATTCTCTTAAGGGATGCGCGTCATTCGATGTTTATGATGGAGATTATTTTGGTACCGGTAGCGAGTATCGTGCTGGCATGAGCGCAGTAGTTATGGTTGATGGATCATGGGATCTGCGTAGATGCCAGTAAGGGTATTTATTAGAAGCACGTATTGAATTAAAAAAGGGAAAATCGGAAAAGAACTCGAAGCACCTGTGAAATGAGGCATTAGCGAATGAAGGCTGTAATTCTTGCAGGAGGGTTTGGAACCAGGCTCAGTGAAGAGACTATCGTGAAGCCCAAGCCCATGGTGGAAATTGGTGGAAAGCCAATCATCTGGCATATCATGAAGTTATACTCACGATATGGATTCGATGATTTCATTATATGTTTAGGGTATAAGGGCTATATGATCAAGGAATATTTTGCCAATTACTTCTTGCACACCTCTGATGTCACCATAGATATTAAGAACAACAAGACCCACATTCATCATAATTATGCCGAGCCCTGGCGCATTTCTTTGATCGACACTGGAGAGAGAACCATGACGGGAGGCAGGCTGAAGCGGATTCAGCCCTATATCGGGGACGCCACTTTCATGCTGACTTATGGTGATGGGGTTTCTGATGTTAACCTGTCAGATCTGCTGGCCTTCCATAATAGCCATGGAAGAATAGCCACATTGACGGCCATTCGCCCTCCGGGTCGTTTTGGAGCTCTGGAGATTCAAAACCAGTGTGAAGTCTCCTCTTTCCTTGAGAAGCCAATGGGTGACGGCGGCTATATTAATGGTGGGTTCTTTATTTTCGAGCCAGAAATCTTTGATTATCTCGAGGACGATCGGACCATCTTAGAGAGGTCGCCCCTGGAGTCTCTGGCGAGTGAGAATCAGCTCAGGGCCTTCCGGCATGAAGGATTCTGGCATGCTATGGATACCCTGCGGGATAAGAACTATTTAGAGGAACTGTGGCAAAGTGGCAAAGCCCCCTGGAAGGTCTGGAAGTAAGAGATATGGACATGGTCTTGCAATCATTCGAAGGAAAGACTGTCTTGGTCACAGGCCATACGGGCTTCAAGGGGGGATGGCTGGCAGTATGGCTCAATTATCTGGGTGCAAAGGTAATCGGCTATTCTCTAGACCCGCCAACAGACCCCTCATTTTTCCAGGCAGTTGATTTGAAAAAGAGGATTATAAATATCAAAGGGGATATCCTGGATCAGGAACATCTGGTCTCAACCATGGCTCAGCATAAGCCTGAGTATGTCTTCCACCTGGCGGCACAGCCCTTAGTCAGGAGATCTTATCTAAATCCTTTGGAGACCTTTGAGACAAATATAATGGGAACTTTGAAGGTCCTGGAGGCAGTCCGCTGCACACCGAGCGTGAATGTCTGTGTGTGTATAACTAGCGATAAATGCTATGAAAATCGCGAGTGGGTATATGCCTACAGGGAGAACGATCCTATGGGCGGTCATGATCCATATAGCGCTAGCAAGGGTGCCGCGGAGTTGGCCATCTCTTCATATCGCAGGTCTTTCCTCAATTCCAAGTGTGGTCGAAGTGTATCGATCTCATCTGCAAGGGCAGGCAATGTAATTGGGGGCGGAGACTGGGCGATGAACCGAATCATTCCCGACTGCGTTAGGGCCCTCATACTCGATAAGCCCCTGGCAGTTCGCAGTCCCGGGGCGATCAGGCCATGGCAGCATGTACTCGACCCTCTTTTTGGATATCTTCTGCTTGCCGCCAGAATGAAACAGGAGTCGGATCGTTTCGCAGGAGCGTGGAACTTCGGCCCATTGAGTTCAAACAGTGTAACTGTGCAAAGTCTGGTGGAGCGGTTCATAGCTGAATGGGGCAGCGGAAGCTGGCTGGATTTATCATCTCGAGATAGCAATGGACCTCATGAGGCTGATACTCTCAGGCTGGATTGCACAAAGGCAAATAGCCTTCTGGGATGGATGCCAAAGTATGCTATCGCAGAGTCCATAACGGAGACTGTTGCCTGGTATCGGGCTTATTATAATAAGCAATCCGATATGCACGATCTTACAATCTCACAAATAAGATCGTATACGGAACGGAAAAAAGCTGTTGACTCGATCTGCCAAATGATATCTGAGTGAGTTTTAAGGATGGGATCTGTTCTTGTTTAGCGGATGGGATGGTCTGATTGGGATCTCTTGATGGCAAAAGAGTCCTGATCACAGGAGCAACGGGCTTTATCGGAGCCAATTTGGCCAGAAGATGCCTTGAATCTGGATCTGAGGTCTATATCTTAACCAGAATAACCTCGGACAGATGGCGGATCGAGGATATTCTAACGGAACTTCATGATTATAAGGCCGATCTCTCCGATTACGAACGCCTGGAGACGATTCTGCCCAAGATCTCACCGGATATAGTGTATCATACCGCGGTTTACGGAGGTGATTTTGCTCAGAAGAATTTCCGGATTATGGTTGATTCGAACCTTCTGGGTACTGTAAACCTGATAACTGCCTGCAAAAAGGTCGATTTGGAGCTATTCGTAAACACTGGCTCCTCCTCGGAATACGGAGTAAAGACGGCCCCTATGAGCGAGGATGACCTGCTGGAGCCGGCAAACGAATACGGAATCTCGAAATCGTCCGCGACTCTATACTGCCAGGCAAAAGCCCGGAGCGAAGAGCTGCCCATAATTACACTGCGACTATTCTCTCCCTATGGAAGCTTTGAAGGACCTGGCAGGCTAATCTCTTCTACTATTCTTGCCTGTCTGCGTGAAGAATGCCCGCGGATCTCCTCTCGTGACTTTGTAAGGGATTTTGTATATATCGATGATGTTTTTAGTGCCTACTTAAAGGCTGCTGATTCCCCTTGCTTTGGAGGGAAAATATTCAATATAGGATCTGGCAAACAGCATTCTATCGGTGAAGTTGTAGACACCGTATTGCGGTTAACAGGAAATAAGGCTACGCCGATAATTGACATTCCTCAGAGATGGCAGAACGAGCCGGTTGTTTGGCAGGCGGATATATCTAGGGCACGAACTTATTTGGGGTGGTGTCCCGAGTACGATCTGGAGAGGGGCTTGGACGCCACCATTAAATGGTTCCAAGAGAAAATGAATATTTATCATTAATGCCGGGGCAAATAAATGAAGCTGTCAAATTATGTTTTAGACGTACTAGTGTCCGAGGGCATAACACATGTCTTCGAGGTCTGCGGAGGAGCTTTAGCTCATCTGCTGGATTCTTTATATGGCCGGAAGGATATCACAGCAGTATCGATGCATCATGAAATGGCCGCATCTATAGCTGCGGAAGGATATGCGCGGGCTAGTGGAAAGATTGGTGTTGCCCTGGCAACAAGCGGCCCTGGCGCGACCAATATGATAACTGGCATAGGTAGCTGCTTTTTCGATTCCGTTCCCTGCTTATTCATAACCGGGCAAGTCAATACTTATGAGTTCAAATTCGACAGGCCGGTTAGGCAGATCGGATTTCAGGAAACTGACATAGTCCGCATAGTCAGACCGATAACCAAAGATGCTTTTCTCGTCGCAGACGCAAGCAAGATAAAGAATTTCCTGGATAGAGCCATTCACACGGCAAAGAGGGGCAGGCCTGGACCTGTTCTCATGGATATCCCTTTGAACATCCAAAGAGAAGACATAAATCCGGATACCTTGGAGCCTTGCACTCAAGTATCTATCGAGGCAGATTCTATTGATGATACCACTTTGAAAAAAGTCTTGGAGCTAATAAAATGCTCCTATCGACCGGTTATCTTGGCCGGAGGTGGGATAAGAATATCCAATTCCCAGGATGCATTGCTTAAATTTGCGAGAACTTCCAGAATTCCTGTGGTCACTTCACTGATGGGCCTTGATTGCTTTCCTCATGAAGATCCATTATTCATGGGCATGATTGGCACCTATGGCAATCGCTATGCCAACCTGACAGTCGCCAACTCGGATCTGATCCTGGCACTCGGAACCAGGCTGGATACCAGGCAAACCGGAACCAGGCCTGAGACTTTTGGCAGAGGGGCAAAGATAGTTCATGTGGATATTGATCCCAATGAGTTGAATGCCAAGATCAAAGCAGACTATCCCATAAACTCGGATGTCGGGACGTTTCTGTCCAGATTGGCCGAATTCAGAGTCAGTCCGAATGAGAGCAAGCTCCGTGCTTGGATGGAGCGGATCAAGAGCTATAAATTCAGATATCCATCATTTAGAGTTCCTGCAAGCGATTCAATTGAGCCCAACTATTTTATGCACAGGCTTTCTTCCCATCTTCCCAGGGATGCTATTGTTTGCGTTGATGTGGGACAGATTCAGATGTGGGCTGCTCAGACATTGGATATAAATGAAGAGCAAAGGTTCCTGACTCAGGGGGGCATGGCATCTATGGGATCGGCATTGCCCATGGCCATAGGTGCCTCTTTTGCCAGGCCCGACAAGTTGATAGTGGTTATTTCAGGAGACGGCGGTTTCCAACTCAACATCCAGGAGCTTCAGACAGTCTACCACCATAATTTGCCTATCAAGATCGTTCTGATCAATAATAAATGCTATGGCATGGTAAGGCAGTTTCAGGAACAATACTTTGAAAGCAGATATCAGTCTACTGTTATAGGATATAGCAATCCGGATTTCCAGGATGTAGCATTGGCATACAAGATTCCTGCTGCCAGAATCTCTCGTGTGGATGAGATAAGCGATGCCTTAATCAGGCTATTTGGTGATAGAAATCCTGCCCTCCTGGAGATAAACATCAGTACGGACTGCAAGGTCACGCCAAAGCTATCAGTCAATATGCCTATAGAGGACCAGGAACCGTTCCTAGAACGGGATGAACTCAAGTCGAACATGATCTTAGATGTTCTCTCTGAGCCAGAGGTGTCATGAGGACGGAAAAAGAGATTAGGGAAGAAATCTTTGGCCGAGTGGCAGAGCTTTACAGCTTAAGGAAAAGCCGGAAAAAACGTGTTCCTGGAAAGGATACTCTGAATTATGCCGGCAGAGTTTATGATGAGAAAGAGATGATCAGCCTCGTAGATGCGTCGCTTGATTTCTGGCTAACTTCCGGGAGATATGCGAAGAGGTTCGAAGAGGAGCTGGCGAGGTTCGTCGGGGTAGACCATTGCCTTCTAACCAACTCCGGGTCTTCTGCCAATCTCATTGCCATCTCAACTCTGACTTCACCGAAGCTTGGCAAGAGAAGGCTTTTGCCGGGCGATGAAGTAATTACAACGGCCTGTGGTTTTCCTACTACTCTCAATCCCATAATCCAAAACGGCCTCGTGCCGGTCTTCGTAGATGTTGATCTGGGATCCTACAATGTATTGGCCGATGAGATCGAAGCGGCTATTGGAGACAGAACCAGAGCGATCTTCGTTCCTCACACACTAGGAAATCCGGTGAATATAGATGTCATATCCGACTTGGCCAGGAGATATGGTCTATGGTTTATCGAAGATAATTGCGATGCTCTGGGATCGAAGTACAAAGGCAGATATACTGGCTCTTTTGGCGACATCTCTACATGCAGCTTCTATCCGGCTCATCATATAACGATGGGAGAAGGTGGCGCAGTTTTGACCCGTAACCCGATGCTCAAGAACATTGCCGCGTCTTTCCGGGACTGGGGACGGGATTGCTGGTGCGATCCAGGCTGCGACAATACCTGCAAAAAGAGGTTTGAATGGCACTTGGGATCATTGCCTAGCGGATATGATCATAAATATATATACTCTCATGTCGGATACAACCTCAAAGCAACGGATATGCAGGCGGCCGTGGGAGTAGAACAACTCAAAAAGCTGCCCGGTTTTATCGAAATAAGAATCAGAAACTTCGAGCGTCTGTACTTACGGCTGAAGAAGTATGAGCCGTATCTCCTTCTTCCAAGAGCGGAGGCCGGATCAGAGCCGAGCTGGTTTGGTTTTCCATTACTTGTCCGCGCCAGTGCATCCTTTAGTAGAAATGACCTGGTAGGTTATCTTGAGGAGCATAAAATCGCAACAAGAATGCTCTTCGGAGGAAACCTGACCAAGCAACCCGCCTATCAAGACCTGATTTGCAGGATTTCGGGCTCTCTGCAGAACACGGACCTGGTAATGAACTCTCTCTTTTGGATCGGTGTGTATCCGGGTCTGGATGAATGCGATATAGACTATATAGTGAGAACGTTTGACAATTTTATGGGTAAATTCGGATGCATATAGGTTTCTTCAACTACTATGAGGTTTATAACAACAACAGGATGTTTATGGATGCATCCTCCCCTATTGGAGATGATCTGAACTATCCTTTTGTTTATCTGGGTCAGCGGATAACGGAGGCGGGCCATAGGGTTAGCACTATCGACACAGATGATCTGGATAGTTTCGATATTGTTTGTTTCTTGGATATGCCACCTTCCGGAAATAGATACTACGAGAATCTGGTTGATCGCGGATTTCGGAACTTATATCTCATACTCTTGGAGTCTCCCATAATAAGGCCCGACAACTGGGATATACTAAACCACCGACATTTCAAAAAGGTTTTTACCTGGGACGGCAGGTGGGTCGACAATGAGAAATACTTTAAGTTCTTCCTGCCCAACAAGGTTCCCAAGAGTCTGGATGTGGACCGGTCCTTGAAGGACAGACTTTGCACCATGATCTCCGGAAATAAATATGTGCCTCACTCCTTGGAGCTATACAGCGAGAGGATGAAAGCTATCAGGTGGTTTGAGCGAAACCACCCAGAGGACTTCGATCTGTATGGCATTGGCTGGAATAGGTATCGCTTTATGGGGGCATTGTCGTTTCTTAACCGATTTCCTTCCGTGGCCGAGCGGATGAGGCTTAAATATACCTCCTATCGAGGAGCTGTGAACTCAAAGAGAGAGGTTCTGCAGAGGTATAAATTCGCCATTTGCTATGAGAATGCTCGGGATATAAATGGCTATATTACTGAGAAGATATTTGATTGTTTTTTTGCAGGTTGCGTGCCAATTTATCTGGGCGCACCCGATATAGCCGAGTATATTCCCGAAGGGGCATTTATAGATCGAAGGAGATTTGCAGGCTATAAGGACCTCTACCATTACATAAAGATGATGCCGGAGAGTCTTTATGAGGAGTATCTAAATAATATAGAGGATCTGATTAGCAGCAATAAGCTTTATTCCTTCAGTGCCGAGGGTTTTGCAGACAATTTAATGAACCATTTTTCCCAGGATGGATTGATTGAATAGGGAGTCTGTCATCATGCCGCCTTATCCCTCAATAAAGCCGAAGGTTCCGCCATATGATCAAGATAATAAGCCTCTCGTCAGTATATGCATCCCGGCATATAACGCAGAGAAAACCATAAGGGAGACTCTCGACTCGATTCTCAACCAGACCTATTCCAACCTGGAGGTAATCGTTGTGGACAATGCCTCCCAAGATGGTACTTATGCTATAATTGAGCGCTTTAGGGATTCGAGAATTAGAGCATATAAAAATAGGGAGAATATCGGGGCAGAAAGGAACTGGAATAGGTGCCTTGAGCTGGCTGGGGGCAAATATTGGGCCATATTCCACGCAGATGATCTTTATAGGCCAACGATAGTGGAAAAGCAGGTTAGGTTCCTGGAGGAGAATCCGGATGTTGGTGCGGTGTTTACCGGGGCGTATCGCATAAACCGTCTTGGTGAGATCATAGGGGAGAACAGACTGCCGGCAGGGCTTTCTCAAAAAGAGATCTGCTATTTCGAGGAGATAATTATCGAATTGCTAAGAGGTCCAAACTTTTTCATATGCCCAAGCGCCATGGTCCGAGGCAAAATATATAAGAATCTAGCACCTTTCCGAACCGATCTCTTCGGAACATCAGCCGATCTGGATATGTGGCTTCGGATTCTTCAAAGCAATCCCGTTGGTATCTTGGATGAGAAGCTTATGTGCTACAGAATAAGTGAATCTCAGGGAAGCAATCTTTATGGCAAACTTAGAACCTCTGAGGCAGATTTTTTTAAAGTGATGGATAATCACCTTTCAACCTTCAATGAGGGGCTGCCCAAGACCGCTATGAACATGTACATGCTCTCAAAATTGTACGATAAGCATGCATGCGCTCTGAACTATCTGATGAAGGGGCAGCCTATACCGGCCAGAGCTATGATAAAAAGGGATTTTCTGTCCTCAGATGCATTTAGGTATCTTGGAGCCAATTTGGCCTCTAAGCCGGTCTTACTTCTATGGATGTCAGTTATTGCAACTTATATTTTAACATGTTTTGGCCTGGGTGTGCAATCTGCCCGATTTAGGCGGCAATTCAATAGGTTCTAGAATTGCACAATTTGGTCATAGGCATCTGGGCGCGGAGGAAGTGCATGATCAGGATGGGTGCATGACCAGGATGAGCGAGTATAGGCTTTTTACCCAGAGGGTCGGATTAGTCGGACTGGTCGGGTTTATCTCAACTCTCAGCAATATAGTGCTGTTGCCGGTGCTGACAAGAAATATGCCTCTGGCCGACTTCGGCATATGGTCCCAGGTCAATGTCACTTTAGGGTTGGTCTCCACATTGATGGTCCTGGGACTGCCTGACGCCTTCACGAGATATGCCGCGGCTGCTAAGAGCAAATCCGAGATGCAGGAGCGGTTTTATACAATATTCGCCATGATACTCGTATGGGGATCTATCATAGCCCTACTATCGTTTGTATCCTCCGGAATGCTTGCCGCCACTCTTTTCCATAACAACGAAGCCGTCTCCAAGATAGTACCTCTGATCATTCTCATCCATTCTCTGAATATTCTTCTTTCATTTTACTTTCGGACTGCCCAGAAGATGAAAAAATATTCGCTATTCTCTCTTCTGAGTGTTCTTTTCGATTTGGCTCTAATCACCATCTTTGTTACAGCTGGACTGGGGATTTTCGGAGCAGTGATGGCCCTTCTGCTCTCCAGAGCAACCCTCTTTTCCATTATGTTGCTCCTCGTGATCAGGGACATCGGCGTTATAATGCCAAAATTCACGGATGCTCACGCATATCTGGTCTTCGGGGTGCCCCTCGTCCCGAGCATCCTCTCCAATTGGGTGATAAACTCGAGCGATCGCTTTGTGATAAATCTGCTGCTAGGTACCGCATCGGTCGCCATTTACTCTCCCGGCTATATTTTGGGAAACATCCTCGGAATGTTCATGGGACCAATCGGCCTAATTCTGCCTGTATCGCTCTCCAAATATCATGATGAATCTCGAGAGGATCTGGTGGCTCTCATACTGAGCCGATCGTTGCGGTATTATCTGGCCCTGGCCATACCCGCCGCCTTCGGTTTATCGCTTCTCTCCCGGCCGATACTCTTGATTCTCTCTACCAAAGAAATTGCATCTCAGGGATATATAATAACTCCTTTTATAGCCGCGAGCATGCTCCTATCTGGGGTAACAACTATATTTTACAATGTTCTGGCACTTAAGAAGAAAACAGTCCATATGAGCATGATCTGGATAGGTGCAGCCATCCTAAATTTAATTATGACTGTTGTGCTGGTTCGCTATATAGGCATAATTGGGGGGGCGATTGCCACCTTGGCGGCTTTTGCCTTCATCTTCTTACTTATGGCCTATTTTTCTTCCCTCAGCATGAAGATCAAATTTGATTTTGTCTTCTTGGCAAAGAGTTTACTCGCCTCTTTGCTCATGTCCGGGATCATCTTGGCCTGGGTTCCATCCAATTCTCGGGAGCTACTGGCAGAGATCGGCCTATGCGTTGTCATCTATTTTGCGGCTTTGTATCTGCTTGGAGGAATCGACAAGAAGGAGATGGAATTCCTCAGGGATGCAATTCTCATGAAATCGTAACGCTTATCTATTCAGAACAATTTTATAAACATCATAGATCATCTTGCCCACCACCAGGGAACTGAATCGGCTCTTTGCATATTTAGCAATCTCTTTCGAGTCGTAACTCTCGTAGTTGTCCAGCATGTATTCTATAGCTCTGGCCAGGCCCTCTACATCATTCTTCTCTACCAGTATCCCACATTTATCGTCGACAAATTCCTCTGGCCCTCCGCATTTGGTGGCAATCACCGGTTTGCCGCAGGTTAGAGACTCGGCTGCGGAGACTGAAAACGTCTCGAAGTTGCTATTGATTACAGAAAAGTCGGAGCCTTGAATGAATTTCTCCACCTTGTCTGCATCCACCATGCCGTGAAAGTAAATCACATCATCGAGGAGGCCGTAATTGCTGGCCCTATCTTCGAGTCTTTTTCTATCGTTTCCATCGCCAACCAGGTGGAGCTCGAAATCAGTCCTCTTTCGCGCCAATATCCTTACGGCCTCGATTATTCCGGATACATTTTTGACGTCATCTTTTAATAGCGATATATGAATTATTATATTTTTATCTCCGTGTATGGCAGGCTCTGTCGAGCCGCTATGAACATCCACTACATTGGGGACCACGAAGAATTGGTTATCTATTCCACAGGCTCTCATGGCGTCTCTCAAGCTGCAGCTTACCGGCATCAATGCCAGAGCTCTGTTTCCTACAGCTCTGATTATGTATTTTCCGACTGAAGAGCGCCGGTCGAAAGTTCCGTCCTCTTTTAGATATCCTGCCCAGTGCTCTGTCACCACATAGGGTATGCCTCTCAATAATTTTAAAGCCAGACCCATCAGACCGGAATAAAGAATAACGTTAACATGAGCGAGGTCAGGCCTGCCGAACTCCTTCTCGATGATTCTGTAGCCAACAAGTCCGGCCCTCAAGAAATCAAAATAGAATTGGCCATAATCGTAGAAATATTTCATCCACTTGTTATTATATCGATGTTTCTTTCTGTAGACTCTGACCTCTAGGAGATTATTTTCCCGATTAACATCGGTTTCGTCCTCTGTATCTCCCAGATGCACATAGAGCACGGCTACGTCGCAGTAGTTGGAAACGGCAATAGCGTGCCTTTTCACGAAAATACCGCTCACGGGGTGCTCCATGTTTGGGTACCAACTCGCCAGAAAGAGAACCTTCAATCTTCTGGCTTCCGACTTATCGGCCTGCAACATCCTACAATGATTTGATAGCCTCATAAACCACTTCGGCTCGTTTTTTCCAGGAATGTTCCCACCTTAAGTCCATAATCTTTTCGGATATACTCTCCCGTAAACATGGATTGGCAATCAACATCTCCATCCTTGACGCCAAATCGGATTCATTGTAGTCAAAATAAATGATGGCACCTTGTTTGCCGATGTCAAGGAGAGACCTGCAATTGCTGCACAAGATGGATTTGCCAGTACCTATGTACTCAAAAATCTTTGTGGGTGAACTGAAGTCCATATATTTTTCCTGTGGGTTGTAGGGCATCACCAAGATGTCCATATCCAGGAGGGACTTCGGAATATCTTTTCGTGGAACTTCAATCTGCAAAACGAAATCGCTTTCTTCAATCTTTTTCTTCAGCTCTCCGGAAGAGCCATGATTATATGGTCCGTAGAGATAGAGCTTCAGGGAAGGATAAATACTGTGCAGCTTATCGCAAGCCTCGACTAACATATCCACGCCCCTGTTCTTAGAGATCCCTCCCATATAACAAATGTTACACCTATTTGGGACGCTCTTATACTTTTCAGGAAAAAGCTCCAGGAATTTCTCATCATAGGCATTGGGCACAAAAACAACCTTTATATCTTGACAAATTTTATATTTCTCTTTAAGATACGTCCACATAAATTTGTTCAATGCCAGGACCATGGTCGCATTTTTAAAATAATATGCTTCTTGATCTTCATTTAAAGGAGATCCCGCTGTGCCAATTGC
>Ga0182017_10001812_pt1 | contig 16374 bp, 15 predicted proteins | sample 712E3DmetaG_FD_120492 | JGI IMG/M metagenome (GOLD analysis project Ga0182017, IMG submission 120492) | Permafrost microbial communities from Stordalen Mire, Sweden - 712E3D metaG | ecosystem: Environmental > Terrestrial > Soil > Wetlands > Permafrost | place: Sweden: Stordalen | collected... | reverse complement strand
TGCTGGCGGCGGCGTGCACGTTTGCGCTGGGCTTCCGCTTCTATGGGAAGTTCATCGCCGCGCGCGTGATGGCGCTGGACGACACGCGCGCCACTCCCGCCGAGCGGTTGCGCAACGGCCACGATTTCGAGCCAACCAACAAGTGGATTCTCTTCGGCCACCACTTCGCCGCCATCGCCGGACCGGGGCCGCTGGTGGGGCCGGTGCTGGCGGCCCAGTTCGGCTACCTGCCGGGCACGTTGTGGATCATCGCCGGGGCCGTCATGGGCGGCGCGGTGCAGGATTTCACGATCCTGTTCGCCTCCATGCGGCGCGACGGGAAGTCGCTGGGCGAGATGGCGCGCGAGGAGATCGGCAAAGTGGGCGGCTTCACCGCGCTGGTGACGGTGCTGCTGATTATGATCGTCCTGCTGGCCACGGTGGCGCTGGTGGTGGTGAACGCGCTCAAGGGCAGCCCGTGGGGCACCTTCACCATCGCGGCCACCATGCCGATCGCGCTGTTCATGGGCCTCTACCTGCGCTATGTGCGGCCGGGCAAGGTGCTCGAATGCTCCGCGATGGGCTTTGGGCTGGTGGTGGCGGCCATCTTCGGGGGGCAGGCCGTCGCGGCATCGGCGGCGCTCGGGCCCGTCTTCACGCTCTCGGGCACGGCGCTGGCGGTCGCCATCATCGTCTATGGGTTCTTCGCCAGCGCGCTCCCGGTGTGGCTGCTGCTGGCGCCGCGCGACTATCTGAGCACCTTCGTCAAGCTCGGCGTGGTGTCCATGCTGGCGGTGGGGATTCTGGTGGTGAGGCCGCATCTCCAGCTCCCGCCGTTCACGCGGTTCACCGACGGCACGGGGCCGATCTTCGGGGGAAAGGTCTTCCCGTTCTGCTTCATCACCATCGCCTGCGGCGCCATCTCCGGCTTCCATGCGCTGATTTCCTCGGGCACCACACCCAAGATGATCGCCCGGGAATCGCACGCCTTGCGGATCGGCTACGGCTCCATGCTGCTCGAAGGCTTCGTGGCGGTGATGGCGATGATCGCGGCCTCGGTAATGCAGCCCGGCGTCTACTTCGCGGTGAATTCTCCGGCCGGCGTGGTGGGCGCGACGCCGCAGGCGGCCGCGGCGACGATCTCGTCGTGGGGGTTTCCGGTAACCGCCGCGAGTATGGAATCGCTGGCCCGCGCGGTCGGCGAGAAGACGTTGTTCTTCCGCACCGGCGGCGCGCCTTCGCTGGCGCTGGGCATGGCGCATATCTTCGCCCGCGCCGGCGGGCGCGCGGTCCTCGGCTTCTGGTATCACTTCGCGATCATGTTCGAGGCCCTGTTCATCCTGACGCTCATCGACGCCGGGACGAGGGTGGGCCGCTTCATGCTCCAGGACATGCTGGGGCACGTCGCCAAACCGTTGGGACGCACGAGCTGGATGCCGGGCGTGATCGCGACCAGCGCGGCCATCGTGGCGGCGTGGGGGTATTTCCTCTACCAGGGCGTTCGCGATCCGCTCGGCGGCATCAACACGCTCTGGCCGCTGTTCGGGATTTCGAACCAGTTGCTCTCCGCCGTGGCGCTCTGCGTCGGCACCACGATCCTGATCAAGATGCACCGGGCGCGTTACATCTGGATCACCGGGATCCCGCTGGCCTGGCTGGTGGTGGTGACCTTCACGGCAGGGTGGCAGAAAATCTTCTCGCCGCTGGCCAACGTGGGGTTCCTGGCGCACGCGGGCCGGCTCGGCGCCAGGCTCGAATCGGGCGCGGCCGCCGCCAGCCAAGCCGCGGAAATCCGGCGGCTGATTCTCAACGACCGCCTGGACGCCGTCGTCTGCGGCGTATTCCTGGCGCTGGTGGCGACGATCCTTCTCGACTCCCTCCGCGTCTGGGCCGGCATCCTGCGCGGAACGCGGCCGGCCACTCTGAACGAAGCGTCATTCGTGCCGACGAAGCTCGATCGGGAGAGCCTGTGAAGCGCCTGAAGAAACTCGGCGCGCTACTGGCGGCGTTATTGCGGGAACTGGCCGACGAGAGCGCCTACCGCCGGCATCTGGCAGCCCATGGCCGCGCGCATTCCGGCGCGGAATGGCGGCGCTTCAGCGACCAGCGCCTGCGCGCGCGCTACACGCGGCCGAAGTGCTGCTAAGACAAGAACCGTCGTTGGCGCGCGCTTCCGCCCGGCGTCCCGGCCGGGTGCAGCGACCGCACTACGGCTTGGCCGGGTCAGTCTTCTCCGGGGCTTTCGGCGCAGCCGCCGCCTTGCTGTACACGATCTTCTTCGTCCCGCCGCCGCAGGTGCCGACCACCTTGCCTTCGACGTCCTTGCTCTTCTCCACGACGTCGAGCGAGTACCCCTTCACGTCTTTCGCGTCGAGCTTCTTTGCGATTTCGGCCTTCAGGTCATCGCAGGATTTGGCCGCTTGCGCGTGAACGAACGCCGGCGCGAACGCCAGAACGGCAATTGCCGCCAACGGTTTCATTTGTGCAGTCTCCTTGGTTGGGTTGAGAGCCCGCAACGGAGGATAGCATAGGTACACGGCAGCCGTCCGGCGAAAGAGAACGCGAACCTCGGAAGCGGCGGTCGCAACCTCCCGATCGAGCGTGGCACGCTTTGAGCGGCTCACCACCGATCGTGCCGCTGCAACGGCCGGGCGGCCAATTGATCGGGGGGCCCTGGAGGACGTTTGCCGATTCCACATCCGGCATCAGCCACGTGCTCTGCGACTACTGACGGAGCTCGTCCAGGACGCTTTCGACGCCCCTTGCCGCGAGCGGACCCATTCTTCGCCGGGCCTCGTCCAGACGATCATGCACCCGGCGCCTGACAACCAGTTCAGGTAGCGCTTTCAAGTAGGCACGGATTCGCGCTTGCCCGCCAGCACACCCATCGGCGGATCGCGCCGCAGTTGATCGCGATGGTTGAGGTCCTCGCAGCCCGGAGCCAGCCCGTAGACGCGCTGGGCCAGCATCTGTTCGACGCCGTGCCCGGCCAGCCACGGCGAGGGGATATCGGTGAAGCAGCCGGCCAGACGCCGCAGGAACCCCAGGCGGCGATCCACCTGCCGCAGCAGGAGCGGCCCGGCGTCGGGAGTCAGGGCGCCTGCGTCGAAGCTGGCCAGCCCTCACGGCGGAAGTGGCCTTCAAACTCGAAGCTGGATTGCGTACACTGTGTCGTAGCAAAGCGCCGCTTTCCGCTGGCTCAAACATCTGCGTCCACAAACGTCTATGCCAGAGTTGGCGGCCGTTTGCCAGAGGCCGCGTGGAGTATTCAGGCCGCGTGAAATATTCGGGCCAGGGAGGCACCTGAATGAACCAGGCGATTCATTCAGGTGCCAAGGCGCCTCGGTTTGCGGCGATCGTCGTGGGCGTGGCGGTCTGGGGCGGTGCAGCGTCCGGCGCCGGAGCAGCGCAGCAAGAACCGGCTCCCACCAGCAAGGCCCCGGCGGCGCCCGCATCGAAGATCGCGTTTCGCGCGTACGAGGTGGCCGATCGTCAGTGGGGGGGCTTGCCGGTCAGCCGCTTCGCGGTTCCCCAGGATTGGAAAGCCGCCAGCCGCGTGGTCTGGAATTTCAACGATTTCTATACGCCGGTACAGGTCCAGGTCCGTGCCGAGGCGCCGGATGGGTCGGCCTGGATGGAGTTTTTCCCGGCGCAGTTTTTCGTGTGGATCTACCCGCCGCCCCAGTTCCGGCCTCGATCGCTGGGCGGGATCAATCATCCCAACATCACCCTTCCGGAAGCGATGGTTCGGTATATTATCGCGCCCAACCGCGGGCGGTCCGGCAACCTGCGCATCCTGGGATACCGGCCGGTGAGCGATCTGCCCAAGGCGTTTCCGCATTTGGCCGGCGCGCGCGGCGGCGATGGAATCTGCATGTGCGTGCGTTACGAAATCGCTGGGAGCCCGGTGGACGAAGAATTCTACGGCTTCATGCCCCCGGTGGATGGGGTCCCTGGCGGCCGCATGACGGAGTACCATCGCTCGCTGATGCCGGTTCACAGCATGGGGGCAAAGGCCGCAAAGCTGGAATCCGTGAGGCCGCTGCTGGGATTCATCGCCACCTCGGTTGACCCCAATCCGGCCTGGCAGCAGGTGCTGGCCCAGGTCAAGCAGGCGCAGGCGAACGTCTACAACCGAGCCATGGCTCAGGGCTACCAGAGCATCGAGGTGGCGAAGCAGATCGGCGGCCAGGTGCACGGCTCCAACGAAGCGTTCCTGCAGCGCACCGACGCCGGTCTCGCCCAAGGCCGGGCGCAGCAGAGCGCGGCCCGCTCTTCGTTTGGCGCTGCCTCCGACGAGGATTTCTACAAGCGCTCGGATAGTTTCGATCAGATTGTCCGGGGCACGGAGCACATGCAGGACCAGTACGGCGCCGTTCCGGACCAGTACACGGACTACAATTACCACTGGACCGACGGCTTCGGCCGCTTCGTGCACACCGACGATCCGAACCTCGATCGAACCGTCGGAGGAGAAACCGTCCGATCGCGCCGTCACCTTCAGGATCGCTACTGCCTGACGATCCCTGGGCAAGCGCAGCTCCTTGAAACTGAGTGGGCGGACAGGACCGGGGCTGGCGGACCAAGCTCCTGCGGAGCAAACCGAAGAGCCAGGCCCGGCCAGTCCGCTACTTCACTTCAAGGACTTTGACGCCCGCCGCCTCGGTTTCCGCGCCGATGTAGCCGATCGCTCCCTTGGTCTTGGCCACGGTTGAAACCACGTCCGCATCGGATGCCACTTCCTTCGGTATGGAACCTTTGCCGGTAAACGCAAGGCTACGGTAGTAGTTTTGGAGTCCGGCATCGGTCTTGCCGAGGTACTCCTTCACGAAACTCTCGTGGACGGGACCGCCCTTTTCGAGAACGGGCTCGACGTGCCCGGCATCCTTGAGCGACGTCTTCGTCATCAGAAACACACCCTTCAGCTCATCCGCGGAGATCGAGGCAGCGCCCACACTGGGGTTGGCAACCACTTTGAAGTCCGCGCCCCTCGCGACAGTGAGGGCGGCCGAGAAGGCCAGAACGGCAAGGGAAAAGACTTTTGTGTAGCTCATGGTAGTCTCCTTTCGTTGGAATCGGTCTCACATGTGGTAGCCGATACGCGCCACCAGCATATGCATATTGGGTGCTAATCCATTCGGATTCGGGGCCGCGTAGAAGCCGTGGTCGAGGACGCCATCGATGGCGGCGCCGTCGATAAAATGCTCTTCGAGTTTAAAATCGACGTTCCGGTTGATGTCGAAACGGGCGGTGATTGTCTGGTCGAAGATGTGGTTTCTGGGGTCGCCGTGGTTGACTGGCCAGTTATCGACGTAGCGCGACTGGTAAGTCCCCAGTTCCAGCCATTTGAAGAACCGGTAGGACAAGGATACATAGCCCGAACGGGAGTCCTGAAACCCCTGCACCAAAACCCCACTCGGTTGGTTCAGTTGAACGATTTTCGGTTCCGACCGGTATTCCCCCGCGAACCTGAGGTTGCCGAACAGGTATTCCGCATAGAAATTGGTGGCGTTATCCTTAACCGTCGTGAGCTTGTACGCGACTACGATCGGTTTGGTGTAGTGGCCGGTTGTGGTGATGTCCTGCACCATGTACGAGGCACCCAGCAGCAGGCCTTTAACGGGCGTGGTCCAGCGGAGGTCGGCACCGTACACAGGACCGCCGTAGTAAGTGACATCCTTGGTCTGGCCGGTGATGTACATGAATCCACCCTTCGGGTCGGGAACGTGAGACATCGTATCGACACCGTAGAGATAACCCCCATTCGGATCGTTTGGACGCAGCCCGCCGAAGAGCGTGTAACTAAAGCTGCCGAGTTTCTTTACGGCGACCGTTCCATAGAGATCGCCACCGATATGGGCAATGGCGTCGCCACGGGTATCCAGCGGATAGACGGACTGCGGCATCAGAGCCCAAGTGTTCAGAAACTCCATGTCCTGAACGTCGTGAGACAGGCCTTGAACGGTCTTTACCTTCCCCCCGCGAATCCCGAGCCAATCCGTGAATCTATAGTCCCCGTAGGCCCAGTCGAGTTCGGGAACGTACTTTCCCAGCCGGCCCAGATTGTAGTCGTAGAGCTGGGCTCCGACGCGGAACTTGTCGGTGATGGCCGTGGAAGCGTTAAAGCCGAAGTCGGTCAGCGCGAAGCTGCCATTGCTGGTATCCATCGTCAGGTAGTTGTTTACATTCGAGAGCGCAAAGCCCTGCGAAGCGAAGCTGTGAACCTGGACGGTTCGTCCGTCCACGCTGAAGTCGAATTGCGCGAGCAAGAGACACGGCGCTGCGAAGACGGCTGCCGCGAGCCATAATCTCTGTGGTTTCATTACTTACCCCCTGGTTTCTATTCGAGCCGGATTCCCTGTCGAAGGGAAGGCGCCAAGCGCAAATGCGCCGGAGTCCTATCACCTTCGTTGTTGATATCGACCGCTGACCCGACTCCCTTTAGCCGATACTCGCGGATGTGAAAGCTCATGTGGCTAGCCGCCGGAGTGGAGAGGGGGATCGCCGCTTCCGAGGTCCAGATCGGACCGGCAGAACGCGGGACTATTTCGAGAGCCACTCCGCCGCCAGTGTGTTTCCATGCGCCGAATGGCGCTCACTCTCGCCGGAGTCCCACCACGGCGACCAGTTCGTCGATGTGTCCGCGGGTGGTTTGCATCTGCATGGCCATTTCGTCGGCGGCCGAGGCGGTCTCGTGGGCGTTGGCCGTATTGTTCTGCGTCACCGATTCGATACGGGTGATGGCCTGGCCGATGGTGCCGATCCCGCGCGCCTGTTCGTCGCTGCTGACGGCGATCTGGCTGACCACTTTGCTGGTTCCCGAGATGGTCGTGTGTACCTCGCCAAACGCCCCGTGGGCGAGGGCGACCAATTGCACGCCCTTTTCGACATCCTTCAGGGTCTTCTCGATGATCTCGCCGCTGCTGCGCGCGGCATCGGCCGCGCGCTGTGCCAGCGAGCGCACCTCGTCGGCCACCACGCTGAAACCGGCCCCGGCCTCGCCGGCGCGCGCCGCCTCCACCGCCGCATTGAGCGCCAGGATATTGGTGTGGAACGCGATCTCGTCGATGCTCTTCAGCACCGCCGCCACCTGATGGCTGGATTCCGAGATTACGTCCATGGACGTCCTCAGATCGTTCATTGCCTGGGTGGCCCGCTGGACGGTTTGCGTGGCGTCGCCCATCAGCCGGTCGGCCTCGGCGGCGCGGTTGGCGTTCTGCCGTGTGGTGGTGGAGATCTCCTCGAGCGATGCCGACGTCTCCTCGATGCAGGCGGCCTGCTCCTGCGCGTCCCGCGCCACGGTCTGGCCGGATTGCGCCAGCCGGCCGGAGGCCTGTGCCGCCTCGTGGGTGGCGGTTTGCACGCCATCGATCACCCGCATGATCGGGCCGGTGATGGAACGGCGAATGGTGAGATGGACGATCGCGCCGGCGATCAGGAGCGTGGAACCGAGCAGCGCCAGCGCCAGCCGGCGCTGCCACGTGGAATGCTCCTGGACGACGCCCAATTCGTCGCGCAGGTCTTTCGAGAGCCGCTCCTTATTCGCCGCGAGCGAAGCCTTGAGCGCGTCGCTGCGCGCGGCCAGTTCGCGCATCTTCTCCTGCGTTTCCGGGGTCAGATTCGCAGGGTTGGCCAGTAACGCTCCGTAGGCGCCGCCGGCGTCGGCCAGGTACCGCTCGACCGAGGTGGCCAGCCGCCTGGCCTCCGCGGAACGCTCGGCCGAAATGCCCTGGATGGCGGCTTCGGCCGTCAGCCCATCGGTCACCTTGCGGCCCATTCCGGCGGCCCGCTCGAGTCCCGATGCGTCCTGCACCAGCACCGCATCGCTGAATTCTTTCACCGTGCTTTGGAAGGCGGCTTCGTTCTCCTGGCTCCGCTGGGCCGCCGGGAACAGCGCTTGGGCAGTGGTCCGCAGGGTTCCTTCCGTGCTCAGGCCCTGCACCTGTTCGAGAACCGTGGAGACAACGAATCCGAGAACGAACACTCCGATGCTGAGCCAAATCTTGGCCGTGATGTTCAGGCGCGTCATGTGTGGCCGTCTGACTCCCTTCTAGCGTTTTAGCACTCGAGTTCTGCAACCCGTATCGTCTCATTGGCGCAGAAACTGTAGGAACGAATCTCGCCATCCGGCGCCGGATCAGTGGGCGTAACCGGCAGTGGCAAGCGAGGTGAACGCCAAGGCGGGGATTATCGGCCGCGAGAGCGGGCGAAACAGCGAACGGCAAAGCGCAATTCGGGCGGCGGCCGGACGCGCGTAAGCGAAACCGCCCGCAGTATGCAACCTGGGTCTCATGTCTCAGGCGAGGTTGTGGCGGGTTCAGCGCGGATCGGGATGCGGACCGGACCAACCGGAGGCAGGGATCGTCCTATAGTGCGCGCAACGCCAGCGGCCGGAAACGTAGTCGGAGGCCGTGTCGCCACCTACGCTTGTTACTGCCGATCTATGGGGACCCGGCGGAACCACTGACGCGCTCGACCGGTGTGGGCGGGCCGGCGAAAGGCAGCCCAAGTCCCCGCAGTCCGGCCGATAAGAGTCTGCGGAGGAATCGCGAGGGCGCGCTTTCAGGTGGGTTGTTTCGTTCCTCGCGCCCGGTGATGCGTGGCGGGGCGGGCTGCTACCTCAAGAAGGGATATGCAGAATGCGCGCGGTCACACCGATGACTATAGCGACGGGCCGAAAGTCTCCGGCAGCCGGAATACCTCGGGCGGGACCGAGAGATCTCGACAGGAGCGACATGGAATCGACAGTGGTGGAGAGAGCGGCGGCCGCGGCGCTCAAGAGCGACGATCGCGGCGGCAAGTACCTGGTGTTTCATCTGGGCCGGGAGGAGTTCGGGATACGGGTTCTGAAAGTCCGGGAGATCATGGGCATTCAGGACATTACCGCGGTGCCGCAGACGCTGGCCCACGTCAAGGGTGTGATCAACCTGCGCGGGAAGGTGATCCCGGTGGTGGATCTGCGGTTGAAATTCGGTCTGCCGCCGCAGGAGTACACGCAGCGGACCTGCATCATCGTGGTCCAGGTGCAAGGCGAAACGGGGCCGATCCTGATGGGCATCGTGGTGGACGGCGTGGCCGAGGTGCTGAACCTGGCGGCGGCCGAGATCGAAAACACGCCGGACTTCGGCGACGGAACCGCCACTCCCTATCTGCTTGGAATGGCCAAGGTGAAGGGTAACGTGAAGATCCTGCTAGAGATCGACCGGGTGCTGAGCTGCCAGGACCTGCATGGACTGAGCGGCGCGATCGAGGAGACCAAGAGCCGGGGAAAGGGAATCTGAACATGCGAGAGCAAATGACACTCGGAAGGAAATTCGCACTTGCCAGCGGCGGTCTGGTCCTGGCCACGGCGCTGGTGGGCGCCGTCAGTGTGTACGATCTGGCCGGCCTGAACCGGATCACACAACTGATCGTCACCGATCCGCTACCGGGGATCAGCAGGATGGCAACCGCCCGGGCGGCGGCACTGACCGTGAGGGGGGACGTGTGGCGCCACGTTGCCGAGCCGGACGCATCGAAGAAAGCGGAGATCGAGCGGAGCATCGAGGAGAACAAGAGCAAGTCGGCACAGGCGATGCAGGATTACGAGCCAACCGTCACGACCGCGGAGGACCGCGCTCTCTACGACCGGCTCAAGCCCGCTCTGCAACAGTACATGGATGCATTGCCAGGCGTGCTGGCGCTCAGCCGGGCCGGCAAGCCCGGGCCGGCCCGCGAGAAGTACGACGCCGAAGCCGCGCCTCTGTTCGAAACCGTGAAGCCTCTCCTCGAAGCCGAATTGCAGCTCAATCAAACCAATGGCGAAAAAGACGGCAACGAGTCGCAGCGAGCCTATGGCCAGGCGCTTTGGGTTCTCGCGATCACGACGGTTTCATGTTCCCTGGGCGGGTTGGCGCTGGCATTCTTGGTGATTCGAAGCATGACGCGGACGCTCCGGCAAGTCGTGACGGGACTGTCCGAGGGCGCCGAGCAGGTGGCCAGCGCGGCCGCCGAGGTCTCCTCCTCCAGCCAGTCGCTGGCGCAAGGGTCTTCCGAGCAGGCGGCGTCGCTCGAGGAGACGTCCGCATCGAGCGAAGAAGTCAATTCGATGGCGCGCAAGAACAGTGAAAACTCGCGCGTTGCGGCCGACCTGATGACGCAGTCGCAGCAGGAGTTCGTCCAGACCAACCAGTCTTTGGACCAATCGGTGGTGGCCATGACCGAGATCAACGCGCAGAGCGACAAGATCGCCAAGATCATCAAGGTGATCGACGAGATCGCCTTCCAGACCAACATTCTGGCCTTGAACGCGGCGGTCGAAGCGGCCCGGGCGGGCGAAGCGGGAATGGGTTTCGCGGTGGTCGCCGACGAGGTGCGAAACCTGGCCCAGCGCTGCGCCCAGGCGGCCAGGGATACGGCCGCGTTGATCGAGGAGTCGATCGCCAAGTCCAACGACGGCAAGCTGAAGGTGGATCAGGTGGCCGCCGCGATTCGGGGTATCACGGATAAGGCGGCCAAGGTGAAGACGCTGGTCGACGAGGTGAGCCTGGGCAGCCAGGAGCAGGCCCGCGGCATCGACCAGATCGGCAAAGCCATCATCCAAATGGAACAGGTCACGCAGAAGACCGCCGCCAATGCCGAGGAAAGCGCCTCCGCGGCCGAGGAGCTGAACGCACAGTCGGAGGGCCTCAAGGAGATCGTGGAGCGGCTGACGGCCATGGTGGACGGCAGCGAAGCGGGAGCCGCCCGCGCTCGCTCGGCTCACCGGCGCGCCGCTCCAGCCAACGGCAAGGTCCTAGCTCCGCAACGGCCGGGCGCAGCCGCATCCGACCTTACGGCGCTACGCAAGGCCGTGTCGCACCAGCCGAGATCTGCGGAACAGGGAGCCAGGGCGCTTGCCGCTCCCGGCGCGGGCAAGGACGCCTTCCCCCTGGAAGAGCAGTTCAAGGAGTTTTGATGGCTCCGGTGGCCGCCAGAGGCGGGTCTCTCCGAAACCGGCCACGTCAAGGTCTGAATCATGCCCAATCAGGAAAAAGAATCGGACCTGCGCGAGCGGATCGACGATCTCTCCACTCGACTGTTGATCGGGGTTTCGGGTCCGCGGTCCCCGGGCGGCAGCCTGAAACGCTTCAAGGCTGCGCTGGCTGATCTGGCCCGGCAGGCGGGCGACGCCGGCTATGGCGAGGCGGCCCGGATCGCTCAGGAACTCTCCGCCGGAAGGCCGGCGATGTCTCGACTCCAGGAGGGGCTGGTCCGGCTTCAGCAGGCCGTTTCGGAAGGGGCGGTCGCAGTCCAAGCTGCGGCCGCGGCCGAAGTCGAAACCGCGGGCGAGGCCGCAGTCCAGGGATCGGAGCAAACCGGAACCGCTGCCGCCGCCGCCGCCGCCGGAGCCGCGGCTTCAGCCGCGCCTCCGGCGCCCGCGCGCGCGCCCGCGGCCCGCCCGCTGGCCGAGGACCCGGAACTGGTCGCCGATTTCATCCTGGAATCGCGCGAGCACCTGACTTCGATCGAGCAGCAGTTCCTGGTCGTCGAGCGGGATCCGGCCAACATGGAAGCCATTCACTCGATCTTCCGCGGATTCCATACGATCAAGGGTTTGGTTGGGTTCCTGGAGTTCAAACCGATCCATGAAGTGGCGCACGAGATGGAGACGGCGCTCAACCTGGTTCGCGAAGGGAAGCTCGCCATCACGCGGGCTGTGATCGATGTGGGGCTGGCGTGCGTGGACTATCTGGCCCGGTCGATTACCGGCGTCGAGTCCGGGGCAGGGTGCGAACGCCTGTCCGGTCACGACCAATTGCTGGAGAGGATTCGATCTCTGATCCGGGAGGAACCCGGCGTTCCGGTGACGGAGCCAGCCGTGCGGGCGGCGACGGAACCGGAATCCGAGGTGCCACCGGCGGACGATGTCAAGCGTCCAGCGGCCGCGGCCGAATCGTCGTCCGTGCGGGTAGACACCGCCAAGCTGGACTACCTTGTGGACATGGTCGGCGAAATGGTGATCGCACAGTCGCTGATGCGGCACAACGAAGCCTTCTCCGCCGCCGGCGATCCGAGACTGCATCGCAATCTATCGCAGTTGACCCGCATTACCGGCGAAGTGCAGCGCACCGCCATGGCCATGCGGATGGTCCCGATCGGCCTGCTTTTCAATCGCACGGCGCGCCAGATTCGCGACCTGTCCCGGAAAGTCGGCAAGCAGGTGGAACTGGTGACCCATGGAGAGGACACCCAACTGGACAAAACCATCGCCGAGGAGCTCGCCGATCCGCTTGTTCACATGGTGCGGAATGCCATTGACCACGGCATCGAGTCGCCCGACGAGCGCCAGGCGGCCGGCAAGACCGCGGAGGCCAAAATCACGCTGGCCGCCTATCACCGCGCCGGCCAGATCGTGATCGAAGTCTCCGACGACGGTCGCGGGTTGGACTCCCGGAAGATCCTGGCCAAGGCCCGTCAGAAGGCCCTCGTCGAGGATGGCGCTCACCTGTCGGAAGGCGACATCTTCCGGCTGATCATGGAGCCCGGTTTTTCGACCGCCGAACTGGTAACCGACATCTCGGGCCGCGGCGTAGGCATGGACGTTGTGCGCAGGCAGGTGGAGAAGCTCCGCGGCCGGATCGAGATCCGTTCGCGGACCGGAGAAGGCACCGCGTTTCTGCTGAAGTTGCCGTTGACCCTGGCCATCATCGACGGTTTGGTGGTGGCCATCGGCCCCCATCGCTACATCGTGCCGTTGTTCGCGGTGAGGGAGATGTTCCGTCCCGCCGCGGAGTCGATATTCACGGTCCAGAACCGGCAGGAGATGGCGATGGTGCGTGGGCGGCTGTTGCCGGTGCTGCGGCTGTATAAGCGGTTTGGCCTGGTTCCCCGAACCGAGGACCCGTGCCAGGCCCTGCTGATCGTGGCCGAGACCGAGGGGCAACCGTTCTGCCTGATGGTGGACGATCTGGTGGGCAAGCAGGAGGTCGTGATCAAGAGCCTGGGGGAGGGAGTCGGGAAAGTGCGCGGGGTCGCCGGTGGCGCGATTCTCGGCGATGGCCGGGTCGGGCTGATCCTCGATGTGGGCGGCTTATGGGGAGCGCATGCCAACGCTTGACGACAACGCCTGCCGTCCGCTGACCGCTCGCGAGTTCGCCAAAATCCGTCAGCTTGCCTACGATACTTCCGGCCTTGACCTCCGGGCGGGCAAGGAGAGTCTGGTGTCCGCCCGGCTCGGCAAGCATATCCGGCAGCGGGGATGCCGGTCGTTCGACGAGTATTACCGGCAGGTCGTCGAAGACTCGACGGGCGAAGCGCTGATCGCGCTCATCGATGCGCTGACCACCAACCACACGTCGTTCTTTCGCGAGCCGGCGCACTTCGATTTTCTGCGAAAGACGTTCTTGCCGGAGTGGAAGAACCGGGGAGGCGTCGACATCTGGAGCGCCGCCTGCTCGAGCGGCGAAGAGCCCTACTCGCTGGCCATGTGCATCCTGGAAGAATGGGGCTCTGTCGCGCCCGGCAAGGTCCGTATTCTGGCGACCGACATCTCCACCCGCGTGCTGGCCGCGGCCGAGAGGGGAATCTATCCGGCCGAGCGCTTCGCCTGCCTCTCGGCCGCCCAGCTTCACCGTTACTGGCTGCGCGGCGAGCGCGACTGGGCGGGCTGCTATCGCGCGAAAAAGGAAATCCGGGCGCTGGTCGAGTTCCGCCGTCTGAATCTGCTGGAGCCGGTTGGGCAAATCGGCCGTTTCCCGCTCGTCTTTTGCCGCAACGTCATGATCTACTTCGACAAGCCAACTCAGCAGCAGGTGGTCGAGCGCCTCGCCGGCTGCCTGGAACCGGGCGGCTATCTGTTGACCGGGCACGCCGAAAACCTGACGGGAATCGAACACGGTCTCCGGTACGTCCAGCCGGCGGTCTATCGCAAAGCCCCCGCCGAGGGCGGCCAGAAAGGAAGATCGTGAGCCTGCTGACGGTGGGAGTAGGGGATTGCAAAGTAAGCAATGGCGCCGATTCGGTCCTGACCACCTACGCGCTGGGGTCGTGCATCGCGGTGGCGATCTACGATCCGGTGGCCGGAGTCGGCGGTCTGCTGCACTTCATGTTGCCGGAGTCGTCGCTGAACCCGGACCGGGCCGGCCAGAATCCGTTTGTGTTCGCCGACACCGGCATTCCGATGCTGTTTCACGCCGCCTACGGAATAGGCGCCGAGAAGCGCCGTCTGGTGGTGCGGGTGGTGGGTGGGGCGCAAGTGATGGACGAGAATGGCGTGTTCAATGTCGGCAAGCGCAACCACCTGGCGCTGCGGAAGATTTTCTGGAAGGCGGGCGTGATGATCCACGGCGAAGAGGTCGGCGGGACGGAATCCCGCACCGTGCGGCTGGAAGTTTCGACCGGCCGCTTCTGGATCCGCGGGCCCGGCATGGCGGACCGTGAGATGCGCGCGTCAAATGGAAATGGAAGGCTCTGATGGAACTCCACGTCCTGGTTGTAGACGATTCCCCCGCTATGCGGGCGTTCATCCGCCGCGTTCTGGATCTGTCCGGTTTGGAGGTAGGCCGGTGCCTGGAGGCCTGCAACGGCGAAGAGGCGCTGCGGTTGCTCGAAGACAATTGGGTGGATGCCGTGCTCACCGATATCAACATGCCCCGAATGGGCGGCGAAGAACTGCTGCGGCGAATGTCCGAACATGACGTACTGCGCCTGATTCCGGTCCTGGTGGTGTCAACAGATCGGACCGAGAGCCGGATGCAGCAAATGCTGACGTTGGGGGCCAGGGGCTACGTCGCCAAACCGTTCGCGCCGGAAACCCTGCGGGAGGAGCTGGAACAGTGCTTGGGGGTGGCCCATGGAACCGATTGAGATACAGAGGGCGCTCGAGTCAGCCGTCGAACAGGTGCTCGAAACCATGTGTTTTACGAGCGTGGTCGCCAGTTCAGAGGGAGGCGACTGGTCAGAGGGCCGCTTTACACCGGAGATTGCGGCGGAGCTTCAATTCGAGGGCGACCCTCGGGGCGGGTTTCGCCTGGGCGTGTCGAAAAAGCTGGCCCGCGCGCTGGGCGCCGGTTTTCTGGGGCTGGAAGAGGCGGAACCATCCGACTCTCAGGCCGGGGACGTGGTCTGCGAACTGGCCAACATGATCTGCGGCTCGACACTGAGCCGCCTGGAAGACAAAGCGACATTCCGGATTACTCACCCGGAGTTGATCTCTCAGGAGCGCGGCGCCAGTTGCGGAGGCGGCGGTGTCAACCGCTGGTTCGATCTCGGGGAGGGAATCCTCACCGTCTCTTTGGAGCTGCGGCAAACTGTATGACCAAGATCAGGGTCCTGATCGTCGATGATTCGGCAATCGTGCGCAAGCTCTTGTCAGAAGCCTTGTCCGAAGAAATGGACCTTGAAGTTGTGGGCACGGCGCCCGACCCGTTCGTCGCCCGCGACAAGATCCTTGCATTGCAGCCGGATGTGCTCACGCTTGACATCGAAATGCCACGCATGGACGGGCTGACGTTTCTCAAGAAGTTGATGCACTACAAACCGATGCCGGTTGTCGTGATCAGCTCGCTCGGCCAGGCCGGTTGCCAGGCGGCACTGGAGGCTCTGCGTCTCGGAGCAGTCGAGGTGCTGGCCAAGCCGGGAGGCCCGTACTCGGTGGGCGAGTTGCGGGTGGATCTGGCCGCCAAGATCCGGGCCGCCGGCTCCGCGCGTCTCCAGCGTGCGCCGGACTCGGCGCCGGCCAGAGCGGAACCGCCGCCGCCGCAGCAGCAGCCGGCGTTTGACCCCGCCACGGTGATTGCGATCGGCGCCTCCACGGGAGGAACCGAGGCGATCCAGGCAGTGCTCGCCGGTCTGCCTGCCAACGGCCCCGGGATTCTGATTACGCAGCACATACCGCCCGTCTTCTCCCGGGCCTTCGCCAACCGGTTGAATGAAGTCTGCCCGATGGAGGTCAAGGAGGCGCAAGACGGCGATACACTGGCTCGCGGCCGCGCCTTGGTCGCGCCGGGCAGCCTCCATACGCTGCTCCGGAAGTCGCCGGGCGGAGGCTTTCGAGTCACCGTCCAGGACGGTCCCCGTGTCTGCTACCAGAAGCCGTCTGTGGACGTGATGTTCAGTTCCGTGGCGGAGGCGGCCGGCTCTCGCGCTGTTGGCGTCCTTCTCACGGGAATGGGGTCCGACGGTGCCCGCGGATTGCTCAAGATGAAACAGGCCGGTGCTCACACGATCGCGCAGGACGAAGCTAGCTGCATCGTGTTTGGAATGCCGAAAGAGGCGATTCGCCTGGGCGCCGCAGATCAGGTTGCGGCGCTGAGCAGGATTCCCGCGGCCGTTTTGGGCCAGTTGGGCCGGAACGGGCGATGAACCGGGGCCTCCGCTCCTCTCCCGCGGTGCGCGCGAGCAACTTGGTCCGGCCAGTAGCTACGCGGCGGTTCG
>Ga0182017_10001809_pt1 | contig 16382 bp, 14 predicted proteins | sample 712E3DmetaG_FD_120492 | JGI IMG/M metagenome (GOLD analysis project Ga0182017, IMG submission 120492) | Permafrost microbial communities from Stordalen Mire, Sweden - 712E3D metaG | ecosystem: Environmental > Terrestrial > Soil > Wetlands > Permafrost | place: Sweden: Stordalen | collected... | reverse complement strand
GCAGCGCTGGTGCGCAGCCATTCCGGCGCGACCAAGCCGGCACAAGGGGACTACTCTAAAGCAAAGAAGATACTCGGTTGGGAACCCAAAGTAACATACAAAGAATTATTCAAAATCATGGTGAGGCATGACCTTAAGCTATCTTCGAACATATGATTGAATGAATAATTTAATTGACTGGCTGAATCGTCTCGCATTGACCGGAATAAAAATTGAACAACCAATACAACCCAATAAATAGAGATTGGTGAGGAGCGAAGTTTTTAGACTGCCGATAACAAAACGGGAAAGGGAAGCTACCGCTACGGCTTATTTACAATTAGCTAGAAAAGGTCATCCAATCTCACGTAAATTGAGCCGATCCAGGGGTGAATATTTGTGATGCTGCATGGCGACATGATTTGAAGCGAGAGTAACATAATTTTTAACCATTTCCAAAGTTGAGTGCCCAAGTATCTGCTGAAGTGTAAAAACATCCCCTCCATTTAATAAGAAACGCGTGGCGAAGGTATGCCTGCAAAGATGGGCATGTAATCGTTCTACTCCTGATTCATGAGCTAACTTCTTAAATATCAACTTAATACTGTTTTCCGACATACGGGTTCCATTAATTGATAAAAATACGTTGTTGACATCAGAATAGGCAGGTTTTGATCTATATCGGAATAGGTAGCTTTGCAGTGCTTTTTGGGCTTTATTGCCAATCGTGCCATTCTTTCTTTTTTACCCTTTCCCATCACTTTTAATAAACCGTCATTAATATAGATATCGTCCAATTGAAGATTAACTAATTCTCCAATTCGGATCCCGGAATCGAGCAGCAGCATAAAAATCACTTTGTTTCTGATTTGGGCATGACTATTTGAATTGAAGGTATGCAGGATAGCAGTGATTTCTTCATCCGAAAGTGTGGAAATAACCTTTTTAACTATTTTAGGTGGTTTTATCCCGGCGGCAAGGTTTGTATTGGTTAAATTTTCTCTCTGAAGCCAATTAAAGAATGCCCGTAGCGTTCTGACATGCCCATGAATCGTCGAGGAAGATAATAATTCGCTGGTACCCGGGTTATTGGGATGGTTTTCGAAGCGGTGTTTCGTCATTAAATAGAGAATATATTCTCTAAGGAACTTAACATCGATAGAATTAATGTTTTCGTTGCGGTGTCTGCTTAAGACGTAACCTCGGAACCGTTTTAGGTTATCAGAATACCAGTTAAATGTTTTGGGACTTTTTCCTTCGGCTTTGTTGTAGATTTCATAGTAAGCGATCAATTCAGAGAGTTTGTGAACTTTTTCCTGATTTGCTTTCTTGATTGACATAATGATCTTTCCCTCCAAAATATTTTTGTCGGTTTAGACCTTGTGCGCAACCAAATAATCAGGTGGTCAAGTCGAATCAGGGTGTCAGAAAAGCCAATCTAGACTCCGCTAGCCTCAAAAACTTAGCACCCTAACTTTTAATCAGAGACGTTAGTGCCATAATAGACAAATATTTACCTTTAATCTCGAATATTATCTCGCCACATGGAAGACAGAAGCAACCTTTTTCTTACACTTCAACCGGAAGATGAAAAAGCTTTCTGGGGTTGTCTTCGAATATTTTCTTTTTGATTTCATCTGAAATTGTCATATCTTGCACCGACCGTATTGTCTCTCGAACATAGCGTGCTCCGCCTTCGGCGCCGTATGCCATATCAGTTCCGAATAGAATATGGTCAGAGCCGAAAAAGTCGTAACCGCACATTAGAACTGAGGTATTTCCCCATACTGCAGTGTCAGCATACATCATTTTGTAATAGTCGATCGGTCTCTTAGTAAAGTGCCAGTTGGAATTGCGTTCTTTATCTATTAATATTTCGCCGACGCTTTGATGCTCCGAAATTCTGTTTGCCTGGTAAGGCGTAAGCCCCCCGCAGTGATGTGTTATTATCTTCAAGTTGGGATATTTTTCTAGCAGTCCACTCCATACCAGGCGCCCCATGGCGATCGTGGTTTCATACGGCCATCCAAATGGGTTCTCTGCCAATTGTCCCACATTATCCACTTTGTCTTTGATTGCTTGCCCTTCCCAATGAAAAGCTCGTGGTCCGTTCCTCATGTTTACTGGATGTAATAGGATAGGCAGTTGATAATAATTCATCCTTTCGAAGAGAGGCTCAAATTCTGGTGAATCAAGCGGCTTATCCATTATATTCGTAGTTATTTGTATTCCCCTGAACCCCAGTTCGATTATTGCCCTATCGATTTCCTTCAATACAGCGTCCATATTTGGCATCGGCAGACAGGCCACTGCCGCTAAAAATCTTTCCGGGTATTTCATCACGAGTTCAGCCATTGAGTCATTGGCAATTTTAGCTAAATCAGCGGCGACTTCAAGATCAGCTATTTCCTCGAGCGGCGGACCTGATATATTCAAGATCTGAGTATATCCTTCGTGGCGATCCATTATGCGAAATCTCATGTCCAAATCGCATATACCCGGACGATGATTTACCAAAGCATGCCTTGCTGGAGTCTTCTTATACAAAGCCTCAACAAATTTTGCCGGTAAAATATGCGCGAAAACATCAATCTTTTGCATCTATTACCCTCCTTTTTTTACACCTGTAATTATATTGCTTTTATATTACTGAAAAATTATCCTTCAAAACTCAGTCCGACTCGCGGAAGACAAAAATGTTATTCCAAAGCCGTTGTATCATAAAAATTATTATACGTATTAATGTCCCATCCTTCTCTTCACATCGTGGTCTATCCAGAATCGCCCTAGATAGAAGCTCAGCATAAGCGGACCTCCTGCTACCCCCCAGGTTGAGCCGAATTGAGCGTTGAAACCCTTGACCCATGGCTGACATAGGGAATATGTCAGCGCCTGAAGAAGAGATATTGAGAAGTGCTGTCTTGCGACGTACTCGTTCGCATCTCTTAATACTTTTAGTACTTCATCTCGACTGGTAGCGCCCATCGCTTTATGATAAAAGGCAGTGCAAACCGGGTCGTCAATCATTCCATAGTTATTATATGATCCTACCTGAAGCCGGCTCAGCTGATCGATTGGCGGAGCGGTATGACCGGCTAGCCCCGTGGGAGCATGTACCATCTGGTCGTACTTATGGCCAATTCTAACGAAAGCGCTCCAGGCAGGGGGGGCCATTACCCGTATCTCCATGTCAATTCTAACCTCGGCAAAGTATGATTTGACTATCTGCAACAAATCGATATCGGCGGTAGAATCAACTACTATATTAGTTTTAAACCCTTTGGGATAACCGGTGTCAACTAAAAGCTCCCTGGCCTTTGTCGGGTTGTAAGCATACTCATCCTTGAGGTCTTGCGGCCACTCTTCATATGGAAAACCCAACGGCTTCAAATACCTTGAGGTTAATGTGTCGGGGTACGGCTCTATGGTATCTCGGTAGTAAGTTTTAGCAATGGTCGGAAGGTCTATCGCCATTTGCATTGCTTTTCGAATTCTGATGTCACTAAAGGGCGCTTTATCCATCCTGGGTTCCAGGGTAAAAGTCGGGGGAAGAGGAGTGAACATCTGTAGTATTTCAGGATTCGTTTTCTTCATTGCCTGAGCCTGCTTAAACGAAACTCCGTCAATGATGTCAATATTGCCTTTTCGCATCTCCGCCAAAGCTGTATCAATATCAGGTATTATGAGATATTTGACGGCATCCAGGTAGGGGAGTTTGTTCTGCGGAAAACGTTCATCATATCCCCAGTAATTTTGATTTTTAACCAGGCTCGCCGATTCGCCGGAAACAAAGTCCTTTAAAATAAACGATCCGGTGCCTATGGCATGGTGCCAATCACTGACGTCTCCCCATTTCTTCACGGCATCAGGATTTTCCAGCCACAATACGAGATCGGGACCAAACAGGGTTTCAGTTATGAACTCCGTGTTAGGTTTTTTCCATTTAAAAATGACTGTATACCTGTCAGAGGCGGTCACCGATACCAAATCTTGAAAGGCGGTAGAGAGGCGGGGGCTTGGTTTGGTGAAACCCCCGCCCAGGCCGCATAACCGATTAAAGTGAAAAACCACGTCATCAGATATAAACTCCCGACCGCTTGCTGGCAGTATATCGTGCCAGTGAATTCCTTTACGCAGATGGACGAGACAAGTATTGGGGTCTGAAAATTCCCAGCTTTCGGCTAGTTGCCCCTTCAGATATTGCGAAGGATGCCAGCATGTTTTATTGTCGAATATTGCGGGATCTAATGTCCAGTCATCCGTTTGTAGTTTTTCCATCCAGGCTGAATCTATGTTCGCGCTCTTATCACCAAAATAAGGATCAAAATTCATAATGTTCCTGTCTGCCCGAATAATTAATTCACCACCATACTGCGGCTTGCCTAGTTTATCCCACCATTTGCCATCGGTTGTTTTCTTTTGCATTTTATCTCCCGCATATTTGTTAATTGTTTAGTTTTCGTTACCTGACCATATATTTTGTCAAAAGGTCCTCATTCAAAATGATACGAGGACGTCCTCTTAATACCGGCAATTCTAGCATTCTCATTGAATGTGCGCAAACTGCTGCAGCCAGGTTCACTTTTCAGCAGACAAAACTTGACAATTGAATGTAATGGGCGTAATATCGGGGGCAAGATTCGTGATGTAAGATATTATTTACCGGCTGGCGTAAAAAGCCCAATTAATTTGATAATGTGCTAAAGTTAATCTTATTAAGGGACGAGTTTTATACAGAATCGGGTATTAGATGGTGTAAGTACCCCGTCCATGCAATGATCCATCGAAATAATTGGACTCGTGGTACGACCAGTTTTAAAGATGTATCCGAAATATTTTAAGAAATAGCCATTATTATAATTTACGCAAATTTTGCATTTAAATTTATTAGGGAGGTCTAAATGAAAAAAGGAGTTGTCTGGTTTACACTAATCTGCCTATTGGTAGCGTCCATGGTTTTGGCATCTTGCGGTACGTCAACTTCATCGCCAACCACTACGCAAACCATAATATCTACCACTACGACTACGACGACTACAGCCACTAAACCTGTATCTACCACACCTATAACCCAGGTTACAACGACATCAACCAGCGCGGCGACCGGTAACTGGTGGGACAAACTTGGTAATCCGCAATACGGCGGTACGTTAACTGATTATAGCCCTCTTAGCTTTGGCGATTGGGACCCATATATTAGCTCATCGCTTCCAAATATAATGTCAGGATACATGGAAGGATTGTATGGGGACGATTGGCCTGTAGACCCCACCACATTCGATTTCAGCACGGCTTTCCGTCCTCCTGACTATGTTACAGGCCTTCTTGCCCAAAGCTGGGAGTTTACGGGCCCAGGCACCTATGTTGTACACCTGCGCCAGGGAATTCACTGGCAAAACCTTCCGCCCGTAAATGGCCGGGAGTTCACCTCTGATGACGTAGTTTATAACTTTGATCGGCTGTACGGTGGTGGTGATGGCTTCACTAAACCCACACCCTTTTTGGCCACTAGTCCCATGGTAGCGAGCTTGAAATCAACTACGGCCACTGACAAGTATACAGTTGTTTTTCAATTTAACACGCCAAATGTTGAATACATATTAGAGACGATGGAACCGCTTGGTTCGGAGACCGGTATGGTAGCACCTGAGGCAGTTCAACTATGGGGTAACCTCAATGATTGGCATCATGCCGTTGGGACAGGACCATTTATGATGCAGGATTATGTATCCGATAGTTCCGCTACCCTGGTTAAAAATCCCAATTATTGGGGATATGACGAGCGTTATCCACAAAACCAGCTTCCATATGTAGATAAAATTAACATTCCCATTATTCCTGACCAGGCTACTGCACTTGCAGCAATACGTACCGGAAAAATTGATGTTATGGAAAATATTTCACTTCAAGATTACCAACAAATGCAGAAAACGAATCCTCAAATACTGCGGTTGACTATGCCAGGGACGCAAGGAGGAACATTAGACCCGCGGGTGGACGTAAAACCTTTTAACGACATCAGAGTTCGGGAAGCATTACAAAAATCGATAGATCTGGCTACCATCGCCAGTACTTACTATGGCGGTACTTGTTCATCGGACCCACTGACATTAACCTCTTACAGCTTGAAAGGTTGGGGATTCCCGTACGCCCAATGGCCCCAGGCTTTGAAGGACCAGTATTCCTATGACCCCACGGCTGCGAAGCAGCTCCTGGCTTCTGCGGGCTTTCCCAACGGGTTTAATACCGACTGCGTAGCTGATAATTCCGGTGATCTGAACTTGTTACAGATTGTTAAGTCCTACTTTAGCGCTATCGGTGTCAACATGACCATACAGCCAATGGATCCAATTTCTTGGACTAACTATGTACGAACGGGCCATAAGCAAGATGCGTTGGCATTTCGCTCATCGGGGTCACTCGGTATGTCCTATCAACCATTCCGACAGTTTATCCGCTATCAGACGGGATATGTAGCCAACTACGAAATGGTTAGCGATCCCACTTTTGATGCATTTTATCCCCAGGCCTTAGCTGCTACCAGTGTTGACCAGGCGAAGACAATATTGACCGCAGCCAATAAATACCTCACGCAACAGGAATGGGTAATGTCCTTACTGAATCCGTCGAGCTTCAATCTCTACCAACCTTGGCTCAAAGGTTATGCCGGTCAATCCTATGCGATGACTGGGGGATCGTCAGGCCCTATGATGCTGGGTTATTATGCTTCGCGATTTTGGATCGACCAGAACTTAAAGAAATCCATGGGATATTAAAAATAAATTGGAATAGAATCTGATTATTTTTAATACTTAAAAAGAGGCGGAGTTCACTCCCCCCTCTTTTTGTCTGTGATTGTTTTGTCTCATTAAATGGAGATATGCGCCTTTCACGCGAATTTCAATTCCAAGCAGAATGAGGACGCCTGTGAATGCAGGTTCCCATAGTCCTGTCAAGTTAGCCACAAATGCCACAACCCAGTGCATTCCGTTCGTGATTATTGCTTGGTATGGCTGATACTGGGTTTTCCCTACACCCTAGAGGATGCTATCTGAGGTGACGTTATTGAACGCAAAAAGAATGTAGGGAACGATTAGAATCGCCATGGCCCATCGATGTTTGAAACAGTAGACACCAAGCCGTTGAGAATTACAGTCCCATCAACCACCGGGTTTTTCCATCAAAATCAAGGTCGTCCGCAACATCAATTAAAATGTTAGGGAAAACCCGGTGAAAAATAACGTACTTTCCTTTTATTTTTTCCGGCAAAATACAAGCATTTTTATCAACAATATAAGGGGAGATATGAGCACCGGTTTCTTCCAAGTCCACCGATGTTTCAAAAAATCATCAATATGAATCGAACTTAAGGCCACTCTTGGATGACTATGCCCGTCGTAAGCCACATAAGTCATATACACCCGATCATCGATCCTAGTCAAACGGGGGTCTTCGCAACCTCCAGATCCGCCTCCACCAGAGACATAAATTCCAGTAGGTTGAGAGATATACGGATGAGATGGATTAACTCCTTCGAAAGGTTCCCTGGGAACATACACTGGTTTGTCGAGTCTTTCGTTAATATGCAACCCATCGAAACTCGAGGCATATCCCAATACGGAAACACTAGTCTCGCCAATGGCTCGATAGAGAATATGTACTTTCCCGCCTTCATAAAGAACGGCTGCATTGAATGCCGCCTTTGTCTCCCATCGATGGTTCGCATCAGGCCGTATTATGGGATTGCCGGCAAATCTCTCTAACGATAAGCGAATGTTATTTATTTTAGGGATCGCATCGGTTTTTCTTGCGGCCATTTTAATGCCTCAATTTGTTTTCTAGGTTATTTTGCTGGTATAAAAAAATTGATTCAAAGAGCCCATTGACCCACTGTCATCATAATTGCATCCCCATGTAATAGTCATTACATTTGCTTTCGAAAGATTACAAATATATAAAAGTTTGAGAAGTTGCCAATCCCCAGTGCAAAATAACCAGACGCTATGAACGGATTGTGACTATGGTTTCTTCTATAAGGGTAAATGTCATAAAATTGTGATATTTTCGATTTCAATTTTATAATTATTGGACAAGGGCTAAGGTATGATATTCGTGAAGAAATTGCAATGTTCAAATTACGACAATATTAGAAAATACTCAACGAAGTTACCTTATGAAAAAGAAAATAGCGTCGGCATTTGGTTTGTTAATGATACTGGCTACCTTGCTGGTCAGTTTATCGGGATGTAGCAATACAGCAGGAACAAACACACCTCAAAGTCAACAACAAGGAATATCAGTAAGTGGAGAAGGAATAGTTAAAATAACTCCCGATATTGCTACTCTAAATCTAGGGGTTACCGCTAGGGCATTAACAGTGGTGGCAGCTCAGTCACAAGTTTCTACGGCTATGAATCAGGAAATGTCCGCTTTAACCTCTAATAATATTGCTCAAAAAGATATTCAAACGCAAAACTATATTATTCAGCAAATAACTACAGTACCACCTCCTGTGACCGAAACACCCTATAGTTCGTCTTCTGGAACATCATCTTCTGGTGGATCCGTTATACCGATAGCCCCGCCTATTACGACCATAACTCCACCTACTACGATTGCTACACGGCCGGTGGTAATGTACGAGGTTAGTAATAGGATAACAGTGACGATTAGGACAATAAATAATACTGGTTCGTTAATAGATGCGGTGGTATCGTCGGGGGGTAACTTAATCAGTATAGATAACATAAGCCTTTCAGTGGACCAACCTAATCAATATTATATCCAAGCCCGCAAATTAGCCATGACCGATGCAGGTAACAAGGCCAGTCAACTCGCGAAATTAGCTGGTGTAACTTTGGGTAAGGTGACTTATATTTCGGAGAGTTCTTCTCCCCTTATATACCCACAAATTTTTGGTACAGCGAATGTTGCCGCATCGCCGACAACTTCTATTAACCCTGGGGAGACTGATATTACTATCGATGTCCAGGTGACTTACGCTATTCGATAGTTTACCCAAAGTTTAGAGACCAAAAATAATGCGAAGAAAATAGATTTGGCCATCCTAACCAAGGAGAAAAGAGCATGTTTGAAAGGATTCTGCTACCTTTAGACGGTTCCGAAATAGCTGAAAAATCTCTTCTTTACGCCGAGGAAATAGCCAGTAAATTTGGCTCTGAAATTATTTTATTCCTTGCACGGGGTTACATAAGTTCGGAAAACGAGCATATCCGTCAGACCTATTTGGACGGGCTAGTTGAGGTAATAAAATCAAACCTTCAGAAGAATGATGCCGAAGGAGTTAAAGTTACCTCAATAATTCAGGAAGGAGAACCGGCCCAGAACATATGCAATTGGGTTGTTCAGAATAAGATAGATTTAATAATCATGACCGTCATTAGCCTGTCTGGTCTTAAAATTGGTAAAATGCTGGGCACTGTCGCGGATCATGTTTGCCGTAATGTTCCGATACCAGTAATGCTCGTTAAACCTCAAAATATTCCATCTATAAGCCACCTTGATAAACTAATTAGCAATATTTTAATACCTTTGGATGGTTCAGAACTAAGTAAACGTGCACTGCCAATCGGAGAAAAATTGGGTTCAAGGTTGAAAGCTCAGATTACCTTATTTCAAATGGCCAGAATGATTTACCCACACGTTGCTGTTAATTATGACGGTATAATTGACTATGGTAAATTTGGTGAATGGCAAGAACAAAATGTCGAGCAACCAAAATTCAATGAACGAGAAGTGCAAATTGTCCATGAAGAAATGATCGTTGTGGAGGCAGAATTAAAAGAAAAAGGTCTTAATGTAACCCACACTGTACAATCGGGAACTGATGCCGCCAATGAAATCATTGAAATAAGCAAAGAGGTGAACGCGGATCTAGTGATAATGGCCACCCACGGCCGGTATGGATTGGATCGTTTGATCTTGGGCAGCGTTACAGAAAAGGTCCTATGGTACGGAAAAACCCCTTTGCTTTTAGTAAACGCAAGAGCGGTTTGATATTTGAGAAACGCTAAAGGAACTTCGTGACATTGCCTACTTTCCACAAAATATAGCAGCAAATTTCCATCATGTGTTATTACGGCAATGCTAAATATATAGTCTAGTCCGTTTTAGTTTAAAACCAGAATTAATAGAGTTTGTGGAAGGTTAAAGTCAGGTTCTAAATTTGAGGGGTTACAATGAATGTAATTCGCGTATTTACTCGCTGGGTTTTCATTGTTTCAATTCCGGTCCTACTGCTTTCCATTACCTTTGCTTGGGCCTTTAACAGCCTATGGATATACAAGGCTGGTTTTACGAAGTATGATGTTGGTCAGACTCTCGGATTGTCTTCAACTGAACTAGACAAGTCCGCTAGCCAGCTGATCGCTTATTTTAATAATCCGCACCGGGCGCTTCTGGATATCAATGTTACCTACAATGCCGGAGTGACAGCCCATCTTTATGATCAGGCAGACATTCTGCACATGAAGGATGTCAAAGGGGTAATATGGTTGGATTATATTTTGTTATTATCGACTTTGATTTACTCGACCATTTATATTTTTGTAAATGTTAATTGTAACAAACGTAATGGACGTAGGGATCTTGCGTTGGGTGCAGAATGGGGTGGCGGCTTGACATTGGCCTTATTGTCCTTCCTTAGTGTTTTTGTCGTCACCAGTTTCGACTCTTTTTTTATCACCTTCCATGAGATATTTTTCCCCCAAGGTAACTGGCAGTTCCCCTTTGGAGATCACATGATAACCCTCTTTCCAGATGGCTTCTGGTCCAACGTGACTATGCTGGTGGGACTGGTGACGCTTTTACTGGCAATCATAGTCTGGTGTGTGGGTTTTTTATTGTTGCGTATTAACAAGCGGAGACTTGCCTTGATGCCATAAACCAGGTAACACAAAAATACAATTGTTCAGTTTGGCTGGCAAAGGAGAATTAATGGATAATATTCAGAACATTGAGACTCTGTTTCCTCGAATGAGTGTCGGTATAATGGGATCCGCAGGTGGAAAATTAGATGATCGGACACGTGATGTAGTTCAAGATTTAGGCAGAAATATTGCCAGGCGGGGATTCGTTCTTGTTACAGGAGCATGTCCAGGCATACCGCAGGAAGCTGTTAAGGGGGCAAAAAAAGAAGGCGGAATCGTTATTGGAGTGTCCCCTGCTCTAAATTTAGAAGAGCATGTCAAGAAGTATCATTCACCTACACGAGGATATGACATCATTGTTTATACAGGAAGTGGGCTAATGGGGCGCGAGGTTGAGAATATCAGAAGTTGCGATGTCGTGATTTTTGCTGGCGGGCGATCCGGAACGCTTGGAGAATTCGCCATCGCCTATGATGAGGCAAAAGTAATAGGAGTTCTGGAAGGCACCGGGGGCATAACCGAACATCTGAAGGAAATAATTGGCATGATGAAGAAAGACACAGGGGCGATAATTACTTACGATGCCAGTCCCGAACGTCTTTTGGACAGGTTAGAACGGATCTACAAAGAGCACATTCTTCCAGGGCATGTCAAAGCTTTGGATGGTCACAACCCCGATGGTACATTAGAGTAAAAAACATTACTGAAATGAAAACATTTGCATGTTAGGTGAAGAAAAAATGGCTGACAAAATGAATAACCAACGAATCGTGATTTATGGGGCGGGGGCAGTTGGTGGTGTTGTTGGTGGTCTGCTGGCACTAGCGGGGATACCCGTATTGCTGATTGGCCGTCCAGGTAATGTGGAGTCAATCCTTGAGCATGGGCTTCGGGTGATTACCCCAGGCGGGACTCACATAGTCCGCATGCCAGCATTTACCACGCCGAATCAAATAGAGTTCGGGCCCATTGATGTGGTCTTTCTCTGTGTAAAAGGCCAGGATACAGAGAGGGCGATAAGTGACCTTCACGCCATAACGGAAGATATTCCCATCTTCTGTTTGCAAAATGGCGTGCGCAATGAGGAGATTGTCAGCAAATATTACCATCGGGTTTACGGAGTTTTGGTGGTTGGCGGAGGGGTCTATACACAGGATGGTGAGGTGACAAGCCGGGGGAACCCGCCAGGTCGGTTTATGGTCGGAAGGTATCCGGATGGCACTGACGAGTTGTGTGAATCCTTCGCGGCGACGTTGCGTGATGCTGGCTATGAAGTTGTCGTCACTCCGGAAATAATGTCTTACAAGTGGAGCAAATTATTGGTTAACTTGAACAATGCCGTAGGCGCCATTACTAATGTTGCTGGCGAGGATACCAGTTGTATTACCCGAGCAGCGCAGAAAGAAGGAAAAGAGATTCTTGCTCAGGCTGGTGTGCGTTGGATACCGATAGAGGAATCGCCGTCACGATGGCCAAAGGATGCTAAACGGCCAATAGATGGCCCATCTGGCATATCGTTAGGCTCAACTTGGCAAAGTTTGACTCGCCGGATAGGCACTGTCGAGACAGAGTTTCTAAATGGAGAGATTGTCCGCATAGCTCGTAGACTTGGCAAGCAGGCCCCCATTAATGAGACTCTCTTATGGATTACAGAAGAAATGGCGGCTAGTCATGAACTGCCGGGCAAATACACACCGGCCCAACTAATCAAAATACTGAAATTGGATTAATTGTTTCTAGACTTGTTGGGATCGTTCATCAGGGACTGTCGCATTTGACGGACAACTGAGAAAATGAAAACATGGGTATCCTTTAGTAAGATGTTGCGAAAATCATCTTAGAAAGGAGATACAGAAGAATAAGAATGAAAAACTATTTGCAATCAAAACAGGTAAATGGTCACCTAGGGCTTTTATAAATACAACTTAAACATAAAGTGCGTCTCAGCTTGATGATTATTGTACCTTTGGCCACTTATCTTTTAGCTGCGTTCGTTTTGCGGTAACAATCTGCACAATAGACTGGCCTACCTGGACGGGGTTCAAAAGGTACTTCGGTGTCCTTGCCACAAGTAGAGCATTTCGCTGGGAACATCTGTCTGGGGCCTGACTCATAGTTCCTGTTTCCCGAACCACCGCTACCATGACTACTATTTCCGGATGAATTCTGTTTTCTTTTCATACGACACATCGGGCAGCGTTTGGGAGCATTAGTATAGCCTCTGGATGCAAACTGGTCTTGTTCTCCGGCAGTAAAAGTAAAGGTAGTGCCGCAATCGTAACACTTGATTTGTTTGTCGTTATAACTCACTAGGATGAACTCCTTTTTCGGTTAAAGTCTTGATCATCCAATAGTTGATTAAAGATCATGATGTACTGCTAGTGGAAAACCTAGCTAAACCTACCGTGAGCATACACCCAATAAATCAAATATTCAACAACCTTTAAGGTATTCCTCCAGGATTCCTTATAAGCTCGTCGACAGACAGAATCGTTTCATCGTGTCTGTGATTTCCGTAACTATTCTAATCTCTAAAAGGTCTCTGCGAAATGGCTTCTGTAAGGTTGTCACAAAAATCTGTAAAATGCTATAAAATAAACTATGGTGAAGTTCTTCAGAATTAAGAGAAGCAAACCGGACTCTAAACGTTCCGGTCCCAATTGTCCCAGGTGCGAAAGTTCAAATACCATGTTGGTAGTTTATCCTGGTACTGAATCAAATGGTCACATAAAAGTGTGGCGAGGACAGCGATCTGCGCTTTATAGATGTTTTAACTGTGGTTCAGACTTTTATGGGGACGAACGGCCAGATGGTATAGAGAAAGTCGTGATGGAAAACGACACAATAATCGATGATGCTCAAGCGCTTTCTGACGCTGAGGAAGAGTTAAAGAGAGAAATTGAAGAAGATGATGATCGAACCTGCCGATAGGCGAGGATCGGAGCGCGATTGAAAAATGTAATTGAATTTTTTAACAACGTCGGAGGCCAGTATGATTAAGAAACTTTCAGCAATAACCATCTCGCTTGGTTTGTTATTCACAGTGTTTAGTACAGGGGTACTCCCTGTGTCAGCTCAAGGCCAAGGGCAGATTACAGTTAATAATAGCGTTATCACGCCGAATTACCCTAATACTTTTACTTTCTCATGCCATGTTCAGGATAATGTTAACATCACTGACATACGGTTAGAGTATCAAGTTCAGGAAATGAGTTTTGCTCAGATTACAAGTGAAGCTGAAGCAACTTATAAGTCGGCCACCTCGGCTGATGCCAATTATGTCCTGAACATGCAGCAATATGGCCAAATCCCCCCGGGTACCGACATCGATTATTGGTGGTCAATAAAAGACTTAGCCGGAGATAAGCTCCAAACATCGCCGAATCACTACGTCGTAGTAGACAACCATCATACCTGGAATACGTTGACGCAGGGAAAGATTAATCTCTATTGGTATGGTCAGAATCAATCATTTGGACAAGCTGTAATGTCAGAAGCTCAAACGGCACTGACCACGCTAGCTAGTGATACCGGAGCCACGCCGAATAAAACAATAAACATCTCGGTTTATACCAGTACGCAGGATTACTCGGCCTCCGTGATGGGAGCTCCGGAATGGTCCGGTGGTGAAGAATTACCTCAATATAATAGTGTTTTAGTAATTATTAGGCCGAATTCATTAGATTCAGATTTGCCCGGAGTAGCTCATGAATTAACGCATGTCATTGTTGACCAAATTACGTTTAATCCATATAACTCGATTCCGTTTTGGTTAAATGAAGGATTGGCTGTACATATTCAATTTTCGAATAGTAATATACCTGCTCAATTTACGTCAGCTCTATCTAGTGGTATAGCAAATAATAATCTTATTTCTATAAGAAGTCTCAGTGATCCTTTTTCAGCGTATGCTGATAAAGCTAATCTGTCCTACGCCGAGAGCGTTAGCGTCGTCACGTATCTTATTAACCAATACGGCGCAGCCAAAATGAATCAATTCCTGAGTAGTTTCGAACAGGGTATGGCCTACGATGATGCTCTGCAGGCTAGTTACGGCTTTAATATGGATGGATTGTACACTCAATGGAAAGCTTCGGTTCAAAAATAGGTGTCTGCACTATCGAAGAGGAGTTCTAAATTGAAAAAATTTGCGTATTTAATATTTGCATTGATGCCGATACTCACTGTTGTTTTAAATAGTTGTGTTGGTCAATCGAAAGCGGGTATTGTATCTTCTTCCGCTCCTCCCGCTAGTGGGATCCTGACAATTACGAATACCGATCCCTTTACTCTGGATCCGGCTGCAGCCAACGAAGCATTGTCTGCCTCGTATATCATGCAAATATTCGGTGGCCTTCTTCAGGCAGATGAAAACCTGGAACCAGTTCCAGACATCGCTGCGAGCATGCCAACTCTAAGTTCGGATGGATTAACCTATACTTTCCACTTGCGGCAGGATGTTAAATTCCAAGATGGAACTCTTGTTACAGCCTCCGATTTCAAGTATTCCTGGGAACGTGCTGCTAATCCAGTGACTAATTCTCCAACGGCGGCAACTTATCTGGGAGACATCGTGGGGGTATCTGATATGTTGGCGGGTAAAGCGACCAGCATCAGTGGAGTGAAAGTCATTGATAATTACACTCTTCAAGTAACTATTGATTCTCCGAAATCATATTTTTTGTACAAATTAACTTATCCTTCGTCTTTTGTAGTTGAGAAGAAAAATGTCGATTCTGGATCTAATTGGTGGCAAAAACCAATTGGAACAGGGCCTTTCAAAGTTCAAGAATGGGTAAAAAATACAGATTTTATTTTGGCCAGAAACGACCTATATTATGGTGACAAGGCCAAAATCTCCCAGGTAAAAATGATTCTTAATTCTACAAGCAGTGACATGGATTTATTTGAAACTGGACAGATAGATATAGCCAATCCGGGTGCAGCTTATTACGATAAAATATCTGATAAATCAGAACCATTTTATCAAGACCTTTCGATATATCCTTCGCTCAGTTTGGATTACGTTGCGTTTAATTGTAAGCAACCTCCGTTTGACGATCCCAACATTCGGAAAGCTTTTAGCCTTGCCATCGACAAAGATAAAATTATTTCTTTGACTTATCGCAATATGGTTAAAAGAGCGGATGGCATACTGCCGGCTGGGATACCAGGTTACAACGATAAATTGATAGGTCTCGATTTTAACGTCCAACAGGCACAGGCACTAATTAAAGCTTCCAAATATGGAGATGCCTCTAATTTCCCGCCAGTTACCATAACCGTTTCAGGTGGCGGAGGAAGTGTTGATCCCACCATCCAGGCACTGGTTTACCAGTGGAAGCAAAACTTGGGAGTTAATGTACAGGTCAGGGAACTGGACACCGAGCTATTTAACTCTAATCTACCTCAGGAATTGGACCAGATGTATTTGTCCGGTTGGATCGCCGATTACCCTTATCCTCAGGATTTTTTGGACATATTATTCAATTCAGGATCAACTTATAATTACGG
>Ga0182017_10001806_pt1 | contig 16391 bp, 12 predicted proteins | sample 712E3DmetaG_FD_120492 | JGI IMG/M metagenome (GOLD analysis project Ga0182017, IMG submission 120492) | Permafrost microbial communities from Stordalen Mire, Sweden - 712E3D metaG | ecosystem: Environmental > Terrestrial > Soil > Wetlands > Permafrost | place: Sweden: Stordalen | collected... | reverse complement strand
ATTCCCCAGATAAATTTCAGGTAATCGATGAATGATGTTTAATTAACAAATTTTACCATATGGACTATGATCGTACACGAAGAAATTTTTTGAGGACAACTGCCCTGGGATTAATTGCAGCGCCCATGGTGACTGGCCTTCCGGGTTTTGGAAAATTTGAAGATCCGGATCTTCAAAACAGAGAGTCGGTAAGGGAAAAAAAGGCTGCTACCGGAGTAAAATTAAATATTCGCGAATTCGGCGCTGTCGGTGATGGTTCAACAAAAGATACTGTTGCTATTCAACAGGCTCTCGACCGCTGCTGGATGTTAGGGGGTGGCGAAGTTATTGTCCCTGAAGGCAATTACCTGACTGGTGCCATTGCATTGAAATCCAATACGTTATTGAGACTAGAGAAAGATGCCATTCTTACCGGAGCACCAGATTTTAATGATTATCCTATTATGCAGGTCCGCTGGGAAGGAAAATGGATTCAGGGCCGGACCGGCCTTATTTTTGCACTCGACTGTGAAAATACTGGAATTTCAGGCCCGGGGAAAATTGCAGGAAATCATGCCCTTGGCGGAAGACCAACTCCTCAGAATCCATTACGCCATCCTGCACTTATTGAACCGATGGGTTGCACTAATGTTCTGTTTGAGGGTTTTTCTGCCGATTATCATCTGATGTGGGGGATTCATCCCACCTACTGTGAAAATGTCACAATTAAGAACCTGACAATCAGAAACAGTGGTGGCAACGGGGATGGAATTGATATTGATTCCTGTAAACACGTATTTATTGATGGTTGTGATATTGCAACCGGAGATGATTGTATCGCTATAAAATCGGGCAGGGGAATGGAGGCCTATTCCCTGCTGAAAACAACTGAGGATGTTCAGATCACAAACTGTACTTTTGCCGATAATATTTTTGCCTGCGTTGGAATAGGAAGCGAGACATCGGGCGGCATCAGAAATGTAAGTGTAAAACATTGCAAATTTATTTCCGCAAGAACATTTGCCGTATATATCAAAAGCCGTACGGGCCGTGGAGCTTTTATTGAAGATATTGTTTTCGACGATCTTGACATTTCCGGTACACAGTCCGGTTTCCTTCGAATCAATATTCTTACCAGTGGGATACAGGATCAGTTTCCCGTTCCTGGAGAAGAAGGAATTCCTACTATCAGAAATTTCAACTTTTCTAATATTCGGGTGAAAGATGTTCCAGTTCTCGTCGACGGAACTGGAATTCATCCGGATAAGCCTCTGGTGGGATTCACACTTCATAATGTTACGGGGAGTTGTGCAAAAGGGATCTCTCTGACAAATATTAAAAAAGCAGATATCAAGAACATATATGTCTCTGGTTTTTCCGGCCCTCTTTTGGGGATTAATAATGTTTCGGGAAGCGGATTGAAAGGCGCTATTGAAATTGATCAGCCAAAACTTCCTGAGACTATTCCCGGAAACAACCCGCCATATCAACTTAAGTAAATTGTTGGATTTTTTGGTGTCAAACTAAAAATGACCTGTGTCTATTCCCAAAGAAGATTTTCCTTAGTTTCGGAAATTTTATTATTGTTAGTCAGATCTTCTGCTTTTTTGAAAACATATCCTTTTGCTCTTAGAATATCAATAATCTGGGGTAATGCAATAACCGTGCTCATCCGGCTCTCCTTCCCCTTATAATCCGAATCATGAAATAAGATAATATCATTGTTTTGTGCTCCATGGATTACCATATCAACAATCATGTACGGGCTATATTTTGAAATAGCAAAATCTTTAGAATTAACATTCCAGAGAAAAACCTTGAACCCATATTTTGACAGGCTGTCTTTTTGTTCTTTTTTAATTTTGCCCCAGGGAGGCCGGAAAAGTTTTTGAGAGCTACCGATGATGCTATCAATTATTTTTTCAGTACGCATTATATTGGTAAATGCATCTTTAAATGATTTATTGGCTATGTTTGAATGATCTATCGTATGATTGGCAACTGTATGGCCTTCATCAAAAATTCTCTTTGTAATTTTCGGATATTTTTTCATCTTGTTGCCAACACAAAAAAAGGTTGCCTTTACGTTTTTTTCTTTCAGGATTTTTAAAATCATTCCGGTATATGCCGGGTCTGGCCCATCATCAAATGTTAACGCAATACATGGTGCTGGCAATGAGGTATTTAGCGTTAATAGGGTGGATTCAGGTGTTAGGTTAATCGTTTCTTTTTCGCATCCAATAAAGAATATTACTGTCAGAACTAAGGCCAGATTCCTGAACTGACGTGAAAAACCGTTTGTTATAAATACATACAAATTCCTGGTCGTAAAACCTGAATCACGATCTTGGGACAATATCAATTTCCTAATTCTCAATCTATAGTTTAAAAGGAGTTTAAGTATCTTTCCCCTATAAGTGAAGCAATTAATAAAGTTTACACGGGTCAAATATATAAAATTTCTTGTTCATAATTTTTTTTCTGTTATTTATTTAACAGAGCTAATGGAATTTTTCTTAACAAAATAGATATTGCCGAACCGGAAATAAATACCAGTAAGCTATATTAATAATTTAAGTGAAAGAATTTAATTCGCTTAAATTAGGTAAAATTTGTACCTTGTAATTCCTTTACCATGCCATTTTTAACACTATGAATAATAACAAATTTCTTTCCCCCTTTATTATAATCGTTGCTCTTTCTCTCTCCTGCAGCAGGAATGAGCCATCAGGAAATACTATCTGGTCCGATAAGCCGGCAAAATATTTCGAGGAAGCCTTTCCCCTGGGGAATGGATTTACAGGAATGATGGTGAAAGGAGGTGCTCCCAATGATGATCTTATTCTTAATGAATCTTCTCTCTGGACAGGAGGCCCTGTCGACGCGAATATGAATCCGGAAGCCTGGAAGAATCTTGATGCTGTAAGAAAAGCTCTTTTTTCTGAAAACTACAAACTTGCACAGGAGCTGGTAAAAAAGATGCAGGGGAAATATTCGGAATCTTATGCTCCGCTGGGTGATCTTAAAATGTTATTCAATCATCCTGATTCAATTAAAAAATATAAAAGAGAATTGGATCTGCAGACTGGAATAGCTACCGTCGATTATTCATCAGATAATAAACAATATCACCGCGAATTTTTTATCTCTAATCCCGACCATGTTGCTGTTATTTTTCTAAAAGGAGAATCTCCCTTATCATTGAATTTTATACTTTCTTCAACCAGTCTTCTGAAGTTTAAAACCAATATTCAAAATAAAGATCTGATAATGGATGGGCTTGCCCCGATCCATGCTGAACCCAACTATAACAGAAATGTTCTTAATCCCATAGTTTATGACACTACCGGAAAAGGAATGAGATTCAGAATGATTGCCAGGGTGGTTAAAACTGACGGTAAAATATACTCAGATAGCTTGGGTCTGCATGTTGAAAAAGCATCACAAGCTGTTATAATTTTGTCGATCGGAACAAGTTTCAATGGTTTTGATAAAGATCCCGGACTCGCGGGTAAAAATGAAAAGAAAATTGCTTCTGATTTTCTTGAAAAAGCCGCTGTTCTGTCTTATAATGAATTAAAAAGCAGACATATAAAGGATTTCAGCACCTTGTTTAACAGGGTCTCTTTTTCTATCAACAAAGCAAGTGCGCCCGATCTTCCAATCTACAAACGGTTGATCAATTATAAAGATTCTGTTTCTGATCCTGAGCTTGAAACATTATATTTTCAGTTTGGCCGTTACCTGCTGATCAGCGCTTCGCGGCAGGGAGGAGTCCCTGCCAATCTGCAAGGTATCTGGAATCCACACCTTCGCCCACCATGGAGCAGCAATTATACAGCTAACATAAATTCTGAGATGAATTATTGGCCGGCAGAAGTGACCAATCTTTCAGAGACGCATGTTCCTCTGCTACAGCATATCAGCAATCTTTCAAAAACAGGAGTGATGACTGCCCGCAATTTTTATAATGCCGGTGGGTGGTGCTGCAGCCATAATACTGATATATGGGCAATGACCAATCCGGTTGGAAATTTTGGAAATGGCGATCCTGTCTGGGCAAACTGGTCGATGGCTGAAGCCTGGTATAGTCTCCATCTTTACGAACATTTTGCTTTTACCTGCGACACTCCCTGGCTGAAAAATTTTGCCTGGCCATTAATGAAAGGAGCTGCCCGGTTCTGTCTCGACTTGCTGGTTACGGATCCACGGGGATATTTAGTCACAGCCCCCTCAACATCTCCAGAAAACAAATTTAAAATGGCCGATGGATTTGTCGGGTCAACGCTCTATGGCGGAACTTCAGATCTTGCTCTGATTAAAGGCCTTTTTAATAAAATACTTCTTATTTCGGATGCGTTAAGAACTGATTCTGTTTTTGTAGGAGAGGTTCGGGCGGCAATGAAGAAACTGTATCCATATCAGGTTGGCAGGAAAGGAAATCTTCAGGAGTGGTATTGGGACTGGGATGATGCCGATCCTCAGCATAGACATATGTCTCATCTTATCGGTCTTTATCCTGACAATCAGATATCTCCTCTTCGTACTCCAGAACTGGCTGCCGCGGCAAAAAGGTCTCTGGAGCTGCGTGGGGATGGTGGAACCGGCTGGAGTAAAGCATGGAAAATTAGTATGTGGGCCAGGCTTCTGGATGGCAATCATGCCTATAAAATGCTCCGCTCACATCTTAATTATGTAAGTCCCTCTCCCGACACCAGGTACAGTGGAGGCGGTACGTACCCAAATCTATTCGATGCCCACCCGCCTTTTCAGATAGACGGCAATTTCGGAGGGACGGCTGGTATAGCAGAAATGCTACTCCAAAGCCAGAATGGCGAAATTCATTTGTTACCTGCGCTCCCCGATGCCTGGAAAGAGGGATATATTAAAGGGCTGAGGGCACGAGGTGGCTATACTGTTGACCAGTACTGGAAAACCGGGAAATTGATCTATGCTACAATATATCCTGAATTTAATGGAGAAGTGAAGATCCGGTATCTTGATAAAACAATTTCGATAAAAACCGTTGCAGGAAAAGCGGTCAGAATTACCCCAATGATGTTTAAATAGCAATTCCCCTCTTTATGAGCGAAAAGCAATACTCTTTCAGCCTGGTGTTTTCAGTAAGGGATTATGAATGTGACCTCCAGGGAATTGTCAATAATGCCACTTATCAGAATTACCTTGAACATTCGAGGCATGAGTTTCTGGCTTCAAAAGAGATTAGCTTTGCCAAACTTCATCAAGAGGGAATAGATCTGATTGTTACACGGGTTGAGATTGACTATAAATTTCCTCTGAAAAGCCATGACAAATTTGTTGTAAAAATCAATATACGAAGAGAAGGGAATTTGCGGCTCATTTTCGAGCAGGATATATTCAGACTGCCCGACGAAAAGCTTATAGTTCATGCAGAAGTGACAGGAGTGGCAACAAGACGAGGAAGGCCTGTTTCTCCGGGTTCTATTGTTGCACTTCTTGGATTAGAATAAATAAATAAACTATAGACGATGAAATCAAAGGGATCATTTTTTTGCCATCAAATCATTATCTTCATATTGCTGGTTCTTCCTGTTGCCGCTGTCGCTCAATCAAATGAGGCATTAACACAAAAATACAACAAACAGGAAGTTTATATAACTATGAGAGATGGGATTAAGCTGTTTACGTCGGTTTATACGCCCAAAAACATAAAAGTTTCTCATCCCATTCTTCTGAACAGAACCCCCTATGACATTGAACCAGGCGGCCTTGCTTACTTCAATTATTCTATGCGGGGTTACAAAAGATATACCGACGAAGAATATATAATAGTTTTTCAGGATGTCAGAGGAAAATATATGAGCGAAGGCACATATGAGGATATCCGGCCCTACATTCCGGAAAAAAAGAGCAATAAGGATATCGACGAATCTTCTGATACATGGGACACTGTTGACTGGCTGGTAAAAAATGTTGCTAACAATAACGGGAATGTTGGAATATTTGGCATTTCGTATCCGGGATTCTATTCAACCATGGGAATAATAAATGCTCATCCGGCGGTAAAAGCCGTTTCTCCGCAGGCTCCAGTAACAGCATGGTTCCTGGGGGATGATTTTCATCATAACGGTGCCTTTTTCCTGATGGATTGTTTCAGTTTTTTTTACAACAATGGTATGCCACACAGGGCGCCTGCGAGAAGAGGATATCCTTCTTTCAGGATGCCCACGCCCGATAACTATGATTTCTATTTATCGCTTGGTCCTGTAAAGAATATTGCACCAAAATATTTAGGTGACAGTATAAAATTCTGGAAGGATGCTTTCGCTCATCCGGATTATGACGAATTCTGGAAAGCGAGGGATCCCCGGCAGTACCTTAAAAATGTTACTCCCGCGGTGATGACTGTTGGCGGCTGGTTCGATGCTGAAGATCTTTATGGGACACTTCATACTTATGAGGCAATTGAAAAGCAAAATCCTAAGACAGTTAATAATTTCCTTGTTATGGGCCCATGGTCGCACGGACAATGGTCTTCCGGTGTGGCGAAAAACATTGGTAATATTTACTGGGGGATGGATGCTAATAAAAATTTTATTGAACAGGAAGTCCGGTTCTTTAACTACTATTTAAAAGGAGAAGGCCCGCTGGATATTCCAGAGGCAGAAATATTTGTTACCGGGTCAAACGAATGGAAAAGCTTCGATTCATGGCCACCAAAAAACATTGCTGAAATGAACTTGTATCTCCAGCCATTAGGTATTGTTACCTATGATGTTCCTGATGTAAAAAGCAGCTTTGATGAATATGTGTCGGACCCAATGAAACCTGTTCCATATACTGCAAATGTACATACTCACAGAACCAGAGAATATATGACTGACGACCAACGATTTGCAGCAAGAAGACCTGATGTTATGGTTTACCAGACCGCTGTTCTGAATGATGATGTGACACTTACCGGACCACTTACTGCAGATCTTTTTGTTTCAACTACCGGGACTGATGCAGATTATGTTGTAAAACTGATTGATGTATTTCCACCCGATGCCACGGCGGGTGTAGACGAAGATATTAAAGTCCCTCTTGGTGGCTATCAGATGCTGGTCCGGGGTGAAATTTTCAGAGGGAAATATCGCAATAGTTTTGAGAAACCGGAAGCTTTTGTTCCGGGGAAAATTACTGAAGTCAAATATAATCTTCCGGATATCGCGCATGCCTTTAAAAAGGGGCATCGCATTATGATTCAGATTCAGAATTCATGGTTCCCCCTGGTTGACAGGAACCCGCAGAAATTTGTCGATATTTACACATGTTCTGAAAGCGATTTCCAGAAAGCCACTCAAAGAATATATCATGATTTAAAATATCCTTCTCATCTTAAAATTCATGTTTTAAAGTAAGAATGTATATGAAAAAAAGTACAATGAACCGGCGGCAGTTTATGACAACTCTTGCTGCTGCAGGGGCAGGAACATTGCTCCTTGGAAAGAGTTCTTTAACATTCCCTTCTGTCAACCCGGATGTTTCCGCGGATCCTTTCCGGATTATTTCGCTGGGAAAGTCCGGATTGAAAACGACACTCATCGGGATGGGGACTGGATTTAATGGGTATAATCGTTCTTCTGCTATTACCAGGGCAGGAAAAGGTGTTGCCGAAGCAGTTATCCGTCATGCCTATGAAAAGGGGATAAGATATTTTGACTGTGCAGACACCTATGGCACACATCCTTATACAAAAGAGGCACTTAAAAGCATTCCCCGGGACTCTTATACTATCGGCACTAAAATATGGGTCGGACAGGGTGGCATTCCCGAAGCAGAACGGCCTGATGCGAATGTCGTAGTTGAAAGGTTCAGAAAAGAACTGAACACTGATTACCTTGACCTGGTGCAGATTCATTGCATGACCTCTGCAGATTGGACGACTCAGTATAAAAGACAGATGGATCTTCTTGAGGATTTAAAGGCAAAGAAAATTATCCGGGCACATGGAGTTTCCGTTCACAGCCTTGAGGCAATGGAAGCTGCAGCAGGAAGCCCATGGGTTGATGTTGTTCATGTTCGTATTAACCCTTATGGCGAAGCGATGGACAGGAAAGATCCGGCATTGATAATCCCGGTTATTGAGAAATTGCATAAATCAGGAAAGGGTATTATTGGAATGAAGCTTATAGGAAATGGTAAGTTCAGGAACGATTCTGAAAAAATAGATGCCTCGTTGAAATATGTTCTTGCTCTTGGAACAGTTGACATGATAATAATTGGTTTTGAATTGCCCGAACAAATTGACAATTACGCGGAAAGAGTGAGTCGTACTCTTAAAACTTTGAACAGGAAATAATCAATATAAAATTAAATCGTTATTTATGAAACATAAAATTAATATCCTTTTAATCACAATCCTGTTTATTTTTCCCGGATTGTCTTTCATCCCAAAAAACGAACAGGATAATCCGGTTAAACCGGGAGCTGTGCTCGAAAAACTTGCCGGCGGTTTTTTATTCACCGAAGGTCCTGCTTCCGATGCCAATGGCAATGTCTATTTTACAGATCAGCCAAATGACAGGATAATGATCTGGACAACAAAGGGAGAATTGGTCACCTTTATGCAACCCTGTGGCAGATCAAATGGAATGTATTTTGACCGCAAAGGAAATCTCTGGTCCTGTGCTGATGAGAAAAATGAGCTATGGCAGATCTCTCCGGACAAAAAAGTAAAAGTTATCCTGGGTCTGTTCTCAGGAAAAGCCTTGAACGGACCAAATGACGTGTGGATTACTCCGGAAGGAGGTATTTATATTACAGATCCATTTTACCTGAGAACATGGTGGGATCATACCGCAATGCCACAGGAGAAACAATGTGTTTATTTCCTTAAACCAGATCATAAGACGATAATCAGGGTTGATGAAGATTTATCAAAACCAAATGGAATTATAGGGACTCCGGATGGTAAAATTCTTTATGTTTCTGATATAGCCGGAAAAAAGACATGGTCATATACTATAAACACCGATGGCCTTCTGACAAATAAGAAACTCTTTTGTGAAATGGGCTCGGACGGAATGTCTATTGATGAAAAAGGAAACATCTACCTTACTGGTAACGGTGTTACTGTTTTCGACAAGAATGGTAAGCAGATTGTAAATATTCCGGTTCCTGAAAAATGGACGGCAAATGTTTGTTTCGGAGATGCCGATGGAAAAAGTCTTTTTATTACTGCAACCACAGGCCTTTACAGGATGAAAATGCAGGTTGCTGGTGCAGACAGGTAGACCATACTCCGACAGGGATGGTATCCGGTAAATATATGGTGTTAATAATAATCTTAAAGATTAATAACTTTCTGTTGCACCTGATATAAAAATCTTTATTATTGTACTTTGATTTTACTCTTTATGACCCTGTTTTTTATAATTAACCAGAATAAAGAATAACCTATAAATGGAAGGAACACGCAGAGAGGATATTAAGCCAGGTATTGCCGTCATGGTTGAACTGGCAGAAGATAAACGAACGGGAAGGCTTACGGGCGGTAAGGTTAAAGAAATTCTTACATCTGCTCCAATACATCCTCATGGTATTAAAGTTAAACTTGATAATGGCCAGGTTGGCCGGGTTAAAGAAATAATATAAACTTTCTTTGAACCTTGATTTTGTTTATCTAAAACCGGGATAAATGAACCAGAATGATTTTATCGTTAAGAACCTGGGAAGAACATCAATTAAATCACCCTTAAAACAGACTGCAAAAAAGTATGGTCCTGTTTTTAAATTTGTTGATGACAGTGAGAGAATTCTTTACGATACATCATTGGAAAATTTTCACAGGTGCAAAGATTCTGGTGAGGAGCCGGTTTCTTTTGAAAAGGCCGGTCCCCGTGAAAATGTCTTTTTCGAACCCGCCAAAACAAAAGTTGGTATTGTTACCTGTGGCGGCCTTTGTCCCGGATTAAACAATGTAATCCGTAGTCTTGTTAATGAACTTCACTACAGATATGGGATAGACAGAATTCTTGGAATAAAATATGGTTTTGAAGGATTCGTTCCCAAATACAACCATCCATTAATCGAACTTACTGCTCCTGGTGTAAGTGAACTTCATCTTATGGGTGGAACTTTCCTTGGAACATCCAGGGGGAATCAGGACATCGGACAAATTGTAGATACGCTTGAAATTCTTAATATCAATATTTTGTTTTGTATAGGGGGTGATGGAACTCTCCGCGGTGCACATGCAATTCATGAAGAAATTGAAAACAGGAAACTTAAAATTGCTGTTGCAGGAATTCCAAAAACTATTGATAACGATATTAACCTTATCGAAAAATCATTCGGCTTTGAAACTGCATTTTCAATTGCGAATGATATTATCAGAAACGCTCATAATGAAGCTATTGCAGCATTTAACGGCATTGCCCTCGTTAAACTCATGGGGCGCGATTCAGGATTTATTGCAGCACATGCAGCACTTGCGATTCAGGAAGTTAATTTTGTGTTAATCCCTGAAATCTCTTTCGATCTATACGGCCAGCGGGGTTTTTTGCGGATTCTAAGAAAAAGACTCGAAGAGAGACATCATGCCGTGGTAGTTGTCGCCGAAGGGGCGGGTAAGGAATTTTTTGAAAAACAGAAGCTGGTAAAAGATTTGTCGGGAAATATTAAAAATGAAGATATTGGCGTGTACATCAAAGAAAAAATTATAGAGGAATTTTCTTCAAAACAGTTTCCTTTCGCAATCAGGTATATTGATCCAAGTTATATTATCCGGAGCGCACCCGCTAATGCAAATGACAGCAAGTTCTGTAATCTTCTAGCACAAAATGCTGTGCATGCAGCCATGGCCGGGAAAACCGATTTTGTTACCGGAAACTGGAATAGCCTTTTTACGTTGTTGCCGATTCCCCTGGCGATAGCACAACGAAAGAAAATTGATATTGAAGGTGAGCTCTGGTGGAATGTTCTAGAAGCAACGGGCCAACCGACCAGTATGAAGAATCCATGATAAAGAACATTATTTTTGATCTTGGAAATGTTCTTATCAGTTTTAAACCGGGTGATTTTCTTGAGAAAAAGGGCTATTCATCTGAAACCAGGAACATAATACTGAATGACATTTTCAAGAGCCCGGAGTGGCTTGGACTTGATAATGGCACCATTACTACCGCAGAAGCAATTGAAAAGATATCGGTACGATCTTCTCTTAAATGGGAGGAAATTGCCTCAATTTTCAAATTACGTATTGAAATAATGTACCCTCTCCATGGGAACATAAAACTGCTTCCTGGATTAAAAAAACGCGGTTTTAAGCTCTATTTTCTTTCCAACTTCCCGGATGATATCTTTGATGAGGTTTTTAGAGAGTATGACTTTTTCAAATTCTTTGATGGCGGAATAATTTCATCAAGAGTAAAATGTTCCAAACCGGACTTTCGAATATTTGAAATTCTGATGGAAAAATATTCTCTTTCCAGAAGTGAATGTCTGTTTATAGACGATATTGAAATCAATACAAACGCAGCTCAAAATTTTGGAGTTAAAAGTTTCTGTACGTTCGGATCATCAGATATTTCGAAACAGTTAGAAGAAAAACTGGTAGAGTGAAATTATTGTCTCTTGCCCGCTGAAGAATTCACGGTCAGTCGTCCTGTTCTTCCCAAATATTCACTTCTCGCGAAGTTAATCATTCAGATAATAGGTATTAAAATGATATATATCAGGCAAATATGTGCTTCCTATAACTTGTATGTTCCACGTGGAAACTATTTCAATTTCTCAAAGAAACTGGCCAATATGGCAGTTTTACTGACACCAACTATTTCTTCCAGCTCATTTTTAGTAGCAGCCCTTATTTTCTCCACCGAACCAAAATGCTTCAATAAAACTTCCTTTGTTTTAGGTCCAATCCCTTTTATTAAGTCTAGATTCGACTTTGTCATTTCTGCAGATCTTTTATCCCGGTGAAAATTAATCCCAAACCGATGCGCTTCATTTCTTATTTGTTGTATTAATTTCAGACTATAAGAATTCTTATCAAGATAGATTGGAACACTGTCTCCCGGAAAATATATCTCTTCAAGTTTTTTTGCAATTCCGATTAAGGTAATCTTTTCCCGTAATTTTAGCTTTTCGATACTTTTGAATGCAGAAGAAAGCTGACCTTTCCCTCCATCAATAATTATAAGCTGCGGTAACATTCTTTTTTCATCCAGCATTCTTTTATAACGCCGGTAAACTATTTCCTCCATCGAGGAAAAATCATCCGGCCCTGATACTGTTTTAATATTAAAATGTCTGTATTCTTTCTTACTTGGCTTGCCGTTTCTGAAAATGACACAGGAAGCGACAGGGTTGGTTCCCATGATATTTGAATTATCAAAACATTCTATATGAACCGGTTGGTCGGGCATATGCAGGTCGTTCCGAACTTTTTCCAGGTTTTTTCTCGTTCTGGCTTCAGGGGCTTTTTCTGAATTCTTTTTCTTCTGTTCAAGCTTATAATAAATTGCATTCCTGACCGAAAGTTCAAGAAGTTTCTTTTTATCACCTATTTCCGGAACAGTATATTTCAGGTTATCTATAAGAATATCAGGCTTAAAGGGGACAATAAGCTCACCGGAATCACTATTTAGTCTTTGCCTGATTTCGGTGATTCCGATTCCCAAAAGCGTCTCTTTTTCTTCATCGATCCGGCTTTTTAATTCTATTGTAAACGCCTGTATTACAGCCCCATGTAAGACTTTAAGATAATTAATATAGGCATTCCCTGAATCTTCTGCATAACCAAATACATCGACATTTTTAATTGCCGTGCTGACAATTGTTGAACGGCTTTTATATTTTGAGAGAATGTCTATTTTGTCTTTTACTTTCTGTGCCTCTTCAAAGCGCAATTCTCCGGCATAGGAGACCATCAATAATTTAAGGTGATCTATTACCGTTGCAATATTGCCTTTCAATATATCTCTGATCTGCGCAATGCTTTCTCCGTATTCATCTTCGGTTTGTCTTCCAATGCATGGCGCCTTACAGTTTCCAATATGATATTCCAGGCATACTTTAAATTTACCTGCATTAATATTGTCACTTGTAAGATTGTGCGGGCATGTTCTGAGCTGATAAAGCTGCCGGATGAGGGTTATGAGGGTCTTTACCATCAATCCCGAAGTATATGGACCAAAGTAGAAAGACCCGTCCCTTATAATATTTCTTGTACTGAATACTCGCGGAAATGGTTCATTTTTAATACAGATCCACGGAAAAGTTTTGTCGTCTTTCAGGAGAATATTATATCTCGGTTGATATTTCTTTATAAGATTGTTTTCAAGAAATAATGCATCAGATTCATTATCGACAACAATATGTCTTATCTGAATTGTTTTTTTAAGAAGAAGGTTTGTTTTTCCCGATTGGTTTTTTGAAAAATATGAACTTACTCTCTTTTTAATATTTTTGGCTTTCCCTACATAAAGAACATTTCCGGCAGTATCCAGAAACTGATATACTCCCGGATTATCAGGAAGAAGGGCAATGGATGATTTGGGATCAGCTAACATCTATTAAGCGTTCATTAATCCACAAGCAATGAAGTAAAATCAAATTTCTCTCCGTCAAATAAACCTTTGTCACTTAATTTCAGTTCAGGTATTACGAGTAATGCCATGAAGGACAATGTCATAAAAGGAGCACTTAATCTACCGCCCATTGATTTCACTTTTTGTGTAAGAGCTTCATAATCTGCAGCAACTTCCTCACATGAATTATCCGACATAATTCCGGCTATGCTCAATCTCAATGATGATATTTTTTCTCCTGAAGATACGGCCAGTCCCCCCTGAAGTCTAATAATTTCATTTACTGCCGAAACAATATCTTCATCTGTTGTGCCAACGCAAATAATATTATGACTATCATGTGCTACAGAGCTGCCAAATGCGCCATGTTTTAGTCCGAACCCTTTGATAAAAGCGACAGAAGGCGGGGTATTATTGTACCGGTCTTTAACCACAATTTTTAAAATATCTTCTTTTATATTGCTTTCGACATTACGCTTTTCCCCTGTATCTGAAATCACTTTTTTTGTAAAAAGTTCTCCTTCAAAAGCTTCTATAACAAGCATTTTCTTCGATGTCCTTGGAATAATAATATCTTCAGTTTTAATTGCTGAACAGTTGAAATTATTTATGTTTTTAGCCCTTTTATAATTAAAAAAAACAGTTCCTCTGTCATAAACCTTATTCCCTCTGATCCAGGTCTCCAGAACATTCATCTTCTTAATATCATCCACCAGAATAAAGTCTGCTGATTGTCCCGCTTTAAGCAATCCGGCGTCAAGACCATAATGTTTCACAGGATTAACCGTACAGCATTTTATTACGTCGTATTTATCAAATCCTTCTGAAATAAGCTGAGCAACAATTTTATTTATATGTCTTGCCATCAGCATTTCTGGATGAAGGTCATCGCTGCAAAACATGACCATCTGAGGATTTATTTTAATGAGCTTTTTTAATGCTTCCAGATTCCTTGCTGCACTTCCCTCCCTAATCAGGATCTTCATCCCCAGAGAGATTTTTTCTTCTGCTTCTTTTAAAGTACTACATTCATGATCAGTTGAGATTCCGGCTGAAACATATTTTTTTAAAGCTTCCCCTGTAAGTCCAGGCGCATGTCCATCTATGGGTTTAAAATTCTTTTTTGCTGCATTTAATTTCAACCACACTTCTACATTATCGTAAATTACACCTGGAAAGTTCATCATCTCCGACAAATACTTTATTTCTTTTCGTGATAGAAGTTTTTCTATTTCAGTATGATCAATTGATGCTCCGCTTGATTCCATCTCTGTTGCAGGGACACAGGACGGTGCTCCAAACCAAAAATATAAAGGAACTTTACGAGCCTCATTAATCATAAAATTTACACCTTCTATTCCCATAACATTTGCAATTTCATGCGGATCAGAAACGACGCCAGTTGTTCCATGTTTTACCGCAGTCCAGGCAAACGCCGGGGGTGTAATCATCGAACTTTCAATATGAATATGTGCATCAATTAGTCCTGGTAAGATAAAGCAGGTTGGTTTTTCTTTTACTTTTTCAATAGAAAGAATTATTCCATCATTAAAATTAATTGTAGCGGGATATGTGCTTCTTTCATGAACATCAACCAACATTCCTGTGACCTTCATAAATAATATTTTTTTTGAATTACAAAATATGTTCCACGTGGAACAGTTTATCTGCCCAAATACATTAATAAAATATTTACATCTGAAGGAGAAACTCCGCTAATCCTGCTTGCATGTCCTATATTTTCCGGTCTAATTTTTTCAAGCTTTTGTCTTCCTTCGGTTGATATAGACATTAGTTCATTATAAATAATATCTTCTGGAATTTTTAAATTTTCAAGTCTCTTTATTTTTTCCGCAACAATTTTCTCTCTTAGAATATATCCCTCATATTTTATTTTAATCTCTGCTGACTCTGAAATTTCTGAAAATCTTTCAGATTTTATAGAATTCAGCTTCTCTCCTCCCTTTAATCTTTTTAAATATTCACTGAGATCTATTTGTGGCCTCATGGCAATATTAATAGCTTTCCCCTTTTGGAATATTTTGTTTGTATTCTTCTCTTCTAAAAAGTCATTTATTTCAATTGGCTCTACGCTTACTGTATTAAGAAAATCAATTATCTCCCCTATCATTTGTTCCTTTTCCTCCAGTCTTCTTACTCTTTCTTTTTGTACCGTTCCTATCTTTTCTCCAGCCCTAGTAAGCCGCTCATCAGCATTATCCTGCCTAAGAAGTATTCTGTATTCCGCTCTTGAGGTAAACATTCTGTAGGGTTCGTCAACTCCTTTAGTAACCAGGTCATCAATAAGGACTCCAATATATGATTCTTCCCTTCCCATAACAAAACTCTCTTTAGCTCTTATTTTTAAGACAGAATTAATACCTGCCAGTAAACCCTGGGCACCAGCTTCTTCATAGCCAGTCGTTCCGTTAATTTGTCCTGCGAAATAAAGATTTTCTATTCTCCTGGTTTCAAGTGTTTTTTTCAGCTGAGTGGGTTGAAAAAAATCATATTCAATAGCATACCCTGGCCTGAATATTTCCACTTCTTCAAGTCCCTTAATTTTTCTTAATGCTTTTAATTGTACCTCAAGTGGTAAACTGCTAGAAAATCCATTTATATAAAACTCTGTTGTATCAAAACCTTCTGGTTCAATAAAAAGCTGATGTGAATTCTTTTCTTTAAATGTTATAATTTTATCTTCTATACTAGGACAATATCTTGGTCCCCTTCCCTTTATCCTTCCTGTAAAAAGCGGGCTAAATTCCAATCCTTTTCTTATTTCTTCGTGAACTTCTTCGTTCGTATGTGCTATAAAACAACTTTTCTCTTCCCTTAATAAAATTCCTCCAT
>Ga0182017_10001804_pt1 | contig 16400 bp, 18 predicted proteins | sample 712E3DmetaG_FD_120492 | JGI IMG/M metagenome (GOLD analysis project Ga0182017, IMG submission 120492) | Permafrost microbial communities from Stordalen Mire, Sweden - 712E3D metaG | ecosystem: Environmental > Terrestrial > Soil > Wetlands > Permafrost | place: Sweden: Stordalen | collected... | reverse complement strand
TTGAGACAGAGGATTATCTCAATGGACGAGCCAAACGGGGAAGCAAAACAAAATTCTATAAGGCCCTATCTATGATTCCGGACAGGGAACCATTGGAATTTGATCGTTTAAAATAAGGCGAAAACCGACGCAAGAATATAGAACAAGGACGCTTAATACGACCATGCCCCAAAAACTATTCAACGAACTCAAGATTTCCCCGGAAATCCAACGCGCAATAACGGAAATGGGATTTGAAAAAGCCACGCATATCCAGTCCGACGCGATTCCGGCGCTTTTAAGCGGCAAGGATTTAGTGGCGCAATCGGAGACCGGCAGCGGAAAAACAGCGGCATTCGCGGTCCCGCTTTTAGAACGCATTGACCCCAAACTTCGCGCGCCTCAAGGGCTGGTGATGTGCCCGACACGGGAGCTTGCTGTGCAAGTTGCGGGCGAATGCGCGCGTCTTATGCGCTATAAGCGTAACATCGTTGTCCTGCCGGTCTACGGCGGCCAACCCATCGAGCGGCAGATCGAAATGCTTCGCCGGGGGGTACACCTGGTCATCGGCACGCCCGGCCGCATTTTGGACCATCTGGAACGAAAGACCCTATCGCTCAAGGGCATTACCATGGTCGTTCTCGACGAAGCCGACGAGATGCTCGACATGGGTTTCAGCGACGACATCAATTCAATCCTTATCGCCATCGCGGGTAAGCCGCAAATGGCGTTTTTCTCCGCGACCATGCCCGGCGATTTCCGTACCATGATCAAGCGATACATGGTGGAACCGCAGATGGTAAAAGTGGCCGGCAAATCCCTGACCGTTGCTTCCACGCGTCAAATTTATTTCGACGTCGAGCATAGGCAAAAAGCCGAAATCCTGTGCAGGTGCATCGATATTTATTCGGTAAAGCGCGGACTCGTTTTTTGCAATACCAAGAGGATGGTCGACGAGCTGGTCGAACAATTGCAGGCACGGGGATATCCCTCCGACAGTCTGCACGGCGACATGAAACAGGGTCTGCGCGACCGCGTGATGAACTCGTTTCGCGCGGGCAACGTGCAACTCCTCATCGCCACGGACGTAGCGGGACGCGGCATCGACGTTGACGACATCGACATCGTATTCAATTTCGACCTTCCCCAGGACGAAGAAGATTACGTACACCGCATCGGCCGCACCGGGCGCGCGGGAAAGGAAGGAACGGCGATTTCCTTCGTGTGCGGACGCGAAATTTACAAACTAAAAAGCATCGAACGCTTCGCCCGGACCGTTATAACCCGGCAACATCCGCCCACGTTCGACGAAGCGCGCGAACAAGTGACCGCGAGGTTGGTCGAATCGATCAAGGCGAAAATCATCGCTGGCCATCTAACGCCCTATATCGACATGGTCGACCGGATTTGCGGGGAAGACCATACGCCCATGGATGTGGCCGCGGCCTTGCTTAAAATCCACGCGCCGCTGCCGCCGCCCCCCGAAAAGCACAAGCCCCGGCCCGAACGGGAGCATTTTAACGATAGAGGACGGCACGGATCGTTTCCAGATAAGAAGCATGAAGGTTACCAGCGGGGCGGCAGGAAAAACAGGTTCAAGCCCAATTAAAAACTTCCTTGTTTTTAAAATTGCTGAAAGTTATTTTAATAATCTGTTTGAAAATAACGATTCCCACATTTTCCAGGGAAAGCAGGTGAGAACGCAATGAATGGAATTTACGTACGTGAAGACGAGGCCTTTGAAAAGGCCCTGCGCCGTTTTTCAAAAACCTGCGAACGGGCGGGGATCCTTTCGGATATAAAAAAGTATCGCCATTACGAAAAACCCAGCGAACAGAAAAAACGCAAAATGAACGCGGCGCGCCGCAAACGGTTGCGCGAAGACAGACGATTCTTCTGGTAAACAGTTTGTTTGGATAAATTTTAAAAGCGCCGTTGGTCAAACTAACGGCGTTTTTTTATTGTATGCACGAACCAGCAGCTTATGACCGCGCACGCGGCGGCCACATTTAGGGAATTCTTAAATCCAAGCATTGGAATTTCTATAAACGCATCGCAAGTTTTCAAGGCTTCCTTGCTTACGCCCAGCGCTTCGTTACCGAAAACGATGCCAACTTTGGGCGGAAAATCAATCTGGTCGTATGGCTTTGATGCCGAGGTCGTTTCCGCCGCCCACACCGGCACGTTAAGGCCTTTAAGATGGTTTATCGCCTCAATTGTTGTATCAAAACGCATCCAGGGAACATAGTCAACGGCGCCCATCGAGGTTTTTTGCAGCTTGAGATGCGGCGGATAGGCCGTGCAGCCGCATAAAAAAAGCCCCGCGGCCCGCACGCTGTCGCACAATCTGAAAATGGCGCCCACGTTGAAGGCGCTTCGTATATTGTCAAGTATTACATACAACGGCGTTTTTGGCAGGGCCCGGTAATCTTCGATTGAAATGTCGGCGTCGAGGCTTCGGACCTTAAAATTGGTTTCCAATGAGTCAATGTCCGGTTTACCCACGCGAAGCAGCCTCCTCGGCTATTCTTGCGGATTCGGCCTTAAAAAGCAACCAGCCTCCAGTGATAAAAAACACGATGATCGACGACATGGCTATGCGTGATGACAAATGCGAATCCACACCGGCCTTGTGCGTCCAGAAGGCGACCATCCCGACCAGCACGGGGCCGATGATCGCCGAAAACTTACCGACACAATTTAAAAAACCGAAATACTCCGCCGCCTCGTCCACCGGCACGATCTTAGCGAAATATGACCTGCTCAAAGCCTGCACTCCGCCCTGCGCGACGCCCACGAACGCCGCGATGACCATGAAATCAATTGACGACCGCAAATAAAACGCCCCTATCCCGCAAATGCCGATATAAACGGCAATCCCGCACAATATCGCCTTTTCCGTGCCGATGCGCTGCGCGAGCTTTCCGAACGCCATTGACGACGGCAGGGCCACGAATTGCACGAGCAAAATAGACAGCATCAGGGAAATCGACGAAAGGCCGATGGCCAGCCCGAAATCCGTGGCCATGAAAATGACCGTATAGATCCCGTCGATATAGAGCCAATACGCCACGAGAAAAATCCAGAGAGCTCGTCGCTTGCTTATTTTCATGGCGGTCCGTTTAAACCGCTCCACGCCGTCGGCGATAATGGTAATCAAGGAGCCGGTCGCTCTGGCGCCTTCCTTCACGAACAAAAGGATCGGAATCGCAAAAACGAACCACCACACGGCAACGGATAAAAACGAGGTCCGTACCGCGTCGGCAGCGTTTGCAAGCCCGAACCATGCCGGTTTCCATGTCATGAGCACGTTAAGGGCGAACAACAGCCCTCCCCCGGCATATCCAACGGCATACCCCATCGAGGAAACCATGTCCATTTCCGCTTTCAACGCGACATTTACAAGAAGTGAATCGTAAAACAGGTTTCCGCATGAAAACCCGAGTTCCGCGAGCACGATCAAAGCAAATGCCCATTGCCAGGCGCCCATGGGCACAAAGTAAAACGAAGCGGTTGACAGGGTCCCGATTACCAGGAAAAACGCAAGGAATTTTTTTTTCGCCCGTCCCGCGTCGGCCATCGCGCCGAGCATTGGCGACAGCAGCGCCACCGCAAGGCCTCCCGCTCCCGTTGCAAGGCCCAGCCGGGCGGTGCTTACGGTCGACTCGACGCCGTGGTTCCAGAAGGTCTTGAAAAAAACGGGGAAAAAAGCCGCGAGGACCGTGGTGGCGAAGGAAGAATTCGCCCAGTCGTACATGCACCAGGCCCAGACGTTTTTTTTAAGGCTCACGTCTTCTTCTCTTTTTTCTCGGCAGCGGGAAAAAGCACGTTGTTGAGAATGAGCCGGTAGCCGGGGGAGTTCTTGTGGAATTGCAGGTCCGTTGCTTTATTGCCCACCGCATGCTGGTAGTCTTCCGGGTCGTGGCCGCCAAGATAAGCATACTGGCCCTTGCCCACGACGCCGTGGATGTAGTTGACGAAATTCGTTCCAGGAACTTCGCCCAATATGATGACGCTCTTTTTAATCACTTTCCGGTTAAAGGAAGTGAGCAGGCCGTAATAGCCTTTGATGGTTTTTTGATGGTCCTGCACCAGCATGGCGGGTACGGGATCGAGTTTCGCGCTGAAATCGAACAAGTCGAAATCCAGCGCCGGAAGACGCATGGGCGTATTGACATAATTCATATCGATATTGTCGAAGTACTGTGCAAGCGGGTCCGTCTGGATGGTGAAATTCTCGAATGCCATGCAGTTGGCGAAGTTCAGCTTTTTCTTGTAGTCGGGGTCTACTCCGTCGCCGTCGTACACGGCGTCGACGATATCCGTGCCGAGGGCCGCAAGGGCGTCTTCAAGCGTGTTGGTTGCGCAGCACATGGCAAACAGAAACCCGCCGTTTTCCACGTACTTCCTGATGGCCAGGGCCACCGCCTTTTTACACTGGGAAACCTTGGAAAACCCCAGGTCTTTGGCGATTTTCTCCAGGTCCATTTTTTCACGTTGATACCAGGGCGCATCATGGAACGACATGTAAAATTTGCTGTACTGACCGGTAAAATCCTCGTGGTGCAAATGGAGCCAGTCGTAGTCCGCGAGTTTCCCGGTCAAAACTTCCTTGTCGTAGACCTTGCTGTAAGGAATGTCGGCATAGGTCAAGGCAAGCGTCACCGCGTCGTCCCACGGCAATTTGCTGGTGGGAGTATACACCGCTATTTTCGGGGCCTTTTCCAGCGTCACCTTTTCCATGTTGCTGTTTTCGATCGTCCCGAGGATGCTCGCCCACTGGGTGTTTGAAATGGTTTCAATGCCGATGCCGCTTATGCGCGCCTTGAGTTCTACGTCCTTGGAATCCTCGGTTGCAAACGCTCCGCACCGGTAATTAAGCAGCCAGAACACTTTGGCGCCGGTTTTGAGGATGGAATAAACAAGCCCGTATGCCTTGAGATGGTCGGTCTGCGCGTCGTCCATTGGCACAAGAAGCATGGGATGCGCGGAGGAAATAAAAAGAAACAGCGAAAAAAATAAGGAGTTTAAAACGTTTTTTTTACGGTTACGCATGTTGTGAAAATACTTGAGAAAAAAGAGAAATGAAAGGGGATCGTACAGGATAAATGGGTTAAGGAAGAAATTTGCGTTTTAGCAAATAATATGATCAAGCAGATTCTTGAAATGCAGGGCTTTGAGCACATGGCATGCGGGTTGTGCCGCCAGGGGCGATATTTTAAAAGCTCCGGAGTATACCGGAAACGAATTGAAGACCCGGAATAGAAGTATATCGCTATTCAATTACCGCCGCAGAAACGGTTCCGGATTTTCCTCCGTGCGAAGGTTAATTAACCTTGTTATGAATGGCAATTGACATTAATGCCGCACCTTGAGTTACTATCCCGGCAATATATATCCCCTTCGAAAGCCGCCGCGGCAAAACAAATTTTGTGTTCGATACGAATGGGTCCACCGCTTGTAGAACGCAACGGCCCTGCATGTCGACGAGTTCGAGATGATGGCCCGCAGCCAAAAGCGCGCTGATACAAAGAGCGCCTGATGTTTCCCTCAAATAAATTGCCCGGGTCGACCGGGCGCCTGCCCAAAGAACACCCGCCGACGCCTTGAGCATGGACGGGGCCGGAAGGTCGGAAGCAGGCTTAAGCGAGGCTGATGTTTTAGTTGGCCCGGTCCAACCATTCATTCCACCAGTCAGTGAGTACACCGAAACATATCCTGAATCCACAAGCAATTGACCGGCCATGCCGCTGCGTCCTCCTGATTGGCAATACAAAACATAATTCGCGGTTTTCCGCAGCTTAACCAGGGTACTTTTAAAAACCCCTTGGTTCCATGAAAGGTTGTAGGGGCTGCAAAGATTGGTGGCAATAATGGAAGTCAGCTCAAAAGTATCACGAACATCGATAAGTAAAAAATCAAATGTTGTCCCATTATTGATCCACTTGGTCAGCGTATCCGCGGGAATGTTTTTGACGGCAGCATTGGCAAAGGAAATGATTGAAACAATTAAAAGAGCAAGAATCGGCATAATTTTAAATATTTTCATGAGCGCCTCTCTTTCATTTTGGGAGCTTCCCAATCGTTGTTGTGCATAAGTTTAATATAACCGAAATAAATTAGCATCTGAAAAATAAATGACTCTCAGTCCTCAAAAATATCCTCATCCTCAACCGGAATGAACCATTTCTGGGCGATAAACGTCGGAATAACGGCGCTTGCGACAACGACGCCGACCAGGACGGAATACTGTGATTGATTAATGATCCCCGCCTGCAACCCAAAAAGGCTCGATATGGTGCCGAATGTCAAGCCCGTGCTCATAAGCAGCGTCGTATACATGCTTCCCTGAGGTATGTATTTTTTTGCCAGAAAGTAAACTCCGAGGAATTTTGCGGTTATTTTTAGGAAGAAAAACAACAGAAAAAGACCGATGCTCGCCGCAATAAGCGGAAAAGAAATCCTGAGTCCGCCGACAATGAAAAAAATCGGCGTTATTATGGCGTATGCAACGGTACGGAGCCGTTGTATCACTACATGATGTTCCGATTGTTTGCCAAAATATTTGGACATGAACAAACCAAGCACGAAAGCCGGCAACACAGCATGGCCTTCCCCCAGATTGGCGAAATAAATAAGCGTCAACAGCAAGAGGAAAATGTACTTGATCTCGGATTCCACGACCTTGTTCTTAAAGACCTTGTGATTGAAAAGATGGTGGGAAAACCGGGAAGCGACAATTATTATAACAATGGAAACAACGTAAAATAAGAGCATGGACCAGGTCGGCTTGACAAATATTACACTCAGCGCAAGGGCCGTTCCCATGTCCGTTATAAACGTAGACGACATGAGCAGCTTTCCTATGCGGGAATCCGACAGCCCGCTTTCAATAAGAACGGAATACACCACGGCCAGTGATGTCGTCGAAAGCGCAATACCCGCGATGAGTGATGCCCGGATGTTCCAATGCAGCAGGAAATAGGCCGTGAGACCGGCCGCAACAAAGGGAACAAGGAAAGACATGCCGCCGATCAGCAGGCTCTCCTTCATGGTCTTTTTCATCATTTTCGTATCTATCTCGGTGCCGGCAAGAAAGGTAAGGATAATGCCGCCGAAACCAGCCAGATATTGCATCCATGGTTCGGTACGAAGGCCGAAATTGCCCGCTATGGATCCTAGAAGGATCTCAACAATTGCAACTGAAATACCAAGACGCAACGAGATAATACTTGCGGCAAAAATAAGAAGACCGGTAAATAGAGGAATACTGTCGACATGCATGGGCTTTCTCCTGCTTAGGTTCTGTAGGCGAATTATATACGCGCTTAGCGTAGATAATTACCCGTACAGAACCTTATCCACCCTGTGGGTTGGAAGAAGTAAAAAGAAAAATAAAACGCAGGAGTCATCAGCCCAAAATGCCTTCGGGCGGTTAATGGCGAACCCCATCGCCGATAAAAATATACATTGTTTCATATTTGTTTTTTGCCCAATCGAACGGCTTTGTATTATATTTCGTTATATGTCGATATATAAAAATGGAGAAACCCTCATGAAAATAGACTCTTTTATTGCTATAACCAAGGCGCTTTCCGATAGTCACCGGGTCAGGGCCTTGGCGGCGCTACGCAATGGGGAACTATGCGTTTGTCAAATCATCGAACTGCTCGCCCTTGCTCCTTCCACGGTGTCAAAACACATGTCCATACTGAAACAAGCGGGTCTTGTGGAATCACGAAAAGAGGGGCGATGGATTTATTATCGTTTGCCCGCCCGGGACGACCTGAAAACGATGCAGTGGATTATTCGCGCCATAGCAAATACCCCTGAAATTTTGGATGATGACAAACGCCTCAAAAAAATCACCTGCGCCGACCTGGAAATAATGTGCAAAAAACAAAGAAACGGGAAATGTTAACCATGCAATTGACACCGGCAGACACCGATAAAGAGAAATCCTCATGCTGTTGTTGCGGCCCCAAGATCCGAAAAACCATTTCCTCATGGAATGCAGGCGACTATTTCGGCGCGATACTTTGCCGAATAAGCAACCGGTATAGAATGCGCTACCGGGTCGATCCGGGACTTTATTCGCTCGGTTCACCAACCGCCGAAGCGAAGGTTTTCGTCACCGCGAATTACAAACTTTCGTTTGATCATCTTCGAAAAGGACTTAATGGCCTTGACGCATGGATATTAGTACTTGACACCAAAGGTATTAATGTGTGGTGCGCGGCCGGGAAAGGAACATTCGGTACGGATGAGCTTGTCCGTCGCATCGGGTCGGAAAAGCTCGCGGAAAAAGTCTCGCATAAAAACATCATCGTCCCGCAGCTTGGCGCGCCCGGAATAGCGGCCCATGAGGTCAAAAAGAAAACCGGTTTTAAAATCGTATACGGACCAATCAGGTCCAAGGATATTCAGGCATTCATCGTCAATAACAACGTTGTCACACCAGCAATGAGATCCGTAACATTTACTTTATCGGAGCGTACTGTGCTGGCCCCTCTCGAAGTAGTCGCAATAGTCAAAAAGGCCATCGTTCCATTGCTCGTTGTTGCGCTTGTCATGGGCCTTCAAAAGCAGGGAATCATGTTTCATCAGATGGAAACGCTTACGATGCCGATAATAATTGCCCTGGCTGCGGCGATTATTACCGGCTGCGTCCTGCACCCGTTGCTGTTGCCTTTTCTCATAGTTCGCTCATTTGCCCTTCAAGGGTTGTTCCTTGGCTTGCTTGTTAGCGTGTGTTTGCATTTTTCAGGTATGTTCTCAAATGTGTCGGTCTTTGGACAAGCCATGACATACGTTTTGATTTCGGCACTGAGTTCCTATCTCGCGTTCAACTTTACCGGAAGCACGCCGATAGCCAATAAATCAGGGGTCAAAAAGGAACTCAAAATCGCCGTTCCTCTTTATATAGGCGCGGCAGTTGCAGTGTTGTTGCTCCTTGTTCTTTATAAAATCTCCCAGGAGGGATTGCTATGAAATACTTACACGATGTGGCCACCATTGCCATAAGCCATGACAAATGCACGGGATGCGGCATGTGCATCGATGTCTGTCCGCGCAACGTGATTGCCATGAAGGATAAGAAGACTTTTGTCAATGACAAGGATGCTTGCCTTGAATGCGGCGCGTGCGCAAAGAATTGCGCGTTTGACGCGATAACCGGCGATTTCGGCGTGGGATGCGCCACGGCCATGATCAACGGCCTCTTGCGTTTCGGCAATCCCGACAAAGGGACCTGCGATTGCGATGGAACAAGCGGGGCGACGGGGTGCTGTTGACCGCTCACTGAGCGAAGTCGAAGTGGGCGCGTATTGATACGTCCCCTTCGACTTCGCTCAGTGAATATACGTAGAGGCAAGGGACGTGAGTTTTTAAAATAAACAATAACCAAAGGAGATTTTCCATTATGCCTGCGAATGAAAACAGCCTGGTAAACCCATCGGTAAAAGAACTTGTTGCAATCGGCGCGGCCATTGCATGCAACTGCGAAATGTGCTTCAAATTCCATTTTGATAAGGCCCGCAAGCTCGGCATTTCCGAAGAAGACATGCTTACCGCCGTTGAAATAGGCATCATGGTAAAAAACGCGTCGGCGCAGTCGATAAAGGACCTTGCCTATAAATATCTTAATAAGCAAGAAGCAAAAGATTGTCAATCATCACCAAAGGCTTGTTGCAGTTGACATAGGATTTTATAATGCAAAAATTAAAAATGTTGTTTCTCTGCACCGGCAATTCCTGCCGTAGCCAAATGGCTGAAGGATGGGCGCGGTTTTTAAAAAGCGATTTAATCGAGCCGTATTCCGCCGGAATTGAGATGCACGGGATAGATCGACTTGCCGTCAAGGTAATGGCGGAAGCCGGGGTTGACATTTCAAACCATTTCTCAAAGCAACTTGACCAATTTAAAAACTTCCAGTTTGACTGGGTAATCACGGTCTGTGACGCAGCTAATGAAAGCTGCCCGATTTTTCCGGGCCCAGTAAAACGGTTTCACGTTAGTTTTGACGACCCGCCGAAGCTGGCAAAGAACGCTAAAAGTGAAGAGGAGGCGCTTGGATATTATCGCCGCGTGCGGGATGAAATACGTTCATTTATAGAATCATTACCTCAATCCTTACTCATAGCCACAAAGAAAGGCGCCTAATGGACTCAAATAAAGAAAACACAAATTCGCCAGCCTGCGGTCCCGATTGTTCGTGTTCAATAAAAAAGGGAATGCCGCTCCGAACAAAGATCATTTTGCTATTTGTCATTATTGCCGTTGCAGGCACCGTACTGGCAAATTCTCTTATTAACAAATCACGTAAAAATGCTCCAACTGATCCATCAACCGGGTACACTGTAGCATTGTCACAACCTCCAACATCTCCGAGTCTTCAGAAAGAAAGTTCGAGTTCCAACACAACGGAATCACAAAACATTTCATTTAAGCCGTTAGCATCGCTTTCCGCCCTCAATACGGAAGCAATGGACGTCGATGGTGTATTTATCCTTTTAGTTAAAAGCGACGCTGAAAAAACGTCGGCCATTTTCAAAGAAATTGCAGCAGCAAAAAATATTATAACGGCACACGGAACGCATATGGGTACATTTCAACTATCAAGCGACGCTCAGGATTTTGCGATGTTGTCGGCCCAACTCCAACCGCCGGGTGTGGTGGTCATGATCAAAGGAAGAGGCATGAAAGGCGTTCAAGGCGCCGACATTAATCAAACGAAATTATTACAGGCGTTTATGGGCGCCATGCAGCCTACAAGCTGTTGCCCCACCGGCGGCAATCGCGTTTGCAAAAAGAAATCGATCTAGATCATGCAAGGACTTTTATCTTCAGCCAAAACGCTCTTAGAAAGCGGCGGTTATGGCCCGCTGTCATTGGTCTTTTCTTTCATAGTCGGCATTCTCAGCGCGGTCGGAAGCGCGTGTTGCACGCTGCCGATTATTGGAGCATTAGCAGGGTATTCGGTAATTCGGAAAGAAGACCGCTCGTCGGTTCTACGATCCGGCCTTTTATTCATGGCCGGCTCGATAGTCACGCTCGTGGCAATCGGCAGTATAGTCATTTTTACCGGACAGACGATACGCGGCATTTCGGGTGATTACTGGAAAATCGCAGCCGGATGCGCCGCCCTATTATTTGGCATCGGCGCCTTGGAATTATTCCCATTTAAAATGCCAAAGATAAAACTTCTACCTGCCCAATCAAGCTCGGCAGGACTCTGGCCCGGCATAGCAGGAATTGTCTTTGGCGGCGCCATTGCCATCAGCTCGCTGCCGTGTAATCCCGGAATATTCATCATCCTTGGAGCAGCAGTCTTACAGCAGCATACGTTTTGGGCGATCATTACCCTGGCTTCTTATGCCTTGGGTTCAGCGTTCCGCTCACATTGCTGGTCTTCGGACTTTCCCTTGGTAAAAGCCTCATTAACTTTCAGAAAGTGGAAAAAATCGTTCGGATTATCGCGGGAATCACGCTTGTCGCCGTGGGGATTTACTTTTTTTCTTCAATTTGATTGTAAGGAGTAGTGCACATGCCAAATGAAACTCCTAAACGGCTTTCCTTTCTCGACCGCTATCTGACTCTCTGGATTTTTCTCACAATGGGACTCGGCGTGGCAATCGGATGGCTATTTCCAACCGTATCGGAACTGCTTTCACGCCTGAGTGTCGGCACAACCTCAATTCCAATCGCCATCGGCTTGATCGTCATGATGTATCCGCCGCTTGCGAAAGTAAATTACCGGCGCATAGGCGGGGTTTTTTCCGACAAAAAAGCGCTGACGCTATCGCTTGTCCAGAACTGGATCGTTGGCCCCCTTCTTATGTTTGTGCTTGCAATTGTCTTTTTGCGCAGCCAGCCACATCTCATGACCGGTGTCATCATTATCGGCCTTGCCCGCTGCATTGCCATGGTCATTGTGTGGAACGCCCTTGCCAAAGGCGACAGCGAATATGCCGCGGCGCTTGTGGCATTCAATTCCATATTTCAAGTGCTTTTTTTCGCGGTTTACGCGTATATATTCGTAACCGTGCTGCCGCCCTTATTCGGCCTGGAGGGCCGGGTCGTTCACGTATCCATGAAAGACGTTGCAGTCAGCGTGGGAATTTATTTGGGCATTCCTTTTGGCGCGGGATTTCTTACGCGCATGATTTTAGAACCGGTCAAAGGCGAAGCCTGGTACACGACAAAGTTCATGCCCAAAATCGGGCCGGTGGCCCTTATTGCGCTGCTTTTTACGATTTTAGTCATGTTTATTTACAAAGGCAAAACCATCGTCGCGCTGCCGCTCGACGTCGTCCGCGTGGCGATACCGCTGTGTGTTTATTTTCTCATCATGTTTTTCGGGTCCATGTTCGTCACGCGAAAGTTGGGGATCAACTATAAAGAAGCCGTCAGCCTTTCGTTTACAGCCGCGAGTAACAATTTCGAGCTTGCCATCGCGGTAGCGGTCGGCGTGTTCGGCATCGCTTCGCAGGAAGCTTTCGCGGCGGTCATCGGCCCGCTTATCGAAGTGCCGGTGATGATTGGACTGGTAAATGTAGCTTTAAAATTTAACAAAACCTTTTCGAAACAATAACTATTTTTTCCGGAAGAGAAATTAGAATGGGAATAGCATGGACAAAACACAAAAGGCTGTGGACTACTTTAATAAAGGCTTTAACTGCTCACAGGCGATTTTTACGGCATTTAACGAGGACAATGGAACCAGTGAAGAAACGGCGTTAAAGTTATCGTGCGGTTTTGGCGCAGGTTGCGGCAGACTGGGGTTGACCTGTGGAGCGGTCTCGGGGGCGTTTATGGTGATCGGAATGAAGTACGGCAAATTTCGAGAAGATGATAACGCGGCCAAGGAAAAAACTTATGCAAAAGTCCGCGAATTCTCGCAACGCTTCATTGATCGTAACAAATCGATTAATTGCACCGAATTGCTCGGTTGTCACTTGGGTACTTCCGAAGGCATGGAAAAAGCGCATAAGGAAGGTCTTATTGCGAAGATATGCCCCCGGCTTGTCCGGGAAGCCGCCGAAATCTTGAACGAAGTAATCGTTTGAGACTAAAAGGGAATTTTTCGCACATAATAAATTTTGATGGGATCTTGCATATTGCCTTACTTTGATGTATACTAAGTATTAGTAAGGAAATATAAGCCAAGTAAGGAGAACGAATGAGCATTGCAACGATTACCAGCAAAGGCCAAGTCACGCTTCCAATGGATATGCGAAGAAAATTACATCTTGAAGCCGGAGAAAAAATCGATTTCCGGGTAAATGAGAAAGCAGGCACGGCCACATTGGTTCCGATTAATAAACAAATCGAAGATGTTTTTGGAATATTGGGCCGTAAAAACGGGAAGCGAGCGACCATTGAAGAAATGGATGAGGCACTTCGAAATAAATTCCGAAAGGGATGTAAGTGAAAGCCCTTGATACCAATGCCCTTGTCCGGTTTTTTGTTAGGGATGATGAAAAACAAGCGCAAGCTGTTAAAAAAATGCTGTTGGAAGCAAAAAGCAAGGGAACCCTACTTTTTATTTCTATACCGGTAATTTTGGAATTGATGTGGGTTCTATCATCCTTTTACGAATATTCGAGAGATGAAATACTTATAGCGCTTGAGAACCTACTTATACTTTCCGTATTTAAGGTTGAAGAGCATGAAAGAATTGCGACACTTTGTGAAATAGCTGTAAAAAGCAGCGAGGATCTCGCGGACATTCTCATTGGATTGACCGCACATGATAACGATTGCACGACAACGTTGACCTTTGATAAAAAGGCCGCTCGGTCGGACTTGTTTACTTTGATTCAATGAACCATGCCAAAGCCGGTCTCAAAACAAATACGTCACATGCAGCCCCACAATGGGAATTTTGTAGTTGTCGGTGATCGTTTCGGTGTCGTAGTTTTGTTCGTAGCGCCCCAGAACATTTGCCGACAATCTTGACGTAAAGGAATATTTCGCCTCAGCCTCAACGCCCATCATCTGCGTGATCTCGTCGCGCTTGGCGTCGATCGTGGTGTTGAACTTGTTGTCCACCCGCTTATGGTACTCGGCCTTGACGTTGAGGATGAGCTTCCTGGGAATCAGCGTAAACCGTGCGTCATCGCTGAACTTATAGGAAAGGCCGTTTAATGAATCCTGCACCCTGTCCTGTTTTGCCACCCGCGCGGTCATCTTATTCCGCAATAATTTACCCACCTTGAAGCCGAGCCACGCGCTCACCTGGTGCTGCATACCGCTGCGCTTGTGCATGTCCTCAGGGTGGACATATTTTGAAAAATCGTCCTCCCAGAGAAGCTGATAGCGCAGGCTGTAATCCATGCCGTTTGCAAGTTGCTGCTTGCCTTCGAGGCTGAACAGGTTTTTCATATCATTGGTTTTATACGTCATGGCGGCACTCGAGTCTTTGAGGGTATCGCCGTTGATGTCGATGGTGGGGACCGACACGTTTTCAGTATTATTGCTGGACTCAAGGTTAAACGTATACCAGAAATTGACTTCCGGCAATTTATCGCCAAGTACGCGCTTCATGTTCAGCATAAGGCAGTGGTCATCGGTGGGCGACGGGCCGTGGATCGTCCTGCGCTGGTATTCATAATTGAGGTTGCCGGAAAGGCGCGGGGAAAACTCCTTGTCGCCCGACAGCGTGATGCTTCTTCTGTCAACTTCAAGGTAGGGATTGCCCGCGGAAAAATATCCCGGCGCGATCTGGGTGAAATTGGCGTTGAGATTATACCCGTTTACGATCCCGATCGCCCCCAGCGACGTCGCGTAGTTCCGGTTCTTGGGGATCACGCCGAACACGTGCGAAACGGCCTCAGGCACCTGCGGGTCGTACCAGGCGATCTTGGAAATTTCCTCGGGGTGTACGCTGTCGGAAAGCGTGTCGTGGTGTCCCATATCGACTTCGGCCAATAGCGAAAGCTTGCCTCCAAGCACATCGATTTTCCCGTCGATGCATCCGGTCTGCGCCTCCACAAGCCCCGGGGCCTTGGGATCGTCGATGACCTTGCCGCCGATAAAAGTATTGTATCCCTGGTCGCGCGCGATGATCCCCTTCACGTTTATCACGGAAATCAAGCTGGGCCTGTAGGAAATCCCCGCGACATACGTAAGCTGCTGCCTGATCGACATTCCCGAATCAACGGTCTGATTATAGAGGTCAAGCTCATGGCCGCCAACTTCCTTGGGCATTTCGCTCTGGCCGAACGCGGCCTCAACGGACACCTGCTTGTTGCCGCGGCCCATTTCAAGGTAATTGCCGTTGAACTTGACGCCGGTGAGCTTGCGGCCGTTGATGGACGTTTCGGAATAGTTCTCGTAAAAATCCCCGAGCACCACGGACTGGTCGGAATAATTGATCGACAGGCTGGTCATGTTCCTGCGAAGACCGGTCCACTGGTTTCCGTAGGCGTCAATGAGAAGGTTAACGTTGGCGTCGCCGTTCTTTCCGCTTGCAAAGACCTGGACTTCGGGCTGGATTTTATCGATGAGCCCCGGCGCGTCCTCTCCGGGATAGCGGCTTTGCAAGGCGAAGGTGTCGCGCACGCGCTGCGATGTGGGCATAAAGAGCCTGAAGCCGGCGGTGACGTTGCCTATAAAACTGTTTGTAGCTTCCTTGGGGGCCTTAACGGCGGAGAACCCGGCCTTGAAATCTTCCTTTACCACGGCTTCCGCGGAAGTTTTTGGAAGAACAATCGATTTGACGGCCTCCGGGGGCTTGAGCAGCTCTTCCATTTCCCCGGCATTGACCAGCTTGATGTCAAGCGCGTTGGCAAATACCATTTCGCTCACTTTTTTGGGGATCTGCATTTGTGAAACAATGCCGATCCTATTCCGGGTGATATCGGCCGCGATAATCGATACCGAAGAACCTTGCAGCACGGCCAATCCGTTGGTATTTTCCGAAATTGCGCCGCCTTTAAGCACGAAATCGCTTTTATCGGCGCACGCGAGTCCCGTAATGTTCCCGCTGACGGAAAGGCTTTCCGCCTGCACCTGCGCGCCCTCCTGACAGAACACCGCGAGAACATGCCCTTTTGTAAATGTAGTATTATTCAGGGTTACGCTCGAATTCCTGACCACCAGACCGTGGAGCGAATTGCGCTCAAAAAGACAGTGGTCAATGGTGACCGAGCCGTTTTCAACGCAAATGCCGTAATTTGAGTGCCGGATGACGCAATGCTCGAAAACGCTGCGGCTCCTGCTTCGGCAGTAAATCCGGTCCCAATCCCACGGATTTGGTTGGGGCTTTGCCGATTGGAAAATAACGGGACCATCGGCGGTGCCTTTTGCGATCAATTGACCGAACACCGTAATGGTGGAATAATTTCCTCCGATATAGACCTTACAGCCGGGACCGAACTCGAGAACCTGGCCCGATGGCACGATAATGCTTCCGGTAA
>Ga0182017_10001801_pt1 | contig 16405 bp, 11 predicted proteins | sample 712E3DmetaG_FD_120492 | JGI IMG/M metagenome (GOLD analysis project Ga0182017, IMG submission 120492) | Permafrost microbial communities from Stordalen Mire, Sweden - 712E3D metaG | ecosystem: Environmental > Terrestrial > Soil > Wetlands > Permafrost | place: Sweden: Stordalen | collected... | reverse complement strand
GGTGGCCGCGGTCAAACAGTGGCGCTTCCGGCCAGCCATGGCCTGTGGCAAGCCGGTCGCGGGAGGGACCTATGTCTTGGCCCGCCGTTTTGAGCTGGGGGATTGATTGCACCACCGCCTTGTCTTTGTGGCCGCTCTGGTGGGCGCCGGGTTCCCGGTCTGCCCGGGGCCTTCGCGTGCCGATGAAACGGTCGCCATCACCAAGCCCCCGCGCCTGATTCATTTCGTCCCGGCCGAATACCCCAAGGACAAGCACGACGCCGGCATCACCGCACGCGTGCTGCTTTCGATCGAGGTGGGGGACGACGGCAAGGTGGGCGGGGTCGAGGTTGTCGAAAGCGGCGGGTCCGATTTCGACAGCGCCGCGGTTGCTGCTGCCCGGCAGTTCCTCTTCACCCCGGCGGAGGCCGGAGGACAAGCCATTCCCGTCAAGATCACTTACCGCTACGACTTCACCATTGTGACCAAGATGGTGTCACTCGGACCACAGGTGAACTTCGAGGGCGTGGTTCTGGATCGATTCAAAAAGCAGCCCATGGCCGATGTGACCGTGCGTATCAAGGACCTGGACTTGGCCACCAAGACCGATGCGGCCGGGGCCTTCTCGTTCACTGATCTGCCTCCTGGCGCGCACAAGGTTGAGATCCGACATCCGCGGCTCGTCACTGTGCTGACCGACGAAACCATCCGGCCGAGCCAGAAGCGCACCATGAAGTACTACGTCGAACAGAGGGAGGAAGACGTCGACGAGGAAGTCATCGTACGTGCGGCCCGCATCAAGAAGGAGGCGGTGGAAACCCGCATCCGCACCGAAGAGGCGCGCAAGGTTCCTGGCACGCAGGGCGACACCCTCAAGGTTGTGCAGAACCTGCCGGGGGTGGGACGCGCCAGCTTCGGTTCAGGCCAGCTTGTGGTCTGGGGCTCCTCGCCCAAGGAGACCAGGGTGGTGGTTGAGGGGGTGGAGATTCCCAGCCTGTACCACATGGGCGGTCTACGCTCGACGGTGAACTCCGATCTGGTCAAGTCCATCGATCTCTCGCCCGGGGCGTACGGCGCCGACTACGGACGCGGGCTGGGCGGTCTGGTGCGCATCGAACTCGGCCAGCTTCCCCCGTCCGGCGTGCACGGCTATGTTGCCGGCGACATCATGGACACCTCGGCCGAGGTGTCAGCCGCAGTGACCCCACGGCTGCGCTTGGCCGTGGCTGGACGTATCAGCTACCTCGACCGCGTGATATCGGGAGTCACCTCGGCCGACATCGGCGACTCATTTCCTATCCCGCGCTACGACGACTACCAGGCGCGGGCCTCCCTGAGCCTGCGCAAGGACGAGGAGATCGCCGCGACTTTTCTCGCGTCGGACGATCACCTGCAACGAACCATTCCGGCCAGCGACCCCGCAGATCTGCGCACGCAGAACAATGACACCTCTTTTCGCCGCATCTTCGTCAGCTACAGCCGCTTGTTCGACGATGGCTCCAGCGTGCGCGTGACTCCCTCGATGGGCATCGACCACAATGCCGAGCGAGACACTTTCGGCGATGAAAGCACGCAGCTCGACACGCAGACCTTGTCCTACGCTTTGCGCGGAAGTCTGCGCCGGCGCATTCATCCGACGGCGGTGCTCTTGGTCGGCATGGATGTACAGGGACAGCAAGTCCAACTCAGCCGGAACGGTTCAGTGAACCAGCCGCCCCGGGAAGGAGACATCGTCGTCTTCGGCCAACGCCCCCCATCCGAGACCGCATCCGACAACTGGAACGTGACTGTCTTCAGCGTGGCCAGCTATGCCACGGTGGACATCAAGCTCGGCAACTGGACCGTGACGCCGGGCTTGCGTTTCGAACCCACTTGGATCGAAGGGGATCATCGCCTTCCGTTCAGCAATATCGCGCCCCCGGTCGGCTATTCTCGGCTCGACGCTCCCCCCAATCCGATTAGCGTCCCGGTGCTGCGCAACTTTCCCAATCCGCGTTTGCAGATCGCGTGGCGACCTACCCCCAAGCTCACCCTCACCAGCGGCGCGGGAGTATACGGCCAGCCGCCCGATCCCGCGGACATGTCCCCGGTATTCGGCAACCCGTCAATTGTGGGGTCATATGCCGTACACCTGACCGGTGGGTTCTCGTTCAAGCTGCGTCCGACCTTGACCTTGGAATCCGTGGGTTTCTACAAGAAACTGTACGACCTCGTCTCACGCAGCGAAAGTCCATCCCCGCCAGTGGGACAGGCGCTGGCCCAGGATGGAACCGGTCGCGTGTTTGGACTCCAAGTTCTGCTTCGACAGGAACTGTTCAAGGGCTTCTTCGGCTGGGCGACCTACACCCTGTCACGCAGCGAGCGCCGCGATCATCCTGATCAGGCATTTCGCTTGTTCGACTATGACCAGACCCACGTGCTGGCTCTCCTCGCCAGCTACGAGTTGGGCAGGGACTTCGTGGTAGGTGGACGTTTTCGCTACTCCAGCGGGATGCCGCGCACACCGGTGGTGGACAGCTATCTCGGCAGAAACGGCTACTATGAGCCCGTCTTCGGAGCGCACAACTCCATTCGCATCCCGGCCTTCTACCAACTGGATCTCCGTGGCGAAAAGGCATTCGTCATGCGGCGGACGAAGCTGAGCATGTTCATCGACGTGCAAAACGTTACTAATCGCAAGAATCCCGAGGAGACTATTTACAGTCAGGACTACAAGCAGCGAAGCTACATCATCGGACTGCCGATACTTGCGGTTGCGGGTGCACGCCTGGAGTTCTAGATGGCCTACGCAAAACAACCTCTTCTTGTGGTCGCTCTTGCCAGCACCGTGCTCGGGTGCAAGCCCGAGGTGGGGCAGGCTCCCTCGCTCGTCACCGACTACGCTCTTCTCGCGGTGAGGGGCGAGCCCCCCGAGTCCAAGCCAGGGGCCGACGTGGTGTACTCCTTCTTGCTTGCATCGCCCGCGGGAACTGTGACCGACGCCACCGCAGGCTGGGATGTTTGCGAGACACCCAAACCCCCGGCCGAGAACAATTCGGTGGCCAGTGCCTGCAATCCTCCCGCGCCTGGCCCGACCACGGGACAGACCTTCGAGACCCCGGTCCTCACCAACGCCTGCACCCTGTTCGGCCCCATTGCGCCCCCGCCTTCGGCGGGACAGCCGGCGATCAGACCGCGCGATCCGGATAGCACCGGCGGCTACTACTTGCCGGTTCGGGTGAAATTCCCTGATCTAGCGACCGGCAGCCTGACCGGATTTGCCTTTGAGCGAATTGCCTGCAATCTGGCCAATGCTCCAACGACTATTGTCGACGAATACAACACGCGGTACCAACCGAACAACGATCCCGGCATCGCCTCCACCGATGTTGTCAGGGCCGACGGTTCCCGGCTGAACCTCGATTTCGACACCCAGATCGTGTCGCCGGGCGAATCGGTCGTCTTCGAGGCAAGGTTCACGGCGAGCTCGGCCGAGACGTTCCCGGTCCTCAACCCGAGCGGCGACGCGCTGGTGGATCAAACCGAGAGTTTGTACATGTCCTGGTTTGCCACGTCCGGGTCGTTTGAACACGACCGCACGGGTGTGGCAGGCACCGAAGTCGCAATCTCGACCAGCAATACCTGGAAGGCCCCGGATACGGCAATGCCGGTCTACCTGTGGCTCGTGCTGCGCGATTCACGCGGTGGCACGACTTTCAAGCAATACAAGATCAAGGTGACGCAGTAGTCGCGCGTCGCATTCCTATGGCGCGGTACGCATTCGCTCGATGACGCCCATGGGCTCCACATTGCATTCACAATCACGTTGCAGTGCTGTAACACGATCTCCATGGTACCCCGAATATGGTCGCCGCATGCTCGGGATCTCATCCCAGGCGCCCGTGCGCATTCTCGTCGTGCAAGACGAGCCTAATCTGAGCGGTTCGCTGTCGTACATTCTCGAGGCTGCGGGTTACAAGGTGCAGGTCGTCGGCACTGGTGAAGAGGCCATGCGTGCGTTTCCCGATTTGTGCCCTGACCTGGTCTTGCTGGACATCAGCCTGCCCGATTGCTCCGGCTTCGAGGTTTGTCGTCGAATCCGTGCCAGCGCGGTGGCCCGGCAACCAGCCGTGGTCATTCTGACCGCCAAGACCGGAGAAAGTGACCGGGTAGCAGGTTTCGAGGTTGGAGCGGACGACTTTGTGACCAAGCCGTTCAGCCTGCGCGAGCTGATGTTGCGCATCGAGGTGCGGCTGCGGGCGCGCCAAACCGCCGAGCTGGCTGCTGTCGGCGAACTCCGGGGCCAGCATACGACTGACGAGCGCCTGACCCTGGGACCATTGGAGATCGATCAAGCAGGCCACCGGGTTTTTCTTGCGGGTGAAGAGATCAGCTTCAGCGCCCAAGAAATGCGCCTGCTGGCATACATGGCCAGTTCGCCGGGCAAGATGCACACGCGCCGCGAGTTGCTGACTGAGGTCTGGGGCTACCGCCCTGATGTTTCCAGTCGTACCCTCGACACCCATATCAAACGCATCCGCGACAAGTTCGGGCCCATGGCGTGGATGATCCAGACAGTGCATGGCGTAGGCTATCGCCTGGCCAAGCCACAGCAGCGGGTCCGTCGCCACGATCCGCCGGGCAGCGTCGCCCGGCGCAGGTGAGATGCGTCGGCTGCGCACATCATTGCCTCTTCAGCCTTTGCGCGTTGGGGTGGCCGTTGCTGGTTTCTGTGCCGCCGGCTCTGCATGCACAGCCAAGCGATAGCCCACCCCGCGCACCGTCTGAATGAGATCGCCGGAAGCGCCGAACTTGTCACGGATGCGTTTTACATGCGTGTCCAGAGTGCGGCTGGATACCTCCGGATGGTAGCCCCAAACCTCGGTCAGCAGTTCCTTGCGCGTACGCATCTTGCCCGGGGTTCGCACCAGGAAAAGCAGAAGGCGCATCTCCAGTGGACTAACCCGGACTTCCTCGCCGGACACGAACACGCGGTGCTCAGCCCGGTCGATTTCCAGCGGGCCCACTTTCACCCGCGCTTCGTCTTCCGGGTTCTTGGCGCCTTTCGATCCCGGGGCCGGCTCAGCCGCTGGCCGTCGCGCCTTGAGTCGCGCCTCAATGCGCAGCATGAGCTCGCGGATGCTGAACGGCTTGGTCACATAATCGTCGGCGCCCACCTCGAAGCCGGCCACGCGGTTCAGTTCCTGGCTCTTGGCGGTCAGCATGATCACCACGGGCTGGACACCACTAGTCGCTGCTCGTATGCGGCGGCAGACATCGAATCCCGATATGTCGGGCAGCATGATGTCCAGCAGAACCAAGTCGGCACGAAAGCTGGCCAACGCCTCCAGCGCCGCCTCGCCACGTTCCGCGACCTGCACTTCATAGCCCATTGCCTTCAGGCTGTACGACAACGAGGCGCTGATGTCGACTTCGTCCTCGACGACCAGGATGCGGGGCAAGGGTCGACGACTGGATTCAACCATTGCCGACAGGCTACGGCCCCAAGGTTACGGGACGGTGAAGTTGCTGAAACTTTCGTGCTTCTCCCATCTCGCGGACGGTCATGGGGAAAGGGAGACGAGCCGGCCCGTCCGATTGTTGCTGGTTTGTCACGTTGCCCTGTCATAATTTCGTACAACGCCTCAAGGGGCGATTAGCCAAGCCGGAGCCTTGCACCGTGAGAGCACCAGGAACTGATTCCATCATCGCAGCCGTAGACGTAGGCGCCAACGCCGTGCGCTTGCAGATGGGCCGCGCTTTGCCCGACGGCAGTATCGAGATCACTCATCAGGAACGGGATCCGGTGCGGCCAGGACAGGACGTGTTCATGCGAGGCGCGATTCCGGGACCGGCCGTCGAGCGGTTGGTGGCCACCCTGCGGCGCTATGGATCCCTGTGCCGCCGCTATCGCGCTCGGGTGCGCGCGGTGGCGACCAGTGCCTTGCGTGAGGCGCGCAACCGCGACGAGATCGTCCGGCGCGTGCAACGCGAGGCGAAGCTGGATCTGGAGATCATCTCAGGCAAAGAAGAGGCACGACTTATTTGCCTGGGCGTCTTGCACGGCAAGCCGCCCAAAACCCGATCACTGTGTGTTGATATCGGCGGGGGATCGACTGAGGTGGCGGTGGCGTTGGGCGACCGACCCACCCACCTCTGGAGTCTGGCGATGGGCGCAGTTCGCCTGACCGAGCTGTTCAAGTTGGCCCACACCACCACAAGCAAGCAGCTTCGACTAGCGCGCGGTTATGCTCGGGAAGCCATGGCCGAGTCGCTGCCCAAGGTTCTCCCCGGCGCGCCCCGCGTGGCGTTGGGCAGTTCGGGCTCGATCCGGGCGGTGGTTGACTACACGGCGGCCGAAGGCAGCAACCAGGCCACGGTCAAGCAACTGGGCCGCGCGGTCGAGGAACTGGCGGTCATGAGCCCGCGCGAGCGACGGCAGCGTTTTGACCCAGCCCGTGCCGATATTGTGCTCGCTGGCGCTGTGATTCTGGAGGCGCTGGCGCGCCGGCTTTCACTGGATGCGGTGACGGCCGTCGATCGAGGCCTACGCGACGGTTTGCTGGTCGATTTGCTCAACCGTCGCAACACCAGTCAGCGCGACCGTTCTCTGGCTGATGAGGCGCTTGCGCTTGGGCGCCGGTTTCAGTTCGATGAGGCGCACGCACGCCAGGTCGCCACGCTGGCGTTGGCCCTGTTCGATCAGATCCCGCAGATTCACCGCTTGCCGGCCGCAGTTCGTCCGTATTTGGAGGCAGCCGCGTGGTTGCACGACATCGGCAATTCCGTGAACTATCAGAAGCACCATCGTCACACGGAGTATCTGGTGCGTAATACGGACATTCCGGGCTTGGCCGACCGCGAGCGCGATCTGGTTGCGCGCATCGCACGCTATCACCGCAGAAGCCACCCTGACCTCCACCACAGCGGCATGGCGGGGCTGTCGCGCAGCGAGGCCGTAATCGTGCGCAAGCTGGCGACCCTGCTGCGTGTGGCAGACTCGCTCGATCGCAGTCACGCCCGGCCGGTGCGACGTTTGACGGCCCGAGTCCGGCCGCACGAGATCGTCTTGACTCTGGCCGCGCGAGGAACCATGGATCTGGAGATGTGGGACGTGATGCGCGAGGCATCGCTGTTTCGCCAGGTATTTCGCCGCCGTTTGCGGGTCGAAGTGGCTTGAACAGATGCTCAGTAACACGCAGGGTTGGCGGGCATCACAAGAGTTCACAGAATTGTCACAGAAGGTGGTCTCAACGCGGAGCAAGACCTAAACCTTGTCTTCCAAGCGCCATTCTGCTTCGACTGACCACGCGCTCGGCAGCGCAGGGAGCGATGTGTGCCCGCACCACTTCATCAATCGCGAACTGTCCTGGTTGGAGTTCAACGGACGCGTATTGGAAGAGGCGTGTGACCCGAATGTGCCGCTGGCCGAACGTTGCAAGTTCCAGGGCATCGTGGCGTCCAACCTGGACGAGTTCTTCATGGTGCGGGTCGCCGGGCTCAAGCAGTTGCTGGCCGGCGGTGTGGCCGACAGTGGTGCAGACGGGATGTTGCCTGGAGAGCAGCTCGCGGCGATCTCCTCGCGCACTCACGACATGGTGGCGGCCCTGTACCGCAACTTCCGCGACTTTGTCGCGCCCCAACTGACCGCCAAAGCGGGCCTGGCCATCCTGGCGCCTGACCAACTCAACCCCGAGCAGAAGGGGTTCCTGAACGCGCACTTCAGCCGTAACGTGTGGCCGGTGCTGACGCCGCTCGCGGTGGACCAGGGCCACCCCTTTCCGGTGCTGCGCAACCGCAGCCTCAACCTGGCCATTGTCCTGCGCAAGGAGAGCCAGCGCGTGGCTCGCCGCTCGCGCATTTTCGCGGTTGTGCAAGTGCCGGCGGTGCTGAAACGCCTGGTGGAGATCCCGCCGTCCTCGCCCCATCGGGCCGCCTTCGTCCTGCTCGAGGACGTGATTGCCATGCACGTGGGCGAGCTGTTTCCCGGCTTTCGCGTGATGGGCTGCCATTGCTTCCGCGTGACACGCGATTTCGACCTGTCGGTGGATGAAGACGAGGCGGACGATCTGCTGAAGACCATCCAGCGTGAGCTGCGTCGCCGCGAGCGTAACCAGGCAGTGCGCCTGGAACTCGCACATGACACGCCGTCGGAGGTAGAGAGCTTTCTGCGCAAGGCACTGCACTTGCAGCCGGATGACGTCTACCCCGCGGAGGGACCGCTCCACCTGGCCGATCTGGCTCCGCTGGCCACGCGCGACGAGTTGCGGGATTTCAGGGACGAGGCGTTTTCTCCTCAGCCAGTCGCGGCCTTTCTCGACGCGGACATGTTTCGGGTCATTTCCGAGCACGATGTGCTCTTGCACCTCCCGTACGAATCGTTCGATCACGTGGTGGATTTCGTGTCCGCGGCGGCCAACGACCCCGACGTTCTTGCCATCAAGCAGACCTTGTACCGGACCAGCGCCGATTCGCCTATCGTCACCGCGCTGACCCGGGCCGCAGAGAATGGCAAGCAGGTTACCGCCATGATCGAGCTGCGGGCGCGCTTCGACGAGAGACGGAACATCACCTGGGCACGCGTGCTGGAAGAGGCGGGTGTGCACGTGGTGTACGGGGTGGTGGGACTGAAGACCCACTGCAAAGCATCGTTAGTTGTGCGCCGCGAGGGGGATGCCATCCGTCGCTACGTGCATCTTTCGACGGGGAACTACAATTCGCTTACCGCTCGCACCTACGGGGACATTTCGCTTTTCACTGCGCGCGAGGCTTTTGCCGACGACACCGGGGCCATGTTCAATTTGCTGACTGGATATTCCGCTCCGCCCTCGTGGAAGCGTTTTACCGTGGCACCGCTGGGCCTTGCCGAGCGCATTGTCGAACTCATCGAGCGCGAGCGGATGTACGGTCATTCAGGCCGCATCGTGGCCAAGATGAATGCACTGGTCGACCCGGACGTCATCCGCGCCCTGTATCGGGCATCGCAGAACGGGGTGTCGATCGACCTGCTGGTGCGCGGGATCTGTTGCCTGCGGCCCGGAATTCCAGGCATGAGCGAGAACATCCGCGTGCTGAGCGTGGTCGACCGCTTTCTCGAGCACGCCCGCATCTTCCACTTTCACGCCGGCGGCCGGCGTGAGGTGTACCTGTCGTCGGCCGACTGGATGCCGCGCAACTTCATTCGTCGTGTTGAGGTCATGTTTCCGGTCGACGACGAATCGCTCCGCGACCGCTTGATCGACGAAATCTTGACCATCAGCCTGGAGGACAACGTGAAGACGCGCATGTTGCTGCCCGACGGGACCTATACACGTCTACGCACTGGGAATGGCGATCCATTGCGGCGCAGCCAGCATCGCTTCATTGAACTGGCGAGGCAATCCGAGGCAACGCCGCCGGCTCAGAGGGAGGGCACGGACGAATATGTGGCGGCGGGGCGCGAAAGCCCGGCGAAGACCGCAGCGACTGGCGCGCTGCCCGCTCTGCTCGGCAAGCCCACGTTGCTGTCATAGTCGCGTGGGGAGCCGGCGAGCTTTGCTCGCCGCGCACCATCGCGGGAACCCTGCGCGGGTTCCCATGCCAATAGTTGTCCGATCCGTGACGGAGGCGTTACACGCGGGAGGCTATCCCGCGTGTCGGATTTGTGGGCCGCCTGGGTTCGTCGCAATCTCCTGGACCTGGGTGGCCCACTTTTGATGTGGGAACCCTGAAAGGGTTCCCACACCCTCCCGCGCTCTGGCTCCGGCGGGCTAAGCCCGCCTTCGCCTACGCGATCATGGGAACCCTGGCTCCCTAGGCGATTAGACCGAGTCGCTGCGGGACTTGGAGGCGAGGATCCTGGCGATGGCTTCGTCCCACAGCGACGGTTGCGGAGAGGCGAGAAGCGCAGACATCCACGGCCAAGGCGGGTCATTGTCGTCGTCGCACATCCCGTCGGCCACGGCCTCATCGTCGTCGTACTCCGTCCCCGGCCAAGTGGGTTCGTTGTCGTCCCATGGATTCTTGTTCGGAATGACGGCCGGCACGTTCCTTCTTTCCCGCTCGCCAGGGACGCAATTGCTCGGCTTTTCGTGCGAATTTGCATTTGGGTCGTTCATTTCCTCCTCCAAATCACGGGTTCGGTTGACTGTGGTTCGCAGGTTGGGTAGTAGCTGTGGAACCCAAACCCAACATAGCGGGGTCTCCGTGAACACAGCGTTACCGTTGCGCGACATTTGCGAGACCCGGTTCGGACGCTTTCGCCCTCGCCACCAGAGCAAGGTGGAGGACGCCAACCCGGTTTCTCTTCCGACTTGTCACCGAGGTGCCACGAGCGTGACTGGGGAGTTGGCCAATACTTGGTCAAGCGAAAGGACCAGACCCATGGCGACCTCGACTCTCACACCCACTTCCATCGCATGCAGAGATTTCAATACCCGCGCATTCAACGACAACGGTGGCCAACCGGTCAGTGTCCAGCCGTCTTCCCGGATCTTGGTCGCACTGCAGGACGCAGAGTCCCGACGCTGGATGAGCCGAGTGCTTCGCGCCAGAGGGTTCCGAGTGATCGCGCTTGATGAGCCATCCGCCGCGTGGAGCATGGTGGCGGATCACGCGTCACCTCGCTTGCCAGGTTTTGACTTCGTGATCTGTGGCAGCTTCCACAGCGATTTCGAGGCAAACGCATGCCGTGTGCCTGGGATTGGGACGCGCTTTTTCTTGTTGCTTGGCCGCTGTGGCTTCGTTCCTTTCGCCGCTGATGGGAGACCGCCGCCGGCATGGGCATTTCGTCGCGCTGGCAGCGAGCTTGTCCAGGACAACTCAAGTCGAGCCGTTTCAATGGATTGCCCCGGGAGTTCGCCAGGCGCTCCCTCCGGTCGCACGCAATGAGTAGATCTGGGTTTCTCGCGCTCACGCTCGCCCTGCCGGCCCTGTCCACGTGCCATGCCACACGTGAGCTGGTTTCCACTGGCCCGGCAGGCGGGACAGGCTATCGCGTGGTGGTGGCGATCGTGGTGGATCAACTGGCGGCGTGGGTGATGGCAGAGCGGGCGCAAGAGTTGCCTGCGAACGGCGGCTTTACCCGCCTGAGCCGCGAGGGACTCTATGGGCGCGAAATGGAGTTCCAGCATGCGGTCACCGAGACCGCGCCCGGGCATGCGGCGCTGTACACCGGGCGTGTGCCGCGCGAGACCGGAATCTACTCGAACGAGATTCTCCGGCCGGGTGACGTCGACAAGGTGTCGATTCTTCGTGATCGCGCCACGCGCCTGGTTGCTGCCGACAGCACGTCTGTGCAGGGTGAGGGCAGCTCACTCATAGTCCTCCGTTCGGACGTGGCCACAGTTGCTGACCTGTGGCGCGCAGCGCATCCGAAGGGACGCATATTCAGTTTCTCTCTCAAAGATCGTGGCGCGTTGTTTGGCGGCGGCCGCAATCCCGACCTCGTGCTGTGGCTCGACACCAAGTCGGCCCGCATGGTCAGTTCAAATCCGTTTGCCGGGGACGGGCAACTGCCGGAATGGGCGGCAAACGCCGGAGGCGGCGGGGCTTTGGCCAAACTGCTGCAAAAACCCTGGACCCTGGAAGGGGAGGAGCGCGCGTGGGTCGCACGACATGCCTACCCGAATGATGCTCACCCGGGCGAATCGACGCACATTCTCGGGAATCACTTCCCTCACGCGGTTTCATCGGCGGAGGCCCTGCGCTCCACGCCCTTCGGTGACGACCTCGTACTCGGGCTAGCGGAGGCGGCGGTAAACGATCCGGCGAATTCCTCCAAGCCTATCTTCCTTGCGCTGTCGCTCTCCGCCAACGACTACATCGGGCATCTCTTTGGGCCACAGTCTTGGGAGGCATGGGACGAGCTGCTGCGGCTCGACCAGGCCTTGGCGCGGTTCTTCTCGTTCCTCGACGCGACCGTGGGCGCGACCGCCTATGCCGTCATCCTTACCGGCGATCACGGCATCAACCCATTGCCTGAATTGGCGCCGGCCGAGCGCTCCTGGTGCGCCAGCCCAGACCCCTGGCAACGACCCTGTGCCCCCACTCGACGTCTGCGCGGAGCTGCCAAGGCCGGCTCCACAGCAGCCGGACACACCGTGCGCGAGGTTCTGGACAGTGCCTTGACCCGCGAATTTGGCGGTCCCGGACCTTGGGTTGCTGGCGTGGCTGGCCCCTTTGTCTACCTGACCAAGCCGTCCGTCGCGCCGGCAGATCAGGCGCGGCTCGTCCGCGTGGCCCAGAAGGCTTTGCGCCAGTCCTTCCGCGTGCGCACCGTGCTGGACGTGCGTCAGGTCGCCCGCACCTGTTCCCCGGATCGCGCAGACGCTCTCTTGTGCCGGTCGCTTCCGGTCGAGGTAGCCGCAGACCTTTTCGTCGAGCTGGACCAGGACGATTTCTTCGATGCCGAGCTCGATCCGGGTCTGGGCACCAACCACGGTTCGCCCCGCCGCTTCGACCGCAGCGTGCCGCTCTACCTGCGGGCGCCGGGCCGTGTGCCCGCAGGCACGTTGGTCACGGAACCGCTACGCTTCGATGCCTTCACCCGCACGTTGGCTTCGCTGCTGGGCCTGTCCCGCGATGCCATCGCCCCGACTGGCCGCGATCTTTGTCAGCCTTTGTTGCCTTCCGGATCTCGCTTGCGCGGCTCAGACGTGGCGGACTGTGCGACGATGCGATAGCCCACCCCGCGAACCGTATGGATGTAGGCACCGACCTCGCCCAGCTTCTGGCGCAGTCGTTTCACGTGGGTGTCCAGAGTCCGACTGGAGACCTCCGGGTGGTAGCCCCACACCTCGGTCAGCAGCTCGCGTCGGTAGCGGACTTTCCCTGGCACTGCCAAAAGGTGCAACAGAAGACGCATCTCGAGCGCACTCACGTGAACCTCGCTGCCATTGACGAAGACCTGGTGGGAGTCGGAGTCAACCTCGAGGTTGCCGATGGTGATGCGAGCCTTGCCCGGCGCAGCTCCGGCTGTGCCGACGTGCTCGTGCTCGTCGGCAACGCTTTGGGCGCGCTGCCGCGCCTCCATGCGGAGGAGCAACTCGCGTACGCTGAACGGCTTGACCAAGTAGTCATCAGCACCCACCTCGAATCCCACCACGCGGTCGACCTCTTCACCGCGTGCGGTAACCATGATCACGATCGGCTGAGGCGTCTGGCCGCTGGCGCGAATCCGTCGGCACACCTCCAGTCCCGATATGTCGGGCAGCATGAGATCCAGCAGAACGATGTCCGGTGGTTGGGCAGTCGCCAGCCGCAGTGCCGCTGTGCCGTCCATCGCGCTCGACACCTGGTAGCCGGCCGCTTCCAGATTGTAGGAGAGGCTGGTGGCCAGATCCGCCTCGTCCTCCACCAGCAGGACTCGAGCCTTGCACCGGCGCGCCGTCTCCGCGCTAAGCGGCTGCGGGGCACGCGTGGGCTGCGCGCCGTGGCCCGTCGGAGTTCGGGTCATCAGGCTGCGAGTCTCTTCAGTTTCTTTCGTGGTTCGGAACAGCACGAATAGAATCTCCCGAGTTGTCGGCGTCGCGAGCACCTTCTCCGCCAACGATCAATGCGACGATCTTGCATAGGTTGGCGACATGGTCTGCGACGCGCTCAACGTACTTGACGGCTGACTGCAGCCGCAAAACCCGCGTGATGCATTGAGTGTTCTCGCCTACGTGGGTAAGCAATTCGCAAAAGATCTGGGCGGAAAGGTTGCCAACTAACCGGTCACGAGCGATGACCTTCTCGGCTTTGCTTGCATCGGACGTGACGAACGCATCGAGGGCTTCGTGCAACATAGACTCGACCTCGGTGGCCATGCGAGGAAGGCCCACTTCGGGTTGGAGTGGCGCCTCGGCGCACAGATCGAGCGCGCACCGTCCTATGCTGACGCCCAGATCGGCAATATGCTCAAGATCGGTCGCGAGTCTGAGCGAACTCGTGACGAAGCGCAGATCCGAGGCCAACGGCTGGCGACGCGCGAGAATTCTGCGGCAGAGGCAATCGACCGCGATCTCGTGTTGTTCGACCGCGCAATCGGACTCGACGCTTCGGTGGGCCAGTTCGGGGTCGCGCTCGGTGAGTGCCCTTACGCTGGCGCCGAGGAGGGTTTCGACCCGACCGCCCATCATGATCAGTTGTACACGCAAGCGCCGAACGTCATCCTGGTATTCTCGGTCAATGCACACCTGCTCAGTCATGATAGGTGAACTCCTGTGCGAGCCGCGGCCGTCCAGTCGCAGCGAGGCGCGTCCTCGGCCAGGCAACCGAGACTCGTGCGACGCGAGGCGATCTTGGGGCGCGAAGGTGTTATGATTGTCCTGGCTAGCGTCCTGCTGAGCACGGAAACACCAGGCGTGTCGTCGGCTCGGGCAACTGGAATCCGGCGCACGGCTGGAGGGCCGGTCGGGACATGTGCCCGGTCAACCCGGCTGGCGGCCAAACGGCGTTCCGATCTCATGGGGCAGAGTTTGGCGAGCTCCGGAAACGAACAGGTGACGTGATGGAAAACTCTTGCACAACCGGCACATTGAATTAGACGCATCGCGCTGCGCCGTGTTCCAATAGGCGACATCAAGTCCCAGCCCGTGTCACAGGCGCGCCACGCAAATGTTGCCAAGACGGCGCCGACGACTTTTTGCAATCGGAGTACGGATCAGGCATGAGAATTCTACAAGAAGCCTGCGTGATCACTTCTCTCGCCGAAGACGATCCATGGCGGACGGAACGCCGGAGCGACGGCTGGAACGTGGGCGACGCTCCCCCTAGCCAGTCGGACACCACGCAACCCGCAGACGATCCGTGGACGGAGCGCCGGAACAGCGACTGGAACGTAGGTGATGCTTCCCCCGACGCGACCGACGCCACGCAGCTCTCCCTGGTGCCAGTCGAAAGCGGTTGGAGAATAACTGAAACACCAGATCCCATGGTGGTCAGCGCGCTCACGCACCAGCGGATTGCTGAGCTTCTGCTGTCGGACGAGGGTTCGCCGCGAGCCGATGGCGTGGGGGCACGGAACGCGGATCGGCGCTCGCCGGCCTGAGCGCGGGCGCAAGCCGCCCGGCTGCGCAGGCGCTCATCCGCCAACCTGGCGATCTCGTTCCGTTTTAATGTGACCTCCCATCGACGCTCGCGGCTGTGATAGAAACCAGCCCATGAGCAAGGTGACGCGCGCCCTCATCTCGGTTTCCGACAAGACCGGCGTTGTGGATCTCGGCCGCCGGTTGGCCAAGCTGGGTGTCGAGATTCTCTCCACCGGTGGCACGTCGCGCTCGCTGCGCGAAGCCGGGCTCACCGTGCGCGACGTGAGCGACTTCACCGGCTTCCCCGAGATGCTCGACGGCCGGGTGAAGACGCTACACCCGCGCGTGCACGGCGGCATCCTGGGCCGGCCCACGCCCGAGCATGAAAAGCAGATGAAGGAGCACAAGATCGATCCCATCGATCTGGTGGTGGTGAATCTGTACCCATTCCGCGAGACCGTGGCGCGCGGGGCGGCCTTCGACGAGGTCATCGAAAACATCGACATCGGCGGCCCGGCCATGGTGCGCTCGGCGGCGAAGAACCACGAACGCGTGGCCGTAGTAGTCGATCCCAAGGACTACGACCGCGTGCTGGGCGAGATCGAAAGCAAGGGTGAGGTTTCGGCCGCCCTACGCTTCCAGCTTTGCCGCAAGGCCTTTGCCCACACCGCTGCCTACGACGGTGCCATCGCCAGCCACCTCGGCCGTCTGGCGGACAACGGCAGTGTCGCCTCGGATTTCCCCGCCACCATGCACCCCTCGCTGCACCTGGAGCGCGTGCTCCGCTACGGCGAGAACCCCCACCAGAAGGCCGCCTTCTATTCATGGGACGCGCCTTCGGGAATGTCGCTGGCCAAGGCCGAGGTGCTGCAGGGCAAGGAGCTTTCCTACAACAACCTGCTCGACCTGGACGCAGCCATGAAGCTGTGTGCGGAATTTGAAACCCCCGCGGCGTGCATCATCAAACACACCAACCCTTGCGGCATCGCCGTGTCCGACAAGGGTGTCAATGAAGCCTTTCGCTTGGCCAAGGAAACCGACCCCGCGTCTGCCTTTGGCGGCATCGTGGCCTTCAACCGCACCGCCGACGCGGATCTGGCGCGCATGATGGGCGAAGGTTTTCTCGAATGCGTGGTGGCGCCCGATTACACACCCGAAGCTTTGCAGGTCTTTTCCGGCAAGAAGAACCTGCGCTTGCTGCGCGCCAAGTTGGCGCCCGGCGTAGCCGGGCAACTCGACCTGCGCGCCATCTCGGGTGGCATGCTGGTGCAATCGAGCGACATCACCACCTGCGCGGCCTCGGCGGGCAAGATCGTATCTGCGCGCAAGCCCACTGCGCAGGAGCTGGCTGACCTCGACTTCGGCTGGCGCGTGGCCAAGCACGTGAAGTCCAACGCCATCGTGTTCGTGGGCGGCGGCCGCACCCTGGGCGTGGGCGCGGGCCAGATGTCGCGCGT
>Ga0182017_10001799_pt1 | contig 16417 bp, 14 predicted proteins | sample 712E3DmetaG_FD_120492 | JGI IMG/M metagenome (GOLD analysis project Ga0182017, IMG submission 120492) | Permafrost microbial communities from Stordalen Mire, Sweden - 712E3D metaG | ecosystem: Environmental > Terrestrial > Soil > Wetlands > Permafrost | place: Sweden: Stordalen | collected... | reverse complement strand
TATGGCAAACCTTCCGCTTCGAGTATGGATGCGAGTCGGTAGAGCGCGAGTTGCGCTTCCGCTTGTCCCATGAAAAACCTCCCGCAGTAGTCAACTCCCTCGACAAATCGGGCCTCCGCCTCCACCGAAAGTCGTCCGGCTCCCCAGGGCGCGGGGATCTCGGGTTCCGATGGGCGGGCGAGCAACGTCACCCGACCAAGGGTATCACGATGGCCGGCACGTGACGCTACCCTGGGCGCGATGGCTCTCGGCCAACCAGAACCGAAGACGCCACTTGAAGAGTTGGCAGGCTTGATGCTACCGTGTGCCGTCGCGGAATTACAGGGCGCGCCACCTGATGCAGATCCATATCGCAAAGGCTGACATCACCGAAATGGCTGTCGACGCCATCGTTAACCCTGCAAATTCATTGGGTATAATGGGAGGTGGGGTGGCCGGCGCACTGTCCCGCAGGGGAGGACCGTCCATCCAAAGGGAGGCTATGTCGCTGGCGCCCATAGCTGTTGGGGCTGCGGTGGTTACGGCTGCTGGCAGGCTGTGGGCCAAGCACGTCATTCACGCCCCGACCATGGAGGAGCCAGGCACCAAGGTTGGGGTTGAGAACGCACGCCGTGCCGCACGTGCGGCTCTCATCGCGGCCGCTCTTCGCGGCTTCGATGTTATTGCCATTCCGGGCTTGGGCACCGGGCTGGGCGGCCTCGACCCTGCCGAAGCGGCCCGCGCGATGGTCGACGAGTTGCGCGCCCACCGGCAACCCAAGCCCACCACCGTGTACCTGGTGGACATCAACGACGAAATCCTGTCCTGTTTGGAAGGGGCGTTGCGGTCCGCCACCAGCTAGCTCTTGGTATGAACCTGTCCCAAAGGAGGCTCTTGTGAAGATCCTTGTACCCTGCAAACGAGTTCCCAACCCTGACCTCAAGTTGAAGGTCGCCAACGGGGCCGTCGACTTGTCGGGCACCACCTGGCAGGTGAACCCCTTCGACGAGTACGCAGTCGAGGCCGCTTTGCGCCTCACCGAGAAGGGCAAGGGCGGCGAACGTGTGGGCGAAGTCGTGGTGGTCAGCATCGGCCCCAAGGACACCTCGGCCCAGCTGAAGCAGTTGCTGGCCATGGGCGCCAACCGCGCCATCCTGATCGCTGGCGATGACAGCGCGCTGGACGCCGACGTGGTGGCGCGCATCCTGCGTGCCCTGGTGGACGCCGAGAAGCCTGACCTCGTGCTGATGGGCAAACAGGCGGTGGATGGCGACGACAACCAAGTGGGCCAGCTCCTGGCCGCTTCGCTGGGCTGGCCACAGGCCACCTTCCTCGCCAGTATCCTCTTGGCCGCTGACGGCAAGTTGGCGACCGTCACGCGCGAGCTAGACGCGGGCGTGGAGGAACGTCGGGTGCGCCTGCCTGCGATCATGACGGTCGACCTGCGCATCGTCGGCAAGAAAGCCGTACGCAACGAGGCCCTGGCCCCTGCCACTGCCGAATGGGAAGACACCCAACGGTTGGCGTCGCTCAAGGGCATCATGGCCGCGAAGAAGAAAGAACTGCGCGAAATCACGGCCGAGTCTCTCGGCGTAGCCGGTGGAATTCTGGTCAAGACCCTGCGCCACGAAGCGCCGCCTGCGCGCAAAGCGGGTGTGAAGGTGGCCTCGGTCGAGGAACTGGTGGCAAAGCTCCACAATGAAGCGAAGGTGATCTGATGCCTGGCACTGCGACACTCGTTCTCCTGGAAACCACTACTTCAAATCTGCGCTCGGCCTCGTTGCCGGCCATTTCCGCGGCCCGCAAGCTGGCCCAAGCCAACCGCGGCCCGGTGGTCGGCGTCGTGATCGGCTCCGGAATCGGCGCTGCCGCTCAGGATGCAGCTCGCTACGTTGACAAGGTTCTTTGCTGTGACAACCCGGCCTTGGCTGCGGTGCTGGCCGAGACTTGGGCGCCGGTGCTGGTTGCGGCGGTCAAGCAGATCGACGCCGCGGCGCTGGTGGCTTCGGCTACCTCGACCGGCAAGGACGTCTTGCCGCGCGCCGCGGGCCTGCTGGGCGCGGGCATGGCCAGCGACATCGTGGCCGTCATTGGAGCCAAGACCTTCCGCAGGCCGACCTACGCGGGCAATGCGCTGACCGATGTGGAGGTGCTGAGCCCCGTAGTCGTCGCGACCGTACGCCAGACCGAGTTCCCGCCTGCCGCCCCGGCCGCCAGTGCGGGCACGGTCGAGGCACTTCCGCCTGGCCCGATCGACGCGCTTGGGTCCGAGCTGGTGGCTCTGCACGCCAGCACGAGCGCCCGGCCTGACCTCGCCGAGGCCAAGGTGGTGGTGTCCGGTGGCCGCGGGTTGAAAGATGCTGCGAACTTCAAAGTCCTGGAGGAGCTGACCGATCTTTTGGGCGGGGCCTTGGGTGCCAGCCGCGCCGCCTGCGACGCGGGCATGGTGCCCAACGATCTACAGGTGGGCCAGACCGGCCGGGTGGTCGCTCCGGACCTCTACTTTGCGGTGGGGATCTCAGGCGCCATCCAGCACCTGGCGGGAATGAAGAGCAGCAAGGTGATCGTGGCCATCAACAAGGATCCGGAAGCGCCCATCTTCCAGGTGGCCGACTACGGCCTGCAAGCGACCTGGGAGTCCACCGTCCCGCCGCTCATTGCCCAGATCAAGGCGCTCAAGGCTGCCGGCTAGCGAAGCTCCGCCCCAAGCCACGGAGGTGAAGACGGCCGACGATCCGGGCCGCTGAACCCACCCCACGCGGTCTGCTGACCGCGCGGGGGCCCCGAGGCTGCGTCGGGCCTGCGCTTCCGGTCCTCAAGTACATCAGTACATTCCGGTCCGGCGACGCGCGCGGCGGAGCCGCGGGCAGGGGTGGCGGGTGTGGAGGCGCTAGTCGGCCCTCCTTGCCAGCCGCCCGGCTTGTCGGCCGGATGCTAGGGGAGATCGCGATCTGTGCGCTGTCGAAGCGCGGCGAGAGTCTGACAGGCAGCCGGCTCCGGGGCCGGGATGGATCCGGTTCCGAATCCGGGGCAATCGGCTCCGGCTCCGGCCACCGGCCCCGGCCCACCGGCCGCCGGCTTCCGGTCCCGCCGGGCCAGCCTGTCGACGCTCAGGCTGACGGTGGTACGCGTGGGCCATGAGCGAAGCGTCGCCTCCTGAGGTATCATGGGGGCGATGACGCGACTTATGCCGGCCGAACGTGAGCGCCCCGCGGCCGAACTGCTGCAAAGACTTGAGCAAAACATCGCCCAGGTCATCCGGGGCAAGCCTGCGGCCATCCGCACTGCGGTCCTGGCCCTGCTGGCGCGTGGCCATCTGCTTATTGAAGACGTGCCCGGTGTGGGCAAGACGACCCTGGCCCGTGCTTTGGCCCTCTCCATAGGCGGCACATTTCATCGCATCCAGTTCACCAGCGATCTCCTACCCTCGGACATTCTCGGCGTCTCAGTGCTGGAGCCGGCTTCGGGCCAGTTTGTCTTTCGCCCGGGCCCGCTCTTCGCCAATGTGGTGCTGGCCGACGAGATCAACCGCACGACCCCGCGCACGCAGAGCGCATTGCTCGAAGGCATGAACGACGGCCAAGTCTCACTCGACGGACACACCTATCGCTTGGAGCCGCCCTTCATGGTCGTCGCGACGCAAAACTCGGAAGAGCACTACGGAACCTATCCTCTGCCCGAATCGCAGATGGACCGCTTCACCCTTCGCATCCGCATCGACTACCCCTCGGCGGAGGACGAAAAGGGTCTGATCCTAGAAGCACCGGCTGTGACCGAAGATGCTTTGGCCAGGCTGCAGCCGGCCCTCTCGCTCTCGGAGGTCATCTCGCTGCAAGAGGCCGCCGCGCGCGTGCGCATCTCGCCCGAGCTGGCCGGCTACATCGTCGATGTCGCGCGCGAAACCCGCCGCTCACCGTTTCTGGCTCTCGGACTGTCCCCGCGCGCTGAGCTGGCCTGGCGGAACGTGGCGCGCGCCTCGGCCCTGGTTGGCGGCCGCGATTACGTGCTGCCCGACGACCTCAAGCAGCTCGCCTTGCCTGCTTTGGCGCACCGGCTGGTCCTGGCCAATCAGCTCGACTCCACCGGTCGCGTGCGCGAGGAAGCTGAACGCGTCGTGATAGATGTCCTCAATCGCTTGCCCATCCCGGGATGAGCCGGTGCGCGGAACGTGGCCGTAGACGTGGTCGTAGACGTGGTCGTGGCCGTGGCCGTGGCCGACCGTAGGGGCGGTTTCAAACCCGCCCCTACACAAGAGGTGCCGGCTGACCCCTATGGGCCCCTCCGTGTTGACCTTGGCCCGAGGCGAACATGGCTGACCTAAAATCCCGCCTCCGGCGCTGGTTCCGGCCTCCTCGCCGGTTCCGCCTCACCCGCGAAGGCAAGTGGTTCATCGGGGCCACCCTGATCCTGGGTTTCGCGGCGGTCAACGGCGGCATCAACCTGCTTTTCCTGATCTTCGGCATGTTGCTGTGTCTGCTTCTGGCCAACGGCGTCCTGTCCGAGGCGAGCCTGCGCCATTTGGTGGTTACCCGGCGCTTGCCGGCCGCCATCCACGCCAGAACGCCTTTCCTCGTGGGCATCGCGGTTCGCAACGCCAAGAAACGCATTCCCACCTTCTCGCTGGAAGTCGAGGATATGGTGGCCGAGAAGCCGGTGGATCGGCGCTGCTTCTACCTGAAGGTTCCGGCTGGCCGCGAACAGGAAACCGCCTACCGCCGGACTCTGCCCCGCCGCGGAATTCACCGTCTGTCGGGCCTGCGTGTCTCCACGCGTTTTCCCTTCGGGCTGCTGCGCCGGTCGATGGATGTGGACGCACCGGCCGAGCTGCTGGTCTACCCGGCCTTGCTGCCGGTCACCGACGCTGTGCTGTCTTCGGGTTTGTCCGAGCTGAACGACCGACAGTCGACCGCCCGCACCCGTCGGGGCGAATTCGAAAGCCTGCGCGAGTTCCGACTGGGAGACGATCCACGCGACATCCATTGGCGCACTTCGGCCCGGCGCGGACGGCGTTTCGTGCGCCAGTTCGAGGGCAACACCGGGCGTGTGGTGGTGGTGGCGCTCGACGACGCGCAACCAAAGGAACCCCCGGCGGTCGGGGATCCCTCGGCGCCGTTCGAAGCCGCGGTCTCGCTCGCGGCATCAGCGGCACTGGTGCTGCTCCGCCAAGGCTATCAAGTCGGCTTGGCCACCGGTGGCGCGTTCTTGGCCCCGGGCCCGGGGAACATCCAGGCGTCACACATTCTGAGGCACCTGGCGCTGGTCGAGATGCGGCCCGCCGCTGAAGCGGGACAGGCGAACCACGTGCTTCCCGCCGCCCTGCGTGGCATCGCCGTCCTGCGCGTGCTGCAAGGCCCGCAGGCACCGCGCCTGGAAACCTCCCGCCCCTTTGCCGGGAGGCCGTCGTGAAGTTTCGCCTCATCCACAAGCTCACGTCCTACCTGCTGGCGGGTACGGCGCTCGCCACGCTGGCGAGCTCGGACACGGCTTCGTGGCTGAGCCTCCTCGTCTTCGCAGCAGCCGCGATCCTGTCCTGGTTCAGCGAGCCGGACACGCGTCTGGGCGGCCTTCTCGATCGGGCGGTACCGCTGCTCAACCTGGCCACGGTGGGTTTCTTCGCCCTGGCTGTGTTGCAGGTCGCGCGCAGTTTTCCCGAAGTCGATCTCTCCCCCTTCCTCGACTTCGTGCTTTTCCTGCTCGGCTACAAGCTGTGCCAGCGACGCGGCAACCGCGACTACCTGCAGATCTACATCCTGTCGTTTCTGGTGATGCTGGCAGCCGCCTGGCAAGCCACCAGCGCGCTCTTCATCGTCGGCTTCTTCCTCTACGTCCTGCTCGCCACCTGGACCCTGATCCTCTTTCACCTGCGGCGCGAGATCGAAGAGAACTACCTGGTCCGGCATACCGGCGACGCCTCGGGAGCGCGGGTTACGGTCACCCGTGTGCTCAACTCCCGCCGAGTGGTGGGCGGGCCGTTCTTCCTCTACACCGGGCTGGTGGCCGTGCTGGTGTTTGGCGGTGCCGCCCTGGTGTTCGCCGGCATCCCGCGGGTGGGCTTGGGGTTCATCCTGGGCGGCGTGCGCCGCCAGACGGGTGTGGCGGGGTTCTCCGACGAGGTCAAGCTGGGCATGCATGGTGTGCTGTCACTCGACAACCAGACGGTGATCTTGCGCGCTCAGGTGCCCCGTATCGCGGCGGTGGCTAGTGACGATGCGCGCGACAACACCATCGCCTCGCTCTACTGGCGAGGAACCGTCTACGACACCTACGAAAACGGCGAATGGATTCGCTCGCGCGACGAGAGAACGCGCACCCGCCTCTCGCTCTACCATTCACCCAGCAACGACGGACGGACCTACGTTCTTGCAAGCCCACAAGCGCCTGGTCCGCCGCCCGGGCGCGCGGCGGCCATCATCGGGGCGGTCGAACAGGACATCGAAGTGGTCGCGCTGACCCATGCCGTGGCCTTTGCCCTCGACCAGCCCGTGGCGCTCGAGATGCCGCCCCCGCCGCCCGGCGCGTTCACCGCCGTCGACGTGGACGCGCGTTGGTCGGGCGAGCTCGGCCTGCGCATGTTCCGGGTCAGTCCCTTCGATGGGGCCGATCGTCGCACGGTCATGCCGGAATTCTCGGGAGCCCGGTACCGCGCCTATTCGCGTACGCCCCGGTTGGGCGCGGGCCTGCCGGAAAGCCAACTCCTGCCCGGGGCGTTGTCGCCGTACTTGCGCGCGGCTCGCTCACTCTCGCCGCGCGTGCGCGAGCTGGCTGTCGGCTTGACGGCCAACAAGGCTGATGCCGCGGCCAAGATCGATGCCGTGGTCAAGTGGCTGCAGGCCACGCACAAGTACACCACCGACCTCAAGCGCGACACCAGCGTCCCCGACCCACTGGAAGACTTCCTGTTCCACCAGGCGGCTGGCCACTGCGAGTACTTCGCCTCGGCGGCCGCCATGTTGCTGCGCATGGGTGGCGTACCCACGCGCTACGTGAATGGTTTCCTGGGTGGCGAATGGAACGGCCTGCGCCAGTCCATCACCGTGCGGGACAATCGCGCCCACTCTTGGGTCGAGGCCTACCTGGGCAGCAGCGGCTGGGTCCGTGTCGACGCCACGCCTGCGGCCAGTCGGGCCGCGCATATGACTCGCTTCCGCCAGGTTCTCGACGCCGTGGAGATGTTCTGGAATCGCTGGATAATCGAGTACAGCGCCAGTCAGCAGCTCCTCTTGGCCCGGCAGCTCAGCCGAGAATTCGGCTGGTTGCAGCCCCACTTTTCCCCGCGCGGAGCCCACCATCGCGCGAGCAGAACCCAGGTCTGGGGGGTTGCCGCGGGCGCGGTGGCGCTGGTGGCGGTGTTCGCTCTGCGCAAGCTACCGCGGCGCCGAACCGTGAGAAGCGGGCTGCGACGCGGATGGCGTGGCGAGCCGGCCATCTTCCACGTCTACCAGAAGACGCTGGACCGGCTAGCAGCGCGCGGCTTCGCTCGTCGCCCGGAAGAGACGCCACACGAGTATCTCGCACGCGCACGCAAGCAAGGCGTGGCCGCCGCTGATGCTTTGGCCCACCTGACCGAATGCTACGCTGAGGCCCGCTACGGCGACATCGAGGTTCCTTCCGAGGTGGTGCTGCAACTGCGCGCCGAGGCCGCGTCCATCGGCCGAGACTCATAGTGTCAGTCACGGCCCAGATTCGCCTCCGCCTTTCCCCAGATTTTCACAGCACATGTCTTGCCAAATTGGCGCGGTCACGGAGACGGGAGCGCCAGCGGATCAGACCGGGTGAGCCGCCGGGCCATCAGACCTCGCTCGACCCTGCAGCTGTGCAGAACTTCGGCCTGGACTCGACGGCACAGGCGTTGCAGAAAGCAGGGCTACAGATGGCCTCCTCTCGCCGATTGGGTACGACTTTGCTCGGCTTGAGCGCAGCGCTTTGGGCCAGCCCAGGCATGGCCCAGATCACCACCTCGACCGGCGTCGCCACCTCGACCTCAACCACCCCCCTGGCGGCGACTGACTTCACCCTCACTTTGCAGAGCAAGGACAGCGGCAGTTGGGCCGACCTGCCCGCGACCGATGCTGCCATCTACCTGAACCAGGCGCGCTGCCAATGCGCCTGGCCTGTGCAAGTCCTGGTGCGCATGGCGCCAGGATCGGTGTCCAAGCTGTCGTCGCTGAACAAAACCGGCACCAGCGCGAAGCTCTATGTGGGCCTCAACTGCGCACAGCTCAACGCCTCGGGCACCGCACCCCAATGCCCCAACGGCCTGCTGGGCACGCCGCTCGGGAACATAGCAAGCTTGTCAGCAGGGAGCTGGTCCGTGCCAACTACCGTGGACAAACTCTTTGCTGCCGTCGGAGACTGCAGCGTGAGCCAAAACACGACGATCTACCTCTGGCTCGACTCCACGGGCAGCGGCTTCCCGGACTCGAGCGTGAGCGGCAGCAGCGCGCCCTTCTTGCCCCTTGCTCTCGATGGCATGCCCCCTGCGGCCCCGGCCGGCATTGATGTAGAGGGCGGCCAGGAAGCCCTCACCGTGTCGTGGAAATCCGTATCCGCCTCCGATTGGCCCGACCTGGCCGGGTACCTGGTGTTCTGCGTCCGCGGAAACGGCCTGCAAGTTTTCAATCCGAGTTTCTACAGCAAGCAATACTACACCAGTCAGATTCTGTGTCAGACCGGCACTCCGCTCCCGCCTACGGCCAGCCCGGTCTCAAGCTTGGACCCAAACTCAACCGCGATCGAGGTCGGGGCGCCCACCGGCATCGCGAACCTGGACCCGAACGACCTCTGTTCGGGCCTTCTGTCGCCCACGCAGACCAGCGCGCGCATCGGCATCTTGCAGAACGGAATTGACTACACGGTGGGTGTCGCCTCGGTGGACACCCACGGCAACGCCAGTCCCATGCAGAGCGGGTTCGTCCAGACGCCGGTACCAACCGTCGATTTCTATCAGGCGTACCGGCAGGCGGGTGGCCAGTCGACCGGCGGTTATTGCTCGCTGGCGGGCCGGGGCGCGCGGCTCGGGGCCATTTCGTTTCTGGTGGGCAGCGGGCTTGTAGCTCTGATCATCTTCCGTCGACGCCGGCGTGCCCGACGCCCTTTTTCTCGTGGTTTTCCTTGCCTCCTGGCAGCGCTGGCGGCTAGTTCGGCGCAGGCACAGGTCGCGACCCATGAGGAAAGCGACGAGGGGTCGGAGGAATCACGCGCAGAATACCGAACGCCGAAGCAATGGGCCATGGAACTGCGCTTCGGCCCCTACGCTCCTGATGTCGATTCAGAATTCGCCGGCCGCACCGTCAATCCTCCCTACAATGGGGCGCCCTACAAGACGGTTTTCGGTGGCAAGCGGCACCTCATGTCGCAGTTGGAGTTCGACTGGCAGTTCTTCCAGGGCTTCGGCTCCCTCGCCGCTGGCGTGGCCATCGGTTACTACGCGGTAAGCGCCAAGGCATTCGTCACTGATCCGAGTACCGGCACCTGCGTGCCGGCGACCGACCCGAAGACAGGCCCCTGCAAGCTCTCGGGCGACACCACCAGCTTGCGGCTCATCCCGATTGCTGCGCTCCTAGTGTACCGCTGGGACGTGGCAGCCCAACGCTGGAGCATTCCGCTCGTGCCCTACGGCAAGCTGGGGCTGAACTACACCTTCTGGCAAATCAACGACGGCAACGGGAACGTGCCTTCCTTTGGAGGTGGCCATGGCTCGGGCGGCACTCTTGGGTGGCAAGTCGCTGGAGGGATTTCTCTCTTGCTCGACATATTGGACAGCGATTCTGCGCGCAACTTGGACATAGAAACCGGCATCAACCATAGCTACGTGTTCTTCGAGTGGAACAACGTCGACGCCTCGGGATTGGGGATGAGCAACAAGTTGCACGTGGGCGATAGTCGTTGGGTGCTTGGCCTAATGTTTGAGTTCTAACCAGGCGCCGCCTCAGAAGGACAGGCCTTTCCATGATCAAGCCGCGCACCCAATCGGAGCGATCGGTGGTGGTAGTGGACGTGGTCCTGGTCGTTTTCGTGGCCGTGGCCGACGGCAATCACTTCGACCACGTCTACGGCCACGACCTTCTGCGGCTATCGCGGGACTAGGGAACGTGCCGTGAGCATCGATCCCCCGCCCCTGCGGACCCTCCGCCTGATCATCGAATACGACGGGACGGAGTTTGCGGGCTGGCAGCGACAGGCGGGCCAGCGCACGGTCCAGCAGTGTTTGGAAGATGCCTTTGCCACCATGACCGGCGAGGCGGTGGGTGTGCGGGGCGCTGGTCGTACCGATGCGGGCGTACATGCCGACGGCCAGGTCGCCAGCGTCGAGCTCGCCTCGCGCATTCCCGCGCTGGGGTTTCTGCGCGGGCTGAACTCCAACCTTCCCCGCGACATCGCCGTGCTCGACGTGACCGACATGCCTGCGGGGTTCAATGCCCGCCGGGCCGCCCGTGGCAAGATCTACCGCTACCTCATCTGGAATCACCCGGTGCGGTCACCCCGCCATGCGCGCGATACTTGGCACGTGTTCGCCCCCCTCGATGTGCACGCCATGCGCGGGGCTGCGGCGCTCTTGTGCGGCGAGCACGACTTCCGCGCCTTCCGCGCCGCGGACTGTGAGCGCAAGTCCACCGTGCGTCTGCTCCGGCGCATCGACGTGCACCGCGATGGTGCCCTGATCACCTGCGAGGTGGAAGGGACCGCCTTTCTCAAGAACATGGTGCGCATCTTGGTCGGTACCCTGGTTGCTGTGGGCCAGGGCAAGATGACAGATGCCACGATTCGCGAGTTGCTGGCCCAAGGCGATCGCACGCGCGCAGGCATGACCGCACCAGCTTGCGGACTGACCCTGGCGAAAGTCATTTACTGAGCCAACTTACGAAAGGCGGTATCAGTTCACGCTCACCCGCGGGGCGATGGTCACGTCCGCGACCAGGGCGTTGAGGCGACTCTTGACCTCCTCGGATGGACTGAGCACGGACATCCGTTCGAGCACGAAGCGCAGGCGCCGCTGATCGCCGCGTACCTCGTAGATGGCGCGCAGGTTGTTGAGCATGCGTACCAGGATCTGTCGCCGCGCGGCCGGGACCAAGTAGCGCTCGTCAATGTCGCTCGGATCCCCGGTTGCGGATTCGTAGAGCGCGCGCAACTCAGCCCACCTGACCATGCGCCCGTCGAACGGGTCCACTACTGCCAAGCTGCCATCGCGCCGCCGCGCGCCCACGAGGAAATGACCGGGGAACGAGATACCGAAAGTCTCAACCCCCGCGCGCCGGCACACCGCCATGAAGACGATGGCCAGCGAAATGGGATTGCCCGTGCGCCGATCGATGACTTCGTTGAGGAAGCTGTTGCGCGGATCGTAGTAGTCGGACACGTTGCCCTGGAAGCCCAACTCGCCGTAAAGAAGTCGCAGGATGGGCAGCACGCGGTCGGCGGGGGCGGGCCCGCAGCGACGCTCGGCCTCCAGGCGAATACGCGCCAGCTCACCCATCACGTCGAGCTTGGCAAGGAACCCCGGAATATCTAGACCCGGATACTCGGGCTCGCAGAGCAGAAGGGCCGTGCTTTCCAGATCCAGATCGTGATCTGGCTGGCGCAGCAAATGCGCGAACATCAGCAAATCCGTCGGCCCACTCATTCGCAAATTCAAGATAGCAGACGCTACCCGGCCGGCATGCGCTTTCTCGCGACGCCCGGTTGACGTGTGTGGGCAACGCCTACCCCACAGAGTTACTGGGGATTGCGGGCTCGCAGTTCCGCGATGCAGGCGTTGGCCGCTGCCAGCTCTGCTTCCAGGCTGGGAACGCGGGCCGCTGCAAGCATTGCCGCAGCATGCTGGGCTTCGAAAAAGACCAAGCGCTCGTAGACCTCCTCGGGGTCCGGCGCCTCGGCGCGCAATTCCGCCAGCTTGGCCGCTGCTTCCTCGGCCGCCTTGCTCTGCGTTTCCAACTCGGCCAGCCGGGCCATCTTGGAATCCGCGACTCGCAGCAACGCTTCCAGCTCGCGAGCCCGCGCTGCTGCCGCTTCGGCCGTCTTCAGGCGCGCCAACAGCTCATTCGTCTGTGCGGCCGTCGACTCGGCCATCGCTAGCTCGGCCTCGAGCTGGGCCACGCTGGCCGAAACCGCTTGCGCGGCTTGCAGCTTGGTTTCCAGCTCGGAGAAACGCGCGGCGCTTGCCTGCAAGTCCACCTGTAGCTGCTCGACGCGCGTGGTGGACTGCTTGCGTGCGCGCTCGGTGTCGTCGCGCAGGCGCAGCGAATCCGCCAGGCGGCGCTCCGCCTCGCCCAGCAAGTTGCGCAGATCGACCACCTGGCTCTCCAGCTCGGCAATGCGCTTTCTTGCCTGCTCGAGTTCGGCCTGTGCCTGGGCCTTGGCTTCGTCGTGCTCAAGCCGCAGCATCACGCCCTCGAGTTCCGCCAGGCGCGAACGGCGCTGGCGATCGGCGTCCTCCACTTCGGCAAGTGACTGGCGCAGCCGCGCCAACTCGTCGAGCGCGTCGGCCAGGCGCTTCTCCGCCGTGGCCAGATCCTCCTCCAGCTCGGCCACCAGGCTTGACTGCTCGTTGAGGGCATCGCGTAGTCGGCCCACCTCATCGAGGTGCGCGGCCGCGGCCCGCTGGAACTCCTCGATCGCCTGCTCACGGGATTTCAGCGTCGCCAGCAGCTCATCGCTGGCGGGGCTTGCCGGCGGCGGCGCCTGGCGGATCTCAGCGATCTCGGCGCGCAGGCGGCCTAGATTATCTTCGGCAGCCTCCGCACGCCAGGTTGCCTCCTGCCGGGCCGCCTCCAGGGCCGCGATGCGATCGTCACGCTCCGACAGCGCTGACTCGCGTTCGGCAAGTTCGGCCTCGCGGCGTTTGAGTTCATCGCTCAGGCCGGCGGCGGGCAAAGGCTCGCCGAGCCGGAGGCCTGCGGTGAGACGCTGGGCCAGCGCGGTCATCTCGTCGGTGGTCTTGCGGGTCAGATTGACCACCGACTCATCCGCTTCCAGCAACGCCCGCCGCAGCCTCTGCACCTCCTCGTCCAGCTCGGCGCGGGCTTCCGCCGTACGTCGCACGCGACCGCGTAGCTCCTCGATCTCCTCGCTCTGCGCGCGCGACACGCGCACCAGACCCTCGGCTTGGCCCTGGGCTTCGGCCAGCTTGTGGCGTAACTCGGCCAGCGCCGCGTCAGGGGCCTGGTCTTTCGTCGAAATCTCAGGCGTCTCGCAGGTTGCGCCCTTGCTCGCGCCCGCCGGGATCTGCACCAGCGCATAGCCCAAGCTCAATGCCTCGTCGTGGCCGCACAGGGCGAGGTAGTGGCTTGGCTCCTCGTTCTCGGCTTCGGCCAAATCAGGCTCGATCCTCAGCTCGGCCGGGGCCTCGTCGAACTCCGCGATCCCCCAGGCCGCAAACGGCGTCTGACCGAACATGCGCACCCTGGGAAAGTGCGGGCTCAGCCGGTCGACAATGTCGAAATAGGAGACGCCGGGCGCGGCCACGTCGTTTCGGTCGCCGTTGGGCACCACGCAGACCAGGCGCCCGCCAGGCGCCACCAGCTTCAGCACCGCTGGCATGGCCAAGGGTCCGCGGCCCTGCACGATGTCTGCGGCTTCTGGGATCAGCACCACATCGAACGGACCAGCCTGCTCCAGCGCTGCGGCGGTCATGGTGAGGAAGCTGACAGAGTCATCTGATCTGGGAACCCTGGGAGGGTTCCCAGACCCTCCCGCGATGGTGCGCGGCGAGCAAAGCTCGCCGGCTCCCCACGCGTCCAAGTTCCGCGCGCGCGCTTCGGCCACCGCGCCCGAGTCGTCGGCCCCGACAACATTCCGCGCGCCCAGTCGCGCGAGGTAGGCCGCACCCTCACCCGTGCCACAACCGAGCTCCAACACCCGTCGGCCGATCAAGATGGGTCGCAGGTAGCTGTAGACAGCCGAGTGACGGATCCCCCGGTCGGATGGGCTTTTTTCGGCCATGCGCGGCGGACTATACATGGCAGAGCGGCGTCCACGCCAGTGACCGACCGAAAGGCGCGGGCAGCCTGACGCGTGAGGGCGGTGGGCTACGGGCTCACGCGGTTGGCGCATTGCTGCTTGCTCTGGCCGCTGCGGGCGATTATAAACGCCGGCTCCAAGGAGCTCGTCATGCCGAAGAAGGGGATTCACCCGGCCTACAAGCCCGCCACCATCAAGTGTGCCTGCGGTCACACCGTGGAGACGTATTCCACCCGCGGGTCATTCATGGTGGACATCTGTTCGAACTGCCACCCGTTCTACACGGGCAAGCAGAAGTTCCTCGACACCGGCGGCCGCATCGAGCGCTTCAACAAGAAGTATGGGAAGAAGACGACGCCACCGGCGACCACGCCACCGGCGCCGGCCACCACCTAGGGCCACTCCGCGCGGGTCGGGCTTCACCCTGGCCGTGCACCCACCATGCTGGACGAACTGCTTGCAGGAAAGCTGTCGGCCGTCGAGAACCGTTTCGAGGAGCTGACCGCCAAGCTGTCCGATCCCCAGGTCCTTGCGCAACCGCAGGTCATGCAGAAGCTCGCCAAGGAGCACTCGGACCTGCGCGAGCTGGTGGAGACCTTTCGTACCAACCGCGATGTCGGCAGTCGCATCGCGGAGGCGCGCGAGTTGCAGAAAGATCCCGAGATGCGCGAGCTGGCCCGTGCGGAAGAGGGCGCGCTTCTGTCTGAGCAGGGGCGACTTGAGGAGCGATTGACTTTCCTGCTGCTCCCCAAAGATCCCAACGACGAAAAGAACATCTTGCTGGAGATCCGGGCGGGCACTGGCGGCGAGGAGGCGGCGCTGTTCGCCGCCGATCTCTACCGCATGTACGGCCGTTTCGCCGAACGCCGGCGCTGGAAGGTCGAGGTTCTGTCCCTGTCGAGCGCCTCAGCGGGTGGCATCAAGGAAGTGGTCGCCAACATTGAGGGCAAGGGCGCCTATTCGCAGCTCAAGTATGAGTCCGGCGTGCACCGCGTGCAGCGCGTCCCCGTCACCGAGGCGCAGGGTCGCATCCACACCTCGACCGCCACGGTGGCCGTCCTTCCCGAAGTGGAGGATGTCGACGTCGACCTCGATCCCAAGGATCTCAAGATCGAGGTCATGCGTTCGGGTGGGCCGGGCGGCCAGTCGGTCAACACCACCGACTCGGCGGTACGCATCCATCACATCCCCAGCGGGCTCACCGTGCACTGCCAGCAAGAGAAGAGCCAGCACAAGAACAAGGCCATGGCGATGAAGCTCTTGCGCTCGCGCCTCTACGAAATCGAGCGCGAAAAGCAGGAGACTGCTGAGCGCGACAACCGGCGCAGCCAGATCGGCAGCGGCGATCGCTCGGAAAAGATTCGCACCTACAACTTTCCGCAGGATCGGCTGACCGACCACCGCATCGGGCTTACGCGGCACAATCTGCCCGCCTTGCTTGATGGCGACCTCACCGAGGTCATCGAAAGCCTGCGCGCCCATTTCCAGGCCGAAGCCCTGCGCAAGCCGAGCTAGTACCGCCTATCGCAATTTCGTAGCCGGTTGGCCGGCCGGGGCGACGGCGGCGGCGAGGGCGCGCGCGAAGCGCGCGGGGTGGGCAGGGTGGGTGGCGGGTCCCGAAGTCCCCGCAGGGGGATCCGGCTGCCGGAGCCGGATTCGTTGGCCGGTTTCGGATTCGGAATCGGATCCGGCTACCGGTCCCGGCCCCGGAACCGGTAGCCTGAACCAGCTACGGATTTCCAAGAAGGGCTACCAGGCCCCAAGCCTGCGGGCGGGACCGCGGTTGGCACTCTCGGGTTGTGAGCGCCAGGTCTTGCGGAAACACATAACATGGCGAAAACGCTTCAGTTTTTGCTGATACTCCAGCACTCTCCGTGGTCGCTTGACAGGAGCCATGGGGTGCTTAACCTTACGACGGCCACGGCTCTTGCCGGGTGGCTGATCTTCCTAGGGAGCCTCCAATGCCAGTCTACGAATACGAATGCAGCGCCTGCAGCCATCGGTTCGAGGAGTGGCAGAAGATCAATGACAAGCCGGTCAAGGTCTGCCCCAAGTGCAAGGCGCACAAGGTGGAACGGCTGATCAGCCACACGTCTTTTCAGCTCAAGGGTGGCGGTTGGTACGGCGATCTCTATGCCAGCAAGCGGCCGGCCGGCAGCGCCAACTCAAACGGGGGTGCGGACGGCAAGGCCGCAGGCTCGGCTTCGTCATCACCGCAGGGTGGGGCCACCAGCAAGGAAACGGCGTCATCAGCCTCGGGGGGTGAGAGCAAGTCCAAGGAGGTCGGGAAGGCCAAACCCGCAGCGGCCTGACGGGCTCACCTATTTGGCGTCTCAGTTTGGCAAGTTCCACCCGCAGCGTCGAGCGACAACGGGTGGCTATTAGGAACAAGGAGGAGACAATGAAGGTTCGACCACTTTACGATCGCATTCTAGTCAAGCGCGTCGAGGAAGAAACCAAGACCGCCGGCGGTCTTTTC
>Ga0182017_10001797_pt1 | contig 16419 bp, 14 predicted proteins | sample 712E3DmetaG_FD_120492 | JGI IMG/M metagenome (GOLD analysis project Ga0182017, IMG submission 120492) | Permafrost microbial communities from Stordalen Mire, Sweden - 712E3D metaG | ecosystem: Environmental > Terrestrial > Soil > Wetlands > Permafrost | place: Sweden: Stordalen | collected... | reverse complement strand
GTTCTGCGGTTCGGCCCGGGCGACCGAGCGAAGTCACCCGCGACGGTCGCTCAGGAACGGGGTTCGCCGGTGGCGACAACCCGTCTTTCCGGGTTTCGATCGGAGAATGCGGTTGCCCTGGCACCCCGCCCCCAGGGGCGCGCTCGCCGGCGACAGCCGCCTCCGCCGCCCGCCCGCCGTGCCGACCAAGGGCGGCGAACCACCGCGGCCCATGACGACGGCCGTACAGGTTTTCGCCTGGGGGCGACGGCAAGCCGGATTGTTCAGGACGGGAGCGCCGGTCGGGAAATGTAAGGGTTCCTGCTCAAAAAGGACCGAAAAAGTTTGACTTTGTTGCGTTCATGAAGCATTGTTATTGTTGAGGAACGGGGCATCTGTGGCTTGGGGCGCCCGCACGAACGGAGAATTGCCACTCGGCGCACGGAGCGCCTCGCGGCGCGTGCGCTGAGCCTCGTCGGGCTCGTTTGCGAGGAGACTTTGCCATGGCACCGCGGGTCGCATGGGGCCTGACCTTTCTCCTGGCGTTCCTTGCCACTTCGGAGCGTCAGGCCGTCGCGGGTACACCGGAGGTGGACTGGGCCGCGCTTGGCGCGCTCGAGGAGCAGGGGCAATGGCAGCAGGCTGAAGCGCTTTGCCTTGAGGTGCTCGCACGCGATCCCGAGGTGCAACGGGCGGCCGTGGAGGCAGGGGTTTGCTCGCTGCAGCTAGGCCGAGAGACCGAGGCCCTGCAGCGCTTTCGCGACGCCGTGAATATCGATCAATTGGGGGACTGGGCGGCGAAGGCGCTCTACTACGAAGCGTTCACGTGCAGCCGCTCCGACTGCGTGCCCGAATCGCTTGCGTGCGCGGCCAAGTTGCGCGCGCGGTTCCCAGGATCCGCCTGGACGACCCAGGGCGAGCGTTTGGAAGGCGATCTGCTCGGGCTCGACGATGGAATGCGCGCGCTGCTGAGGCAACGGGCGGCGGCCGATGAGGTGGCGGACGAGCTGTACTGGGCGGGAAGGCGTCAGGCGGCGGCTGGCGACTATCCGGGCGCGCTCGGCACGATGGAGGGCTTGCTGGAGCAACTGCCTAACACCCGGACGGCGTTCAGCGCGTGGCTGTCGGTCGCCAACATCCGTGCAAAGCTGGGCGACCGTGGCGGGGCTACGGCTGCCGCGGAGCACGTCCTGGCTACGGCCGCGCCGGAATCGGCGGCGTCGCGCCTGGTCTGCGGGGCGCGCGACCGGCTGGCGCACCTCTATCAGCTACAGCACCGCAAGGTCGAGGCCGCGCAGCTTTTTGACCAGCTCGCGGCCTATTCGACCGTCCCCGAGGAGGTCGCGGATGCTAAGCTCCAGGCGGCTGGAGCCTTCATGGAAGCGCTGTTCGTCAGCGCGCGCGACGGCGAGCCGCACGCGGGGGCCTGGGATGTGCTTCGCGCTCGGTGTGCCGAGGTGTTGACCACGCCCGGCGTGACGGAGGCGCAGGCCGTGCGGGCGGATTTGATGACGGTCGAGTCCTTCCACTGGGAATTGCGTTTGAGCGAATCGCGCCAGCAGGCAGAGGGGCTGCTCACCCGCTACGACGGGGCGCGCTATCCGCAGGAGGCGGCGACGGCGCATCTGGTGGCCGGCGAAGGGCGGCAAGTCGCCGGGGACTACGCCGGCGCGCTGGAGCACTATCGCTGGATCACGGAGCGGTTCGGGTTGCGCGAGATCTGGCCGGGTCTGGACAACCTGGCGCGCACGTACTTTCGCATCTTCAACTTGTCCGTGTACACCGGCGCGCCGCGCGCCGAGGTCGATGCGGCGGCCTTCGTCGTGTTGCGAAACTGGCCGCGGTCGCGTTACGCCGACCTGATCCGCCGCACCTATTCAGCGCGCCGGTCGTCGGACCCGCGTTTCGCGGCTCCGCTGGCGGAGCCATAGGGGAGCAAACATGAGCACACGCCTCAGAACCTGGACGACGTCTGGACATCTGGTTCTCGCGGCTTGGCTTCTGGCCGCAGCCGGCGCGCCGACGGCCGCGGCAGCGGGTTTTCCGGACCCATGCCTGGTGGATCCGCAATCGTGTCCCTGCGACGAACCGTGTTGCGACAACACGGACCTATGTTGCGGTAGCACGGATCCCTGCTGCCACCCCGACGACCCCTGCTGCGGTTTGGACTGTGACGACGGGGACCCGTGTACGACGGATGGCTGCAGCGGTGGCGGCTGCCACAATGACCGGATCAACTGCGACGACGGCGACCCGTGTACGATCGACTCCTGCGCGGGCGGCGGCTGCGTGAACACGCGGATAAACTGCGACGACGGCGACCCGTGTACGATCGACTCCTGCGCCGGCGGCATCTGCGTGCATACGCGGAAGAACTGCGACGATGGTAATCCGTGTACGGTCGATTCCTGCGTGGGCGGCAACTGCGTACACACGGCGAAGAACTGCGACGACGGCGACCCTTGCACGGAAGACTGCTGCGACGCCGGGACAGGTCAGTGCCAGCACAGCCACGAGCCGGATCGCGACAATGACGGGATCAGAGACGATTGCGACAACTGCCCCGACACGCCGAACCCCGATCAGGCGGATGCGGATGGGGATGGGGTGGGCGACGCGTGCGACAACTGCGCGACGGTGTACAATCCCGACCAGGCGGATTCCGATGGCGACGGGGTCGGCGACGCGTGCGAGTGCACCGTGGCGCTGGCCCTGGTGGCGGTGCGGTTCGACAGCGGCCGGCTGGAGCACTGGCCGGATGGAGCGGTGCTGTCTCCGCCGCCGGGCGGCTGGCACTGGACGGCGGACGATGGGGCGGTGTCGCCGGTCGTGAGCGGTTTCGGCAGTGGCCTGGCGATGCAAGTGCGGCTGGAGGTACAGGCGGCGAGGCGCTCGTGCACATGTGTTGCGATCCGGGGGCTTGTGGGGCCGGCAGTGGTGGGCGCAACGACGGTGTGCATCGAGCCGAATGCGGTGCCGTACACCCTGGACGTGGACATCGGGTACCCGGAACCGCTTCCGAACATGGACCGAATCGCCGACCGCGCCGATGTCGTGCAGTTCGAGTATGCGCTCGACGATCCGAACGAGTGGACCGGCTTCGGGTTCGCCTGGCCGACGCACTGGTACCTGATGCCGAGCCAGGACGGGCTGCTGCCGGCCGCACCGGACGACTACCGCTATGATCGCGGCCTGGAGAAGGTTGTGCAGTACGCGGGCGGACTAAGCTCCGAGTCGGCGATCGCCAACGCGGTGAACCGCGGGATCGCCCAAGAGCTGTGTTACGACCCGGGGCGCACTGACCCGGTGCCGCCGTTCCAGCACATTCTGGACGTGTACGACTGGGGGAGGGCACAGTGCTCTGGGAACGCGAAGCTATTTCAGTACCTGCTGCGGACGAGCGGCTTGCAGGCAGGCGTCATCTACACTTGGGCCGGCCTCGCGGAGGATCGGGTGGACTACTGGTTCCTCATACGGGATGCACAGGGCCGGACGGGGCCGGTGTCGTTCCAGTTGTCGGCGTCCAGGAACGACTGCGCCCGGCCGAACCCGCACTTCACGTTTCACGCACTGGCCGACGCCGCCGGGACGATCTGGGACTCGTCGTACGGGAGCACCGGCGTTCCGCAGGCGATTGAGACCTACTACGACTCAGTGACGGGCCAGGATGCGACGCAGTGGACGGGTTCATCGCTGCCGACGGCGTATTACCACAAGAACTGGACATGCGGGCACGTATGGCAGGACCCGCTGCCATGCACAGGAGGTGAGTAACCATGGAACCGCGCCTGACCATTTGCCTGGTATCCGTGCTGGTTCTGGGCAGCCGCCTGCCCGCCTTCGCGGACGAAGGGGAGCTTTACACAGCGCTGAAACAGAACGTCCTCTTCGCGCGCGCGGGCCTGCGTCCGTCAATTGGCATCTCGGGGGCGCCAGCCTCAGGTCCCGGTTTCGCCGGGATCGTGTACCGCGTGGAGGCGAGCGCGCCGGGCCTTAGGATTGACTCGTTTCAGATGGGCGTTCACCCCTCGCGGAGCGCGGCGCGGGTACTGGCCGAGCGCATGGTCCAGTCGATGTCCATCGGACCGGACACGTGGGCGCCCGGCCATGATCCTTGCGGGGACATCGGTGACGAACGGTACGTTTGGAGCGGCGGCGGGGAGGGCAGTGGGACGATTGTCTTCTTGCGCCAGAACATCTTCGTGGACTTCTGTTGGGTAGGGGAGAATGCGCAGGCGCTCGCGCTGGCGCGCCGCATTGATGAGCTTATCCGCACGGATCGTGAGGTCGCCCGGCGGGGCACTTTCGTGCCCACGCCGGAGATCGTTGCTGCCGGCGCACCGGCCCAGGCGGCAAAGAAGGCGCGGCTCACGATCACGCCGGAGTTCCGCGGGCTGGGCGAGCGCGCTGACTTGCGGATCGCGGTCATGGCGCCGGACGGATTCTCGTCGTTGACGGAGACGACGCGCGAGGGCAAATCGCGTCCGGACATCGTGGTGCGCGGGCCGCGGGCGGACAGTCTCTCTGATACGGTGCGCAAGCGCCGGCCGGACGAGGATGGCCGGTTTATCATGCACATTCCGGACAAGGTCGGGCCGGCGAAGCTGACGATGATCGTCGCCACGCCGGACAACGTCTTCGTCACGAAGGAGTTCAGCGTCAACGTGACGGAGTGAGCGCTGTGGCGCACGCGCGGACCCGCACTTCACTTTTCACGCTCTGGCCGAAGCCGCCGGCACGGTGTGGGATCCCTCGTACGGGACGACCGGGATTCCGCAAGCGATCGAGACGTATCCAGAAGCCGCACAGCGGACCGGCGCGTCGGTGCCCGTTGGGCTCAATGCGCACGTACACAAGGACTGGCATTGCCCGCACACATCGAGCGAGTTGCTGCCGTGTACAGGAGGAGAGTAACGATGAAACCATGCGTCAGCATTCTTTTGACATTGTGTGCTCTGCTTCTGCCGGGTGGGACCCCAGCCCTTGCCGACGAGGGCGAGGTTTACACCGCGCTGAAGCAGGACGTTCTCTTCGCGCGCACAGGTCTTAGGCTCTGGGAGAAAGAGCCGCGGATTGCCGGGCCAGGCGAGACCGGAATGGCCTACAACATGCTCGCCAGCGCGGGGGGGCTACGGGTTCACTCGCTTGAGCTCGCGGTTTTCACCTCGCGAGCGCCTGCGGAGGAGGTCGGGAAGCGCATGATCCACTCGATGTCCATGGGAGAGGATGTCTATGTGAATCAGCCGGGTCCTTACGGGGATATTGGGGATGAGCGGCACGTCTGGACCGGCGGAGGCGACGGCGGTGGGTCGCTCGTCTTCCTCCGGCAGAACATCAGCGTCGTCTTCTCCTGGTCCGGGGAAAACGCCCGCGCCCTGGCGCTGGCGCGCCGGATTGACCAGCTTATTCGGACGGATCGTGAGGCCGCGCCGCGGGGCGCTTTCGCGCCAACGCCGGAGATCGTCACTGCCGGCGTACTGGAGCAGGCGTCGAAGAAGGCGCGGATCACCATCACGCCGGAGTTCCGCGGGCTGGGCGAGCGCGCCGACTTGCGCATCACGATCCTGGCCCCTGACCGCAATTCAAGAGTGTCGGAGACGACGATGGAGGGCCGGTCGCCCCCGGACATCGTGGTGCGCGGGCCGCGGGCGGACAGCCTGTCGGATACGGTGCGCAAGCGCCGCCCGGACGAGGACGGCCGGTTTATCGTGCACATTCCGGACAAGGTCGGGCCGGCGAAGCTGACGATGATCGTCGCCACGCCGGACAACGTGATCGTCACCAAGGAGTTCACGGTCAACGTGACGGAGTGAGCGCTGGGCCGTGAGGACGGCTTGGCGGGCGGTGCGGCGACGGCCACCCGTGCATGACCACTATGCGCGGCGGTGACGACGTGGCGGGCTGGGGGTGATACTGACGGGGCCGGGCGGGAGCGCCGGGGCAATCAGACCAGCGCGAAAGTGGGGGATATAGTGATAGTGACAACGTGATAAGCGGTGTGCGTCGTTATCGTCGATCGCCGTCGCTTGGTCGCGTTTTTCCCCGGGCGCGGCGCGTCGCCGTGCCTCGGATGGATGGGCGAGGTTTGAACGATGTGCATGGAACGCTGGATTCGGCTGATTGCGGGGACGTTCGTGGTCGTCAGCGTGGCGCTGGCGTACTTTGTCAGCCCCTACTGGCTGCTGTTCACGCTCTTCGTCGGGCTGAACCTGTTCCAGTCGGCGCTGACGAAGTGGTGCCTGATGGAGGACATCCTCCGCAAGCTCGGCGTGCCGCCGTGCCGCCACGGCGAAGCCGCCGGGGCGGGTGATAAAGCGATAAGGTGATGAAGACGCGGCGCGCGCGTTTATCACGTCATCGCTCTCTCATCTTATCACCGGCTGGTAGAGCGTGTCGCGTTCGACCGGCTCGCAGCCCGCTTCGGCGATTAGTTGGCGAATCTGCTCGACCGTCAGCTCCTGCCGATTCGTGCCGAGCCCCTCGCGCTTGGTGATGTCGTACCAGACGACGGTGCCGTCGAAGTCGTCCACGCCCCAGTTCAGGGCGACCTGCGCCAGCTTCGGCGAGTGCATGACCCAGAACGCCTTGAGGTGGGGGATGTTATCGAGCATCAGCCGGCTGACGGCGAGCGTGCGAAGGTCGTCGAGGCCCGTGGGGCCGGGCAGGTGGGCCAGGGCGCTGCCGGCGGGGATGAACGACAGCGGCACGAAGCACTGAAAGGCTGCCGGACACTCGCGCAGCGACCGGTCCTGGTGCTCGCGGAGCTTGAGCATGTGCTGAAGGCGTTCGTCGATCGACTCGATGTGCCCATAGAGCATGGTGGCGTTGGAGGGGAGGCCGAGTTCGTGGGCCGTGCGGTGCACGTCGAACCAGTGCTGCTCGCCGACCTTGGCGCGGAAGGCCTCCTCGTGCACGCGGTCGTCGAAGATCTCCGCGCCGCCGCCGGGGAGGCTGTCGAGGCCGGCCTCGCGTAGTGCGAGGAGCACTTCGCGGATGCTCAACCGCGGGCGGGTGATCCGTGTGAAATGCACGATCTCGATGGCGGTGAAGGCCTTGATGTGCAGGCCGGGGCAGCGCTGCCGGATCGCCCGGCACAGGTCCGTGTAGTACGAGAACGGCAGCGTCGGATGCAGGCCGCCGACGATGTGGACCTCGGTGGCGCCGCGGTCCGCAGCCTCGGCGGCGAGCGCGACGATCTCGTCCACGGAGCGGGCATAGCCGTCCGGCACCTGCGGGCCGCGCGGGTCAAACGGCCGGTAAAAGGAGCAGAACCGGCAGCGCAGGACGCAGAAGTTCGTGTAGTTGATGTGGCGATTGATGTTATAGAACGCCTTGCGGCCGTGCCGGCGCTCGCGGGCGGCGTTCGCCAGTTCGCCGAGCGTGAACAGGTCGCGCGTGCGATAGAGCGCCAGGCCATCGGCCAGGTCGAGGCGCTGGCCGGCGTGCACTTTGGCGCGGATCGGCTCGAGTGCGAGGTCGAGCAGCGGCTCGGTGGCGGCGGTCATGGAACTCCTTGCGCAGTGGCAGCGCACGGCGGGCTGCACCCGGTCCGCGTGCGATCCGTATAAGTATAGGGGCGGCGCGCGGGCGCTGCGCCGGGTCCCGGGCCGCCGGGGAACAAAACGGCGTCCGGGCGGGTTATCCCCGCTGGGTGCGCGACGAGACGCGTACCGTTGGAGCGAACGCGAATGAAGAATTGGCAAGTGGCCGTGATCGTCGTTGTGGCGCTAGGCGCCTATGCTTATTTACAGCGTGCGGGCGGCACGCGGTGAGGCGTGCCGGCCGAGCGGCCCGGTTCGGGTCCGGCGACTGTCGATGGACCCCGGGCGGCCGCGTTCAAGGCGGAAACGCTGTCCGGGCGAACGGTGAGCTTTCCGGGTGACTACCGCGGGAAGCTCGTATTGCTCGACTTCTGGGCGACCTGGTGTACGCCGTGCCGCGAAGAGTTGCCGCGGGTCGCGCAGATCGACGAACGCTACCGCGGCCAGGGTTTGGCGGTGCTTGGGATCTCGCTGGATCAGCCGCGGACGACGGTCGGCAGCGTCGCGAGCTTCGTGAAAGAGCGGAAGATGACGTGGGACCAGGTCTACCGCGACGCGCCGCAGATCGCGATGCAGTACGGCGTGTTCAGCATCCCGGCGGCGTTTCTGGTCGACGGCGACACGGGCGCGATCCTGGCCAGCGGCGATGAGCTGCGCGGCGACCTGTTGCAGAAAACCGTCGAGGCGCAATTGAAGACGCGGAAACCGTAGACACCGAGCGTGATGGCGATCGAAGAACCGAGCCGGGCGCGATGCTCGGCACAAGCTCCTCCCTCCACGTGACTCAGGCGAGGCGTGGGCTCCAGCCGCGAGGCTGGGACTCCCGCCCGCCTGGCCCTTTTTCGCGGAGTCTGATGCCGGGTGGGCCGCGCGCTTTCCCCGGTTTCGCACCGGCGGGAGGCCGATGCTCCCCGAGAATTGAAACGTGACGGACTCCCAATCGCTCGGCGACGACGGCCGCCCAGAGCGTCAGCACGGGCGCACGGTTGATGGTGACGGTGTGCGGCGCCACGCTTTTCCGCCTCCCGGTCTGGCGCGCGTTCAGTGTCCGACGGCCCGCGTGGCCGCCGCCAGATCGTCCACGCTGAAGACGAGGGTGGACGAGGCGCCCGGGCCGTTGCTGCCGTAGACGTAGTTGATGTTGACGCCGGCTTTGCCCAGCTTTCCGGCCAGGCGCTCCAGCTCGCCGCGGCGGTTGGGCACCGTGACGGCCAGCACGGGCTGGGTGCAGAAGTTGAAGCGCGCCTTCGTGAGCGCGCGCTTGGCGGTCGCCGGCGGCGTCGCCACCACCCGCACCCAGCAGCAGTCGGCGGTGTCGGCGACCGAGAGCGCGTCGATGTTGACCTTGGCGCGGTTCAGCGTCCCGCAGAGCTTGGCCAGCGTTCCGGGCGCGTTGCTGAGACCGACGCAGAATTGCGTTGCCTTCGTCATGATGTGACTCCCTTCTGAAAACTCGGCTTCCGAGAGGCCTTTGGTATCATTGCACTGCGGGGCCTGGCACAGGTCAACGCCAAAATGGCCTGCATCCGAACTCAGTCATTCAGTCCGCGCGGAACACGGCCCCCGTCGTGAAGTCGTATTCTCTCCTTTGTGCCTTGGGTCTTGGTCGTGGTGAAAACGACCTGCCCGAGCTACACCGCGGCCGCGCGCTGCCGTTGACGCGCGAGCGCGAGGTCGATGGCCAGGTCGACGGCGGCGCGCATGCTGCCCGGGTTGGCGGCGTTGCGGCCCGCGATGTCGAACGCGGTGCCGTGGTCGGGGCTCGTGCGAACGGCCCCCAGGCCCAGCGTCACGTTCACCGCCGAATGGAAGGCGTGCATCTTCACCGGGATCAGGCCCTGGTCGTGGTACATCGCGACTAGCCCGTCGAAACGCCGGACCACGTCGGGGATGAACGCCGTGTCGGGCGGTAGGGGGCCGCTGACGCGGAGGCCGGCGTTGCGGGCGAGGGCGAGGGCGGGCTCGATGATGCGGTGCTCTTCGTCGCCGAGGGTCCCGTTCTCGCCGGCGTGCGGGTTGAGGCCGAGGACGCCGATGTGCGGGCGCTCGATGCCGAACCACTCGCGCAGGGCGTGATCGAGGAGGTCGATGGGCTGGTGCACGAGGCCGATCGTGAAACGGTTGTGGAGCTCAAAGAGCGGGACGTGGTCGGAAGCCAGGGCGACCCGCAGCGGACCGGCGACGAAAAGCATGTTGACGCGGCGCGTCTCGAAGCGCTGCGCGAGCAGGTCCGTGTGGCCCTGGAACTTGTGATTGGCTTGGTGCCAGGCCTCCTTGCAGATCGGCGCCGTGACGAGCGCGTCGAGTGCGCCGGAGCGCAGGTGCCGGGCGCCTTCCTCCACGAAACGGAATGCGGCGTGGCCCGCTGCCGGGTCCGGCCCCCGGACTCCGTTGGTGCGGACCGGCCGGAGCTCGTCGAAGTCGGCCACCAGCACCCCCGAGCCGACCCGGACGTTCTGATCGTAGGGTTCGCGCCACCAGAAGGGGTTGATCTCGGCCTGGTCGGCGGCGACCTCGAGCACGTCGTGCAGCCCGAAGATGACGAACCGCGCACGGCGCCGCAGCTCGGCATCGCCGAGGGCCTTGACGAGGATTTCCGGTCCGATGCCCAGCGGGTCGCCCATGCTGATGCCGATCAGCGGGCGTTCGCCGTTCGTGTTGGACGGGGGCGCGCTCATGTGACGTACCCGCCCGCGCGCAGGTGATCCCACGTCAGCCCGGTCGGCGGCGCGCCGCCGGTTGCAAGCACACCGGCCTGCTGGAGGCTGCGCATGACCAGGCGGGCCAGGATGTCGGTCTCGATGTTGACGCGGTCGCCGGGTTTGCGGCGTGCAAAGGTGGTGCGCGCCAGGGTCGTCGGCACCAGGGCGATTGAGAAACGGTTTTCCGTCACATCGACGAGCGTCAGGCTGGTCCCGTCGATCGCGATGGCGCCCTTGGGAGCGACGAAGGGCATAAGCGCCGGCTCCGCGGCGATCCAGAGCTTCCATTCGCCCTCAGCCCGCTCGATGCGCTCGATGGTGCCCGTGCCGTCCACGTGGCCCTGGACGAAATGGCCGTCCAGCGGGTCGCCGACCCGCAGCGAGCGTTCGAGGTGCGTCAAATCTCCGCGGTGCAGGTCGCGCAGCGTAGTGCGATTCCAGGTTTCCGGCACCGCATCGAAGCAGCCGGCGTGGCCGCGGCGCTCGGCCAGGGTGAGGCACACGCCGTTGATCGCGACGCTGGCTCCGAGCTCGAGGCCGTCCGCCAGCGGCCCGAGGTCGATCTCCAGGCGGTGGGCGAGCGCACCCGTGCCGTGGGCGCGCGGCGAGGAATCCAACCCCGCCACGGTTCCGAGTGCCTGGATGATCCCGGTGAACATACGCACACGCTTCGCGCCTGGCGCAGGCCGCCGACGCCGACCCGGGCAGCCTGACGACTACAGTATTAAAGGCGCGAATGACTGCGGGGGAAAGGTGGAGTCGCTCACAGAGTGGGCGTGGCCCGCCGCTGCGGCGTTGGTTCCCCTGGCGTTCTGGGCTGCCTGGACGCCGCGACAGTCGTATTCCGGGCTGCGAAACAGCCTTGTAGTACTACGGCAGGTTCGGCAACAGGAGCTTGGGGTCGAAATCGACGAACAAGGCGCGGAGCACGCCGGTGGGAATCGTGCTGGGCGGGGTATTTCCGGTCGTGCCGAGCCAGGCCGACAGGGCGTCCTTGGATGAAATGTTGAGATCGTGGAAGAAATCGACGATGGCCTGCGCCTCGGAGTCGGTCAGGTTCACGCTGAGCTGGTTGGGGTCGGCGGCGCTCGCTTGGCTGCCGTAGATTTGCACCTCGTCCGGCGTGAGCTGCGTGAACTCCGAGTTGGCGACCTTGTTGTACGCGCTGCGCGGATCGCCGCCGAACTGGTTGCCGAGCTGCTGGCTGCTGAGGAACGCGTTAATGGCCGAGTCGGTGAGCCCGAGCGCCTCGAGCTGGATGCGCCGGTCCTCCGGCGTCAGGGCGGTGTTGTTGACGATGAGATTGATTTCCTGCTGGGTCGCGGGCACCTTGTTCTGGAAATTCTCGGCGGGACAGCCGAGGAGCGTGGCGGCCCACAGGAGCCCGAGGCCCGCGAGCAGGTACTTCACGGCCGACCTCCATTTCGGATTCGGGGTTGACCAGGGCGCGAGCGCTTCTCTACGCGCTCGCCGTGCCACTCGATATGATAGGCTGCCGCACTGGTCGTCACAACCCGCGAGGCCGGTGGGGCGGCATGGGCGCGGTAGACCGGGCTGGTCGGTGTGCGGGGCTGGGAGATGGACATGCGCGTCGCGATCGTGGGTTTTCCGTATTCCGGTAAATCGTGCCTCTTTCGCGCGCTATCGGGCGTTCCCGTCGAGCACCTGAAGGTGTCCGAGGAGAACTTGGCGGCGGTACACGTGCCCGAGCCGCGGCTGGACGTGCTCGAGAAGGTGTTCAGGCCGAAGAAGCGGACGGAAGCGACGATGGAATTCGTCGATCTGCCGGGCAGCGCCGAGGGGGACGTCGAGAAGGCGGGGCTCGAGAGGCACATTCCGACGCTGCGGCAGAGCGACGCGATGATCCTGATCGTGCGGGCGTTCGAGTCGGGAACGGTTCCGCCGCACGGCGGGCGCGTGGACCCGGAGCGCGACCTGAGCCAGCTTCGGGACGAGATGTTGCTGGCCGACTTCGCGATCTGTGCCGGACGGGTCGAGAAGCTCGAGAAGATCGTCGCCAAGGGCACCAAAGAGCGGGACCAGTACCGGCACGAATTGGAACTGCTCAAGCGCTGTCAGGCCGCGCTGGAGAACGAGAAACCGCTGCGCACGGTCGTGCAGCCGGGAGACGAGGAGAAAACGCTGCGCAGCTTCGGCTTTCTGACGCAGAAGCCGGTGTTGTCCGTGATCAATGTTGGCGAGGAGCATGTCGCCGGAGGACCTTCGGTGCGCGACGAGCACGCGTTTGCCACGCTGGCGGTGTGTGCGCCGCTGGAGGCGGACCTGCTGCAATTGCCGGCGGGGGAGCGGCCGGCGTTCATGACGGATTACGGGATCAAGGCCCTGGCCCGCGACCGCATCGTTGGGCTGTGTGCGGATGCGCTCGGCGTCATCTTCATGCTGACCGCGGGCCCGGAAGAAGTGCGGTCCTGGCTGTTGCTGAAGGGCATGACGGCGGTTGAGGCGGCCGCGAAGATCCACACGGACCTGGCGCGCGGTTTCATCAAGGCGGAGACGATCGCGTTTGACGACTTGCGGGCCGCGGGGTCGCTGCGCGACGCGAAGGCGGCCGGCAAGGTGCGGCTGGAGCCGAAGGGCTACGTCGTACAGGACGGCGACGTGATTACGATCAAGTTCAACGTGTAGCGACCGTGCCGAGTAGCGAAGAACGGCTACCAGGTTTTGATCTTCGCCGATGATCCGGAAGTTGGCTGCCCGCGACGGATTTCTGCAAGGAGATTGGCGTGCGACGAGCGACGCTTTGCGGTCTGTCCGTGCTCGCGCTGGCGGGGTCGAGTCTCGGTGCCGAGCGAGTTACCCAGGCCGATCTGCTGCGCCGCATCATCGACGTGCAGCGGCTGTGCACGCCGCCGCCGGTCGGGGAGCGGACGGCGATGTTCTCCAGCTACGACCGGCGGTCGCGGCTCGACGCGAATGGCAAGCAAGTCGACTGGGACGCTAACCAGGACTGGGGGAACTTCTTGCGCCACGACGCCGACGGGTGGGACGTGATGGCGGAAATGACCGGCCCGGGGGCGCTCACCCGCATCTGGTCGGCCAATCCGCAGGGCGACATCCGCATCATCCTCGACGGCGAGGCGGTTATCGACACGCAGTTCGCCGAGTTGCTGTCCGGCCGACTAGCGCCCTTTGCCGAGCCGTTCGTCTATCGCGGGCTGAACTGCTACTTCCCGCTCGGGTACGCGCAGAGCTGCCGGGTCGTGTGCCGGGATTGCAAGTCGTACTATCAGATCAATTACGTGCAATTCCCGTCCGCAACCCAGGTGGACCGGTTCAAGCTGGAGCTCGACGAGGACGCCCAAGCGGCGGCGGACGAGGTCAAGCAGACGTTCGAGAACGGGCTGACGCAGAAGCAGTTGTTCGGCAAGCAGACGCCCGGGCTGATCGCCGAGGACGCGGACGTCGGGCCGGGCAAGAGCCTGACGTACGAGCTGAAGAAGGCCGGCACGGTGCGCGCGTTCTACGTGGCCCTCACCGACAAGACCAACCCGCGCGAGCTGTACGCCTTGCACAAGTGCGTTCTGCGCATCTTCGTCGATGGCGAAACCGTGCCGGCGGTCGAAGCCCCGCTGTGCGACTTCTTCGGCTCTGGCTTCGACTTCGCGCCGTTCAACAGCCTGGCGATTGGCACGAACCGGGTCCTGGAGATGCCGCTGCCCGAGCGCATGCTCGGCCAAGACCGCTTCATGTATTGCTATTTCCCCCAGCCGTACGGCAGCGGTCTGCGGGTCGAGATCGCCAGCCTCAGCGAGTCGAAGAAGCCGATCGGGGTGCTGCTGTTCATGCAGGTGGACCCGCGCCCGCTGGCGGCCGACGCGCTACGGTTCCACGCCCGCTATCGGCGCGAGGACCCGTGCCGGGTGCTCGACTATCCGATTCTGGAGACGACCGGACGGGGACGCGTGGTCGGGTGCCTGCTGAACGTGGATTGCCCGCGGGCCACGTGGTGGGGCGAGGGCGACGACAAGGTCTGGATCGACGGCGAGAAGTTCCCCTCCTACTTCGGAACGGGGAGTGAAGACTACCTCGGCGACGCGTGGGGCACGCACGCCCACATCCGCCCGCTGCAGGGCGTGACGCGGGTCGCGCCCTACGGCAAGCAGTCGGCCTACCGCTGGCACATTCCGGACTGCATCGACTTCCAGAAGTCCGCCCGCTTTACGATCGAAAACTGGCAGTTCGGCGGGTTCAAGGACACCGATTACAGCACGGTGGCGTACTGGTACGCCGCCCCGGGCGCGAAGGACTTCTTCCAGCCGATCAAGGCCGCGGACGTGACGCCGCGCGGGCTGACCATCCCCGGCGCGGTTGAGATCGAGAACCACATCGTCGATCCCAACTGGGGCAACCCGTTCAAGGAGGTATATGCGGGCGGGTTTGAGCTGTCGGGTGGGCTGGCGGCGGCCATCTCGACCAACCAACCGGTGCACGTGGAGATTCCGTCGGAGGCGACCGCGGCGGTGCACCTCAAGCTCCGCGCCGTCCCGCGTCGGCCGTTCGAAACCGTGACCGTCACCGACGCGGCCGGCCGCACGGTCGGCACAGTCAAGTACGACCGCAGCGCGACTGACGGCATGTACGTCGTCGGCGTGCTGCGGCTCGACAAGGGCAAGAACACGGTGACGGTGCAGTGCAGCGGTCCGGCCCTGCTGGACTGCTTTGTGCTCGAACCGCTGCGCAAGGTGGCGCACGGCCTGGAGGGCGAAGACTTGAAGGTGGCCTCGGCGGGCCGCGCAAAGATCGAGACGGAGTACGGGGCTTTGGACTGGTCCGCCGGCGCTCAGCTTGCGATCGAATTTGCAGCGGTGGGGGACAAGGTGGTGCTGACGCTGCCCGAGCAAACGTCGGAGGGCCCGTTCGTCCTGCACCTGCACGTGACGCAGAGTCCCGTCGGCGGCCGCTTCCAGGCCTTGCTCGACAATCGCGCCCTGGGCGACCCGTTCGACTGCTACGCCGAGCAGCCGGGCATCGAACGGATTCCATTCGGCCAGGTCACGCTGTCCAAGGGTGCGCACACGCTCGCGTTCGAGGCGCTCAAAAGCGAGCACGCGGGGACGTGGCTGGGGCTGGATGTCGTCGAGCTGGCCGAGACGATCAGCCGGTATGCCGTCGAATGCGAAGACCTGCCCGTGTCCGCGTCCGAAGGCAGTCACCACGAGGTGCAGGCCATCGACGGGTGCAGCGGGGGCGCGCAGATGTTCTGCAAGGCGCAGGAGGCGGGCGCGTGGATCGAGTTCGCCGTGCCCGTCCCCAAGCCCGGCCGGTACAAGCTCGCCGTGGAGTACCTCAAGTCGTTCGATTACGGGATCGTGCAGGCCAGCGCGAACGGCGAGAAGGCCGGCGAGCCTGTCGACACGTACGCGCCGGCGATCACGCCGGGGACGGTCGTTCCGCTGGGCGAATTCGAGTTGCGCGGTCCGTCTGTGCGGCTGAAGGTGCAGGTCGTTGGGAAGAGCGAGCAGTCGCCGGGGTTCTTCTTCGGCGTCGACGCGGTCATCGTGGAGCCGGTGAAGTAGCGGCGGCCGGCGAATCGCGTCGCGGGACCTCACGCCGCCGCGTACCGCGTGGCGCGCAGCGCGGTGAGGTATCGGCGCAGACCCCAGACCGCTGCGAACACGGCTGGGCTGACGAACGCGAAGTTGAAGGACATTTCGTACCAGTTGCCTGGCAATCCCGGCAGGCTTCGCACGTGCCTGTCCCAATGCAGCGCATAGGCCCCCGCGAGCCCCCAGGCGCACACGGCCACGAGGATTGGCAGCAGCAGGAAAGCCGGGAGGGCGTAGCAGGTTGTGACGGTGATGGCGCGGAGGCCACGCCGGGCCAATATGCACGCGAGGAGATTGAGGGCGGCCAAGCCGACCCAAGCGGCCACGCGGGTGGCCAGAAGAAACACGGCGAGCACCAGCACGATTCCGCCGGCGGTGTTGTGATAGACCTCTTCGTCCAGGCGCTCAACGACGAACGCGCCCCCCGCGTTTAGCACGGCCCATCCGGCGACGAGCCAGCAGGTCCAGTCGGCGAAGCGCAGCGCCTCGTCGCGCCCGCGCTGCACCGCTAGAGCGTTTTCACTTTTTCTCCGTTGCATAGCCACAGTGGCGGAAGAAGCCGGCGGCGTCGCTGGGGGTGACGCGTTCGAGGACGGGTTGGATCGTGGCCCATAGCTCGGTCATGACTCG
>Ga0182017_10001795_pt1 | contig 16429 bp, 10 predicted proteins | sample 712E3DmetaG_FD_120492 | JGI IMG/M metagenome (GOLD analysis project Ga0182017, IMG submission 120492) | Permafrost microbial communities from Stordalen Mire, Sweden - 712E3D metaG | ecosystem: Environmental > Terrestrial > Soil > Wetlands > Permafrost | place: Sweden: Stordalen | collected... | reverse complement strand
CGGGTCATGTGCGAGCCCCCCTTCAATCACCGCGATCCCTTCGTCGATGCGGCCCAGATCCACCAGCAAAGAACCAAGCCCGAGCCGGGCTACGACCTCTTGGAGGAGGTCGTGGTTCGCAGCCACCTTCAAGGCCATCGCGTACCCCGCGACGGCTCGCTCCAGGTCGCCGCGATCCTGATAGGCCGCCGCGAGTCGGACGCGACCGCGGGCGTTTCCCGGAGCCTTTCTGACCACGTCGGTCCACAGCGTGACGGGATCCTGCCAAACCCGGTTGCGACTGTGCAGGCATATGGCAAGTGTGCACCAAAGGAAGCCGAGCAGCGAGACAGCCACGATCCTCCTGCGCTCCTCACGGAGCCGGGCGAACGCGCGCCCCAGAATCATCGCAGCCGCGGTGAAGATCCCCCAAGACGCGAGGTACACCCTGTGTTCCACCAACACATCCGCGATGGGGACGAAACTCGAGGTTGGCGCGAGCAAAACGAAGAACCACAGCACACCAAAGCCCGAGATCCTGGCCGCGGCGGCGTCCTCGCCGGCCTCGCCGCGAAACCGCCAGAGGAACACTAGCGCGCCGCCGCCAATGGCCGCCAATCCAACCCCGGCCAGGATCGTACTGGCATCGAGGTGGGTCGTGACAGGATACCGCCAGTCCAGGCATTGCCCGGCCGGCCAGAACACGAGCCTAAGGTAGATGAGAAGTACCTTCCATTGCGTAAGGAAGTAGGTCCAGGGGGTCATTCCCGCGACGGCTGCGCCCACGTCTCGATGTCCCTGCACCGAGGCCATGAGCTGGTGGACGAACCAGCCTGCCGTGGCGAGGAACGGTGCCAGCACCGCGAGCCGCCTTCGCCAGGAGATCCGCGCTGCCGCTTGGGTTTTTTCGGGCACCGCCGTCATGAGCAACAGGTAGGCCAAAGGCACAGTCACCACGATCTGCTTGGTCCCGAGTCCGAACAGGAATGTGCCGTAAGCGCTGGCCCAGAAAAGCCAACGCCTCGGGGTGCTCGCGGTACGTTCGGCCGCGAGCAGCAGCAGGAGAGTGGCCAAGTACAGCGCCGAGGCAAAAGACTCCGCTCGCTGCGAGACGTAGCTGACTGCCTGGCTCTCCAGGGGATGCAGGGCAAACACGCCCGCAATCGCGATAGCAGACCCGCGCGCGCGTGAGACGCCCGCAAGATCGAGGGTTCGCGACGTGAATGCGAACATGAGCACGACTGCGGCGAGATGAATGGCGATGTTCACGGCATGGAAACCCCGCCCGTCGGGCCCACCGACGGCGTAGTTCAACCCAAAACTCAGGTCGACGACCGGGCGCCCGCCACGCAAGAGTGCAGGGAGGAACGATCGCGCCTGAGCCGCGAGATTCCTCACAACTGGGTTGAGTGCGGAGAGTTGGTCGTCGAAGACAAACCCGCCGCCCAGCACGCGCGCGTATGCCACTGCCGCAAGGACGAGCGGGAGCGCGAGCAAGAGCAGGCTTGGCAATCTCAGGAATCGCAGCGCGCGAGGCTCTTGACCGCGGGAGTTTGCGGTTGGGAGTGTCCTGACCACAGAAAGCAGTCTACCCTTCGCGCCCCTGTGGTTCGACGTTGAAGTCATCCGCACCGACGGTTTTCCAGCGATGGCGATGATGCGCGCGCGGCAACCGCGGACAGCGGGCAGAAGCGTGGCTCAGCGGGGCCGGCAGCCTGCCAGTGCCTGCTGCAATTGCTCATGCTGTTCCTGGTTCGGCGCCCGGAAAGAGCGCAAAAGATCGCAAGCCTCCCGGGTGCGCCCCTGCGCGCGATACGCCCCGGCGAGCAGGAGGCTCCCCTGCAACTCATCGGGTTCCAATTTCACTGCTCGTGCGAAGGCGTCTGTCGCACCCGCCTGGTCGCCCCTCTGCGTGCGAACCATGCCCAACACGAGAAGGGAGGATGCGGGTCTGGAAGATGTGCGCACAGATTGCTCCGCAGCCGCCTCGGCCTGCGCCAGCTCGTGTCGCTGCAGGTACGCCATGGCCAGGGTACCGAGCAAGGCACTGTGGTTCGGATCCTCTGCCAAGCCAGCCTGGGCCGCGGCGATGGCCTCTTCGCTACGTGCCTGCCACAGCAGAGCCGCGGCAAGCTTTTCGCGGATGCTGTTTCGCACCCAGGCCGGGTCATTGCCAGCCAGATTCAGCGCGTTCGCATACTCGTCGATAGCTGGTTGGAGCTGGCCCGCCTGCCGATAGGCATTCCCCAGTCCAAGGTGTGCGCGCGCCTTGTGCGGTGACTTCGCGACCGCGTCCGACCAGAGCAGCAATTTGGATCTCCACAACCCGACGCGAAGGTAGGTGGCGGTGGCGAGGACCCCGCACAGGCACAACACGGCGGCGACCCCAAGACGCAAGAGGCCCCGCTGGTGCAGACGATCGGCGAAGCCGGCGGTTGGCACTGCCACTGCAAAGAACACGCCCCAAGATGCGAGATAGAGCCGATGCTCCATCACGATGTCGGCGAGGGGTACCACGCTGGAGGTGGGGGCCAGGACAAGAAAGAACCAGGCCACGCCAAATGTGGCTGCTCGGCCCGCCGCGCCGGCCCTGTCCGCGCGTGAGCGGCATCGGAAAAAGAGAATTCCCGCGCCCGCAAGCAGGACGATGAGAAGGAAGCCAGAGCCGAACACGGCTGGATCGGCCAGGCCGCGCGCCACTGGGAAGTCCCAATCCACATTTTGGCCGGCCGGGCAGAAGAGAAGCCGCAGATAGGTAACAAGAACGTGCCACTGGGTCAAGAAATAGCGGCCAGGCGGCATGAACGGGATGAAGAAACCCGCATCCTCTCCTTTCAAGTTCGGCACGGTCAAGACCGTCGTCAACAGCGCATAGCCAAGAAATGGGGCCGCCAGCGCCAGTCGTCGCAACGGGCGCGCCAGCAGATCATGGGGGCCGGGCAGTAGCCCCATCAATAGATAGGCGACGGGAAGAGTGGCCACGATGACTTTGGCGCCCAGCCCGAGCGCAAACAAGGCGAACGAGGCGGCGTAGAGCCCGGCGCCAGCCGCGCAACGTCCGCGCCGCTCGGCCGCCAACAGCCACAGCAGCGAGGCCAGGTAGAAGGCAGAAGCCAGCGACTCGGCCCGTTGCGAGACGTAGGCCACGGCCTGGGTCTGCAGTGGATGCAACGCGAATACCGCAGTCACTGCCAAAGCCAAGAAATCGCCGCCCGCGGCACCGCAGAGCGTGAGCATCCTGCGCGTGAAGAAGAACACCAGCAGGACAACAGCGAGGTGAATGCCCAGATTGGTCGCGTGAAATGCAAACGGATCGTTGCCCGCAATACGGTAATCGATGGCAAAGGTAAGATCGGTGAGGACGCGCCCGCCTCGAACCATATCCACGAGCAACTGCAGGTGAGTGAAGTTGTCGAAGCGGCGAATACTCTGGTTGAACTGCACCGAACGCAGGTCATCGAATTGGAACTCGCCGCGAAGCCCTGGCGCATAGACCAGCCCGGTTAGCAGCAGCAATCCTGCCAGGGCTGCTATGAGCCATCGGTTTGACATCGCACGCCGCGATGATAATCACCCCTGGCTCGCCTTTGCCAAGCCATATTCCCTGAGGCGGCGGGCGAGGGCCGCAGCCGCGACGGCGACGGGAGAATCTCAATCAGTAGTGCTAGGGGCTAAGGCGGGCTATGAAGCTCCTGGCAGCGCCGGTACCTACGCAGTGCCCGTCGGTGCAGCTCACGCCGCTCGTGCAGTCCGCTTGCACGCTGCAGACGTTGCCTGGACTCCACAGGGTGGTGGAGCCTAGCGCGATGGTGCTGCTGAAACTGCCACCGATCATCACAGAGTCGGCCAAGGACCCGGTCGCGGCACTGGCCACAGTCAGCGCAAAGACATTCTGTGTCCCTTCGGCATCCCCGTACGGTTGCGCGCAGACCACGGAGCCGTCAGCCCCAGAGAGCTCCGCGCCGAAGGCGTGGAAGGCGGCGTTGCTGGGTGCAGTCAGGCCGTTGAGCCCGTTGAGCGTGCCCTCGAAATTCCCACCTATGAACACGTTGCCGCTCGACGACAGGGCCAAAGCCCTGACCGCCTGGCCGTGGAGGTCGTCGCCGAACGACATGGCCCACTGCGGAACCAAACTGGAGTTCAGCTTGGCCACGAAGCCGTCCGTCTTGCCCCGGTCGACAACCTGAGGCAGGGGGCCCATGGTGATGCTGCCACCGAGGGATCCCCCGATGACGATGTTGGCTGGCGAGCTGCTATCAAACGCTATGCCGTTGACATCCGACATGCCACTGGTGCCCCAGCTCGCGGCCTGCAAAGGAGCCCCGTTGGGGTCCAGAACGGCCACGAACGGAAGGGCGAGAGTGGTGCTGATGCTCCCAGCGTCGAGTTGGAGAGCAGTATTCGTCGGGTCGAAGAACAAGGTCCCACTGTAACTACCAGCGATGGCCACGTTGCCGGCGCTGTCCATGGCCACGGACTCACAGGCCTGGTCGCCTACGCCACCGAACTGCCGGCCCCAGATGACTTTGCCGACGCTGTTCGGGTCGTTGCTCGCGTCGATGACGCCTACCACGAGGTCCATGCTCCCGCCGTAGGTAGCGGCGGTAAGGCCGGTGCCGCCCTTGCCATAGCTACCGGCGGTGAGCAATCCAGTGTTGGAAGTGCTGGTGGTGTAGGCGCCGACAAGCCTGCTGGTCTTGCCGCAAATGGCGACGCTATTCTGGCTGGGGTTGGATGCGACGGCCAAGATGGCACCCGTGCCCAGGTCAATGTTGTGCGCCTTGAGGGGCGTCACGTACTGACCGGACGACCCGCCATCCACCACGACGTAGAAGTTCATCGGGGCTCCCTGGACGACAGATGAGTCCGCCAGATAATCAACACCGCTGTTGCCGGTATCGCTGCCAGCCGCTGTGAAGTCGATTGCACCGAAGTAGTTGCCGGTGACCACCACGTTTCCTGGTTGGGCGACGGCTACTCCGATCCCCATCTGGGTTCTGCCGCTGGGATCGCTGAAGCTGAAGGCCTGAGTAGCAAGTCCAGACGAAGGGTCCAGCTTGACCAAGAATGCATCCCCGGAGTCGCCCCCGCCGGCAAACGGTAGCGGTGTTCCCGTACCAAAGTCCGCGGCGCCAGCAAAATAGCCGGTAGCCCATGGGATCCCGGCGGGAGAAACCGCCAACCCACTCAGGGTTACCGTGCTGGGGTCCCATGCCTTGGCCCAACTGGCCCCGCCGGTGCTGCAGGTTAGGGCAGGACCGTCAGAGGCGGCGTCGGGACCGAGATCCACAACCGTGGGCCCGTCCGTGACCGTGCTCGCGTCAGTGACCACCGGCGCATCTGCCGGTGCATCCGGATAGGCGTCGTAGACACTGTGCACGTCATAGACGTCATAGACGCTGCCCACATCGGTCGGCGGCGCATCCCGAGCCAGGTCTGGGGGACCGCGGTCAACCGAAACATCGCCGCCGCCATCGCCACCGCTGATCGAGGGCGCGTCGAGCCCGCGCGCATCGCCGGTGCCACCGCTGCCGCTGGCACCCCCGTTGCCAGTGCTGCCACCGTTGCCAGTGCTACCACCGTTGCCACTGCTGCCACCCACGCCAGCGCTGCCACCTGTGCCGCCCACGTCATTCGCCCCGTTCCGTGCATCCGATGAATCGATCCCGCCGCCGCTGCTGTCAACACCGCCCACCTCACCCGAGTCCGCTGCGCGACCGTCGACTGCCAGGGGCGACAAATCCAGAGTGCTGACCTCGTTGCCCGAGCCCAGGTCAGGCGAATCGGTGGACAAGTCGGTTGTTCCACCCTCGCGGACACGGACGTCCGATCCCCCGTCCTGCGAAGCGCTGCAATACCTGCGCTGACCGGCATCGATCTTCTCTTGGGGCGTGCTCTTGCAAGAAGCGGCCAGCCCCAAGAAAAGGATGATGGACGCCGGCAAGCGGCCATGGTGAAGTGGCGATTTGTTGGATGCCACGGCGGTTTTCGTCTCGTAGATGGGTGGGGGGTATGGCCTACGGCCGCCCCGCCCTGCTTCACCCTACATCTCTAGCAGATACGCGGTGACCGGGGTGTTCTGCGACACTGCGCTCAGCGCCGTGGTCGGGGCACCGAAGTCGATGACCTTGCTGAAGAAGCCGACAATGGCCGCGCGATCCTTGCTGGCCCCAGCAGCGCCAGGGTTGATTGCGATGGCATACGCCCCGCCGCCGCTCGACGAAGGATCCCCGTAGCCATGCGCGCACAGGGTCTGCCCGTCGGTGCCGTCCAGCGTAGCCACCCAGGTCTCGGAGACAAGCGCGGCGGCAGGCACCAACGCCGCATCGCCCGGGCCCACCTTGAGAGAAACGTTGAAGGTGCCCCCCACTGTGACGTCACCAGCCGAATCCACCCCTGCGCCTTTGCAACTGGCACCGGCCGTACCGCTGCCGCCCATGCTCCGCGCCCACAAGGGAACCAAGGTGGATGGGCTGAGCTTGGCAACAAACGCATCCGTTTTGCCGGAAGGGGTCAAGGTTCGATCCCCGAAGTTCGCCGCCGCGCCGATCTCGCCAGTCAAAATCAAGGCACCACTAGGGTCGAGCGTCAAGCTCTCGGGTTGCACCTGGCCCGACGTGCCGAAGGTCTGGGTCGCGATGGCTGTCCCGTCCGCTCCGCTCAGCTTGGCCACCCAGGCGATTTGATCGCTGGCACCAGTAGGGGCAGGCGTGAGGGCGCCGAGCCCGAAGTCGAGCGTCCCGGCGTAGCTGCCAGCGAAGTAGGCATTTCCGCTGTCATCAAGGGCTGCGGCGTAGCACGCTTGATCCATCGCGCCCCCGAGTAGCTTGGCCCACGCGACGGTGCCGTCGCTGGCCTTGATCGCAGCCACGATCACGTCCTGCCCACCGCCCAGCGTTCCCGACGCCCCGAGAGTGGACGGTATCTTTTTCGCTGCGCCGCAGACCAGGAAGTAGTCCTTGCCCCGGTTGCCTGCCACCGCAAAAAGCTGGCCCCCACCCAGGTCGACCTTCTTGGACCATGCCCCTGTGCCGTCGCTGTCATGCAGGCCCACGATGTAGTCGACTGGCGTGGTGGCTGGATTGACAATCGGCGGAATCACACCGTTCACGGGATCGATGTCCAGGGTCCCGGTGAAGTTCCCAATCACAACCAAATTGCCATTGGTCACTTCCACTTTGTAGCAGAACTGATCGTTGGCATCACCAGCGGTGAATACCCAAGTTCCGTTGCCGGTGGCAGGATCGAGCTTGGCGACGATCAGGTCGTCGCCGCCCGCGTTGGTGACCGGTTGGCCGGCGAAGCTAGTGGTGGCGAAATTAAAGGTGGCTCCGGTAACCAGGCTTCCGTCCCGGTCCCAAGCAATTGAGTTGAACTGCCCAACCGGATAGGCCCAGGCATGGACAGGACTTGGGCATGCGCCGGAGCCTGCCTCCCCGCCGCCACCATCCGACGGGGTTCCGCCACCATCGGGGGCGAGACCGTCCTTCGGCGAGGGCGCGTCGGGTACACCAGCATCGCTGGCCAGACCGTCCTTGGACAGGAGCACGTCTGGTGCGCCGACCTCGCCAGCAGGAACGTCCAGGTTCGGCGGGAGCCCATCCGGTGGGCCAGCCTCGCCAGCAGCAAGGTCCAGGTTGGCAGGGAGCCGATCGGCTGGGGCCGCATCAACACCACTGTCGGCTCCGCCGATAGGGGCTCGGTCCGGCGACGCATCAATGCCTCCAGAACCGCCCGCCCCGCCCATGCCGCCCCCGCCGCCCGTGCCGAGATCTGGGGGGGTCTGCAGCGCCGTGTCTTGCTTGGGCGGGCTTGCGTCCTTCGGGTTCTCCGTATTGCCACTGCTGCTGCAGCCCGTCAAAGCGAACGCGGCGACCGCGCCAGTCAAGACGAGAGTGCTAGTTTTTCGGCCGCGAACGGTGAGTATCCCTTTTATATATCGAATCATGTTTTCCTCGCTGTTGGTCAAGTCCCTGCCCGGGAATAGTTCTGATGCGTAGATACCCCCGCCCCTGGCAGTGTCGGGTGAGGTATTTATGAATTTCTCGTGTCGGATTTGTTACAACTCGCGGGCCGTCCCGCTCATGGAGCGATCCTGGCCAGGCAACTGGCCGAGCTTGTAGTCGCAGTGGCTCGCAAGACGCCGATGGGAGGTCCCAGATCCAATTGCGACGTGTAGGAGAGCAGCAAGAGGCTACCGCTCGCACCCAACCCAGCCGCGCTGGTGATCCCGACAATGCCGGAGGCGCTGTTGGGGTACTGCGACAGGCCGTACCCCTTCGCGCCCACAACAGCACCGCTGCTGCCGTCAATCTCTGCGATGAACGCACCTGTTGAGTCGGGCGGAGGCAAGGAAGCCGGCCCCAGGATGCCGGCCGCGCCATAGCTGCCAGTAGCCAGGATGTTCCCGCCCTCCACAACCATGCTGTTCACGGCCGCAGCGATCCCTTTGACCCAAAGCAGATTCCCCGTCAACCCCGCAAACCGGGCGATGAAATTGGGCGAGTCCAGCACCACTCCCACGCCGCCGTCCGTCGAAAACGACAGCGAGCTTGCGTTGATCGTTCCCGCCACGATGACGTCACTGCTAGCGCCGTCGACGTCAAAAGCGAGAATAGCGGTAGGCGTGATGGACTGGACGCCCTTGCCAATGCCCTTCGCCCAGATCCACTTGTTGTCGGGACCAAGCTTGGCCAGGTACATCCATGCCGTCGAGCCCGCGGAGTCCACCATCGGCAGGGTTGTGCTTCCGAACGCCACTTGGCTTCCAAATCGATAGGTGCCTACGACGTAGGTGTTCGATTGAGCATCCAGGGTCAGCGTTCCACAATACTCGTCATTGATGCCGCCCACCTCATCCGCCCAGACGATCGTCCCGTTGCTACTGTTGGTGCCGGCGTCGGGCTGGCCGTCGCTGCTATCAATGCGCGCCAAGACCAAATCAGTACCGCCGTGACAGACAAGCGAGGACGAAAGGTCCTTGGCCGGATTCGGATCTGGCCCCCCATCACCTCGCACGGGTCCGGTTGCGCACGCTACGGTCCCACAAACCACGAAGGAGCTGCCTTGTGGGTCGCCCGCTATTGCGCGAAGGCCAACCGTTCGGCTGTCTGCCCGCCCGCTCTGCAAGTTCAGCCGCCGCGCCCACAAGCCACTGCCGTCCGCGGCGCTGGCGCCCAGGATGTACTGGTCCCCAGTCTTCAGCGCGTCCACCTCACTGCCGGCCACGGTGATCGAGCCCGCCAGTGGACCTATCACGCCCATGTGGCCGGCCCCATCCACCGCGAAGGAGGTCACGAACTGATCCCTGGGCCCGACGAACGTCGCAGCCCAAGTGGCCTTGAGCGTGGACGGATCCAACCTAGCCAGAAAGAGGTCTGTGGTCGCGGTTCCTAAAGTTGGATCTTGGCTTTGGATAATGGATCCCGACCCAAGATCGATCTGATTAACATAGGACCCAGCAGCAAAAATCTGTCCGTCAGGTGATGTGATGATCGCGCTACTGTTTGTCGGCCAAAATGCGTTGTCAATCAACAGATCTGCGAGCGCCGTGGGGAAACCGCCTGGGCAAGAACCCGTGGCCGGGTCGCAAGTGACGGAACCGCCGCACACGAGCGGAGTCCCGACGCACGCGCCGGCCTTGCACTGGTCGGCGTAGGTGCACAGATTGCCATCGTTGCACGTCGTCCCCTCGGGCGCATTTTCGGTGGTACAGTCGCCAGTCTCGGGGCTACACGGGCCGGCCACGTGGCATTGATCGCTCGCCACCGTGCATATCTTAAACGGTCCATCGAGGCAGAGCCCGCCCTGGCATATGCTGTTCGTCGCGCAAGGCTTGCCTTGGCAACTCGTACCGTCGGGAACATTGGAGTGAATGCACTGGTACGTGGTGGGATCGCAGCTATCTACGGTGCATTGATTGTTGTCATCGCAGGACGGGGGGCAGGTCGGAGCGTCAACGGCACCCGCCTCTGGCCCCCAGGCAGCATCGACAGCCAGCGAGCTGGTGCTCTTGCTGCAGCTTACCGCGCCGAGAAGACACAAACCAGCCGCTGCAACAATGTGGTGAAGTGGAGAAGATCGCGAAAGCATCGCTTTGTGAGTTTGCACTTGGCCAGGGAACGCAGCGGAAACGGCAGCCTCTTTTAGGCGCCTTTGGCGATGGCAATAGAGAAGAATTGGTTACGACTGTGTGACAAGCAAGTCACAGCCTCCCCCGCAGCAGGTCCATTGCGTTCGCCGGCCGGCCGCTTCGCCGCGCCGGCGCCCGGCCAAGACCTTCTGCGGCCATCGCGGGATTGAGGCGAGCCTTCGTGTTTTGCCGGGCGAAACGAAATCTGGCAAAATAGCGAGCCGTCCCACAACCAAAGCACGCTTGTCATGCGCACCATAGTCGGTTTCCCAATCCTTGTCATCGCCTCGCTTATCGCCTGCGCCGTCTCCGCGGACGAACCTGCGAAAGCGGGCTTGCCCGCGGAATGCAGCTCACCCTCGGCACTCGCCTTCAGCGAAGGAATCAAGAACCTCCTGTCGCGATCCGAGGAACCCGGGCAGAATCCGCGGGAGCTATGGAGCAAGGACGCCACCTTTCGCAAGTGGGCGGCAAGCCCGAAGTCGACGCTCCCCGTGGTTGAACGTCACCTGCGCTGCGGCCCGAGAGCGTCTCCGTCCGAAGTGGAGCTAGCGACGGCGACACTGCAATGTCTGGATTTCGATGCCTACCTGGCCTACCTCAAGAGGCTCTCCCAAACAGCCAAGAGCGATTCAGTGGGATGGGCGTTGTACTACGCCATGGCGCCAGGGCTCCTCCGTTGGAGCACGCGGCTGGCCTCAAATTACACCGCCGCCAACGTGAAATCGACACTCAAAGTAGTCGCGGACTCGCATAATGCAACTCCTGCGTTGCAGAGGATGATCATCGAGATCCTCGACGGGAGCACCAAGCAGGCGATTGGGAAGAACCCGGTCAAGCCGTTCCTGACCTGTGGGGCAGGCGCCAGCAAGTAGGGGTGGCTTAGTCCGCGCCCGGGAACCAGACCCGCTGAAGCAACCACGGCAGGGCCGTCGCGGGCTCGGCTCTTGCTTGCGGTTGGGTGGCGTCGTGGCAGCAACTTAGCTGGCCGCGGCCGCCAACAGGTCTCAACGCGGCCAAGCAAAGTCTCCGCAAACCAGTCCCCACCGTTTGGCAACACGCCTGGCCGGTTGTCTTCGCAAGGCGCCTTCTCCGTCTCTATCCACCTGTTGCAAACATGTCACAAATCCGCAGCAAATCCGTCGCAGTCGCTCGCCGGGTATCTCGCTATGGTCCCGGCGCAACCCAGGCTTACTGGGCATGAAATGGAGGCAGGATTGCCATGACCTATAGAAGATTGATCGTAGCTTTGACCGGCGCGGCGGGGGTACTCCTCGGCGCATCCATTGCCCTAGCCCAGGGTACAATAACAGTCGCTTGCAGCGACACCTCGGTGCTGCCCAATCCCGTGTTCATGGCGGGCAGCAGCGCCTTCGAGCCCATTCTCAGCCAGCTTGCGGTACAGATCGCGGCGAAGCAGGGGATATCCATCATCTATAACCCCATTTCCTCGTGCCTCGGCGTGTCCGCAGTTTCTCCCCCGCAAGACATTCCTGCCCCGCAACCGCTGAGTGGCACGCCCCACTACTACACTGCTGACCCCACGGATAGCACCAAGACCGTAACCAACTCCTGCACCCTCTCGGGCGGCACCATGGCGTCCATCGGGGTTTCCGACGTCGCCTTTTCCTCCTGCCAGAACATTGACAGGCCCGCCAATATCGGGGAATGGGACGGTCCGGAGCAGTCGATGCTTATTGTCGTGCCCAAGGCCAACTACACCACCACGGCGATTTCCTCTCAACAGGCCGCTGCCATCTGGGGCTGCGGCACCAATAGCGGGGTGCCCCCTTTCACCAACGAGAACGCCATCCAACAGCGTAGCGCAACCTCAGGCACCCAGATCCTGGTTGCCAGGAACATCGGCGTCCCGGAAACCGCCTTCAAAGGCGCTGCAAACGGATCAAGCAGCGCCATGGTGCAATCGCTCTTGAATCCGAACTATCAGCAAAACGGGATCGGTTTCTTGGCCGCAGATTTCTATGCGGGCCAAAGGGCAAATCTCAACGCGGTGGCCTTCCGCGGCAGCGGGCAGACCAAGGCCTACTACGCTGATTCGAGTGCCATTGCTACTGACCTGAAGAACGTGCGCGACGGCCACTACATGATCCAAGGACCCCTGCATTTCTTCATCCCGTTGATTGCGACCGACGGTGGAGCCCCGGCGCCCGCACCCAATGCGAAACTACTTGTCGACTGGCTGACCGGTGCTGTGCCCATCGACCCAGCCGACACCCAGAACATCAAGTACGTCAATACGGTCGCTATCGGCGGTGACGTTCCCCAATGTGCCATGAAGGTCAAGATTGACAAGGATGGCGGCCTCTTCTCGCCCTACCACCCGCCGGTTTCCTGCACCTGCGCCTTTGAGGCGGCCAAGTTGGTGCAGTCGGCGCCTGGCACCTGCACCACCCATTGTACCAGCGATGCTGATTGCGCCGCGGTGCCTGGCACGCGTTGTCAGACCGGTTATTGCGAGTAGCCTAAAGGAGGAAATGCACAATGAATCTCTTCAAGATTTCGACAGTGGCTCTCGCATTGGCATTGACGGGCTGGGTTGCTTGCGGCAGCAGCAACAATAACACCGATGTTCAGAATATCGGCGCAGGCGGCGCAATCGCCACCGGCGGCGTGATTGGAACTGGTGGGGCGGGCGGCGCGATTGGCACCGATGCAGCGGTCAGCACGGGCGGCGCTGTGGCCGATGCTGGAAGTCCGGACGCCCCGATCGGCCTTTTTGACGCCGGAATGGACAGTCCTGTGATGGACACCGCGAGCACGGACGCCTCACTCGTGATATCCGACGCCGCTGCCGGAGAGACAGGACCTGGGACCGACATCTGCACCGGCCTGACCCCGCAACAATGCCACCTGGTTATTATCAACGCGGCTACGACGTCGCAAGCGCTAGACCCCGGCGCCAATCCGCCGGTCCCCTACCCAACCTGCTCGGCTCAGTAGCACGAGAGAAACAACGGTGCACTGTATGTTCCGCAGAGCGGCCGAGGCCATCCGCGCGCGACTGAGAGCCAGATGGCCTGGGAGACAAGCCTTGGTTGTGGGGCTGCTTTGCGCGGGTGCGCCTTTCGCGTTGGCCAGACCGGCACTTGGGCAGACACTCCCTTTTGCCCCGGTGCCGGAATCTGTTCCGGCTGACAACGCTCCAGTGGCCAGCGACGAGTCCCACAAAGCAATGGAAGAAACTTCAGCCCAGTTGGCACAGCAACGCGCCGAGCTGGCCAAGCTGCGCGAGGAATTCGAGGCCAAGCTGGCCGAAGAGCGGGCGGCCCGCGAGGCCACGGAGGCGCGCGCCCAGGCCAACGCGCGAGCTGAAATCGAGGCGGCCCTGAAGACAGAACCTCGCCTGGCAAGACTCTCATGGCTCACTGTCTCCGGTTTCGTGCAGGCCGATCTCAACGTGAATCAGACGTCGCAGGACCAGCTCAATACCTCCACTGGCGCCCCGCTAAATGACAACCGATTTCTGATCCGTCGCGCGCGACTGGGCGCCTCGGTGGGCCAGAAATATCTCGCCGGAATTGTCGAGCTCGATGCTAACACCGTGAACGGCCCTCAGGTGCGACCGATGGATGTGGAGGCGACAGTCAAATGGCCAGGCGGGTCCATGCCGCTGGTGGCCTTGACCGCAGGACTTTTCAAAATTCCGTTCGGCTGGGAGGTGGCAGAGCGCGACCGTGACAGGATCTTTACTGAGCGGAGCACGTTTATCAGGGCGCTTTTCCCGGGCGAGTACGACCTGGGGATGAGGCTGGCAGGGGGCTGGCGCTTCGTTCGCTATGCCCTGGCGGTGCAGAACGGCGAGCCGATCGGCGAGAAGACCTTCCCTCTGCTGGATCCCAACCAGGGCAAGGATATCACTGGGAGACTTGGAATTGTTTCTCAGGTCGCCGAACGGGTGGCGATCCAGGCTGGATTCTCGGCTCTCACCGGCAGAGGCCTTCACAAGGGAACGCCCCCGACCAAGCCGACCTTGACCTGGGTGGATCTCAACGAGAACGGCCAATACAACGCCGGCGAGTTGATTGTGTCTCCGGGAACCTCAGGCCAACCGTCGCAGAACTTCAGCCGCTACGCAGTTGGCGCGGACGCGCTGGTTTCGGTGCGGTATTTGAAGAACTCCGGCACAACGATCTACGCCGAATTCGCGCGCGCCAATAACCTGGATCGATGGCTCCTGATAGCCGATCCCTATGGCCCGCTCGGTCGCGATCTGCGCGAGTGGGGCTACTACCTGGCTGCCGTCCAGGAACTGGGCCGGCACTTCAGACTGGGCCTGCGCTACGACTACTACAATCCCGATCTGGACAGCACCGACCGCCAGGCGGGGGTCACGGTTCCCTCCAGTCAGGCCATCTCGACCGTGTCGGCCGCGGCTGCGCTGGTCGGACAGACAGGCGGCATTTCCGGCCGGTTGGTCGCTGAGTACGACTGGGTGTCCGATCAGCAGGGCCGCGACGCCAGTGGAATTCCGACCGATCTGAAGAACAACGCATTCACCCTGCGCGCGGAGGTCGCCTTCTGATGCGTCTTCCCGCCCTCGGCCTTGTGGCCGGTGGACTGGTCTGCGTCGGCTGCTCCGGCGCTGACCCGAGTTCGGGCCAGCAGGCGCTGTTCAGGATCCAGGGAGCGCAATACATTACTGGTCCCATTGACACCATCGATCGCGATCCCTTGCCCGAGGTCTACCCAACCACCCAAGCCAACGAGCTGTTCCCGGGCGTTGCAAACAAGAAGATCTCGGGCAGCGCCGGTCCCAACTCGACCGCGGTGCTGGTTGGGTTGCAGGGCGATGTGGGTCACTGGGTGGTGCCCGTGCAGGACCCCGACTACAACACGATCGGAAACTACACCTTTTCCTTCTCTGCCTCGTTCTCTCCGCTGACGCCTACGGGAGACGCCGGGAATCTTTTTCTGGCCTTTCGCGCCACCACACGCGATGGACAGGTGGGGCCGGCGAAGCTGCAACCGATGACCATGGACCAGCCGCGCATCGCGGGCGCTCTGGTCATCAGCCTTGACTGGGACACAGAAGCTGATCTTGACCTGCACGTCCAGTTGCCCAGCGATGGGGACGCGGGCGTGAACGAGATCTGGTCGCGCAAGCCATCGGGTCTGCCGTTCGGGTCCGCCGGCGCGAGCGTCGATTCCGGAATGCAAGCTGGCTATCTCGATTTCGACTCCAATAGCATGTGTGTGATCGATGGGCGCCGGGAGGAGAACGTGATCTTCCCTACCGCGGCTCCCAACGGACGTTACATCGTGCGCGTCGACACCTTCTCACTGTGCGCCGAGACCACCGCGCGCTGGCGGGTTAGCGTCTTCACCAACAACGGCGCCGACCCCGTGTTGCAAGCTTCCGGACAATCGACCGATATCGACACGCGTTTTTCCCATGGCCAGGGAGCGGGAGTACAGGCGCTCGTGTTTGACTACTAAAAAGGAAAGGTGACCCATGCTGCTGATGCACAAACTGGTATTCGTTGCCCAAACCGGGGCTGCCGCGGTTCTCTACATTCTGCTCGCGCTGTCCGTCTACTCGGTCGGCATTGTGATCGAGCGCTGGTGGTATTTCCGCAAACGGCGTCTGGACATGATTGCGACCAGCAATGCTTTGGCCAAGCGACTGCGCGCCGGGGATGTAGCCGGTGCCAAGCGTGAGCTGGAGGAGATGCGGGCGGTCGAGGCAGAAATTCTACGCGACGCCCTGGAATACTATGCCGACGGCCCCGATTCCCTGCAGGAGATCGTGCAGAAGGGCATTCGCCAGCGCCGCAAGGTCTTCGAGAGCGGGCTGATATTCCTCGGCACCCTGGGCAACAACGCACCCTTCATCGGTCTGTTCGGCACCGTGCTCGGCGTGGTGGCGGCCTTCAAGGAATTGGGGGCTGCCTCGGCCAACATGGCCGCAGCGGGTGGCGCGGGCGGCATGGGCAACGTGATGAGCGGCATCTCCGAGGCCCTCATCGCCACCGCCATCGGTATCTTGGTCGCCATTCCCGCGGTGGTCGCCTTCAACCTGTTCCAGAAGAAGTGCAATGACATCGAAGAGAACTCGGCTGCCCTTGCCAATCAGGTCTTGGCGGTCATGAAGTCGACCAAGAACCCGAAGAACACGCACAAGGCGTCAGCTCCCGCACTGGATGAAATCGGGCAGTCTCCCAGGCTGCGCACGGCCGAGGTGAACGGCTGATGGCTGGCACAATGGCAGGTGTGGGGCGGGCCAAGACAATCTCCGCCATCAATGTGACGCCTCTGGTCGATGTATGCCTGGTGTTGCTGGTCATCCTGATGGTGGCG
>Ga0182017_10001791_pt1 | contig 16457 bp, 3 predicted proteins | sample 712E3DmetaG_FD_120492 | JGI IMG/M metagenome (GOLD analysis project Ga0182017, IMG submission 120492) | Permafrost microbial communities from Stordalen Mire, Sweden - 712E3D metaG | ecosystem: Environmental > Terrestrial > Soil > Wetlands > Permafrost | place: Sweden: Stordalen | collected... | reverse complement strand
TAATCTACATCTTTGGAGGTTTCCTTGTTATAACCGGGATTAAGATGTTATTCAGCGGGGATATCGAGGTTGATCCTCAAAAGAATCCTGTTGTGAGATTTTTCAGGAAATTTTTGCCTGTCAGCGAAACAACGCATGAAGATAAATTTTTTGTAAAACAGAACTTAAAATTGTATGCAACACCTCTTTTCCTTGTTTTGCTTATTATAGAATCTTCTGATCTGATTTTTGCTGTGGACAGTATTCCTGCCGTTCTTGCCATAAGTCACGACAGATTCATTGTTTATACTTCAAATATCTTTGCGATACTGGGACTACGTTCTTTGTATTTTATGGTCTCGGGTATAATGGATTATTTCAGATTCCTCAAGATCGGTCTAGCCTTTGTACTTACATTTGTTGGTGTAAAAATGTGTATTTCAAATTATTATGATATTCCGATACTTATTTCGCTTCTTGTGATCATATCTATTCTCCTGATCTCTGTAATTGCTTCTGTTGTAATTAGAAAGAAGTAGTTTTTCTGATTCACTTTCAATTGGTGATTATCGAAAAATACTTTGTGAACCTTCGTGCAACCTTTGTGTGCCTTTGTGGTAAAACCTAAATTATTGAACCACAAAGGATCACAAAGTACAACACAAAGTGATACGAAAGAGAAAAATCAAGAATTGTCTCTTTTAAGATAGTTGCATGGGGGAATTGTTCAAAAATCACAAAAACATGAGAGGGTGCCTTTTGGAGACACCCTCATTGTTTGTGGGGGATGAGGGAGTCGAACCCCCGACCCTCTGCTTGTAAGGCAGATGCTCTGAACCAACTGAGCTAATCCCCCTGAAAGCGAGTGCAAATATAGATTTCATTTTCATTTCTGCAAAAAAAATGTAACAAATAAATATCCAGAATCTTATTACCGATATGATGATCTATTTTTCAACGAAAGAAATTTTAGATTGCAAAGACACGGAAATTGCTATAGTTATTACACATAAATTCTTATTAGTTTACTTTTTTATCTGCTTAATATTTCACCCTTTTCGGTCGCTATCTTAAAAAGTTTAAAAATGTGACTTAGGTTAAGTAAATAACTATAACTTTGATATACTCTGTAAAACACTTAATGTAACTAATTGTCAAACGTTTGGGTATATTAAATTCCATTAAAGATGAAAAAGAATTCAATTATTATTTTTTTGGCAGGATTATTTATCCTGAGCTTAATGTTTAATCCGGCTTTATCACAAACAGAAAAGAAACCGGGTGAGTCCAAAACTTCAACTGATGCCAGGTCAAATTCAAAACCAGTCAGCGATTCGACCAAACTAGGTCCAAAGCCTTATAAACAGGTAATTACTGACAAGGCAAAAACCTGGAAGGGTATGATAACGGTTCATAAAATAGATGATAAGTATTTCTTTGAAATTTCTGACTCTCTGTTAGGGAGGGACATAATGACAGTTACTCGTTATTCCAAAACTGCAGCAGGTGGCAGTATCTTTGGAGGAGAAGAAGTAAACCGGCAAATGGTGAGATGGGAAAAAGGGCTTAATAACAAAATTTTCCTTCGTTCTGTTACGATAGTTATTACAAGTCCCGACAGCACAAAACCAATGTATCAGGCGGTTGAAAACTCAAATGAAGATCCTATTGTTGCCGCATTCGACATAAAAGCGCTTAGAAAAGATACATCTTCGGTTATTGATATTACCAGTTATTTTTCAGGAGATCCGCAGGTATTTTCAATTAATCCCAGTGCAAAGCAATATATGAAATTGGCCGCATTACAAACCGACCGTTCATTTATTGAACAGATCCATACTTTTCCCGGCAACACGGAAATCCGGACAATAAAAACCTTCGCGGTTACTCCTCCGTCCCCACCATCACCAACCCCTACACCTCAGGTGGGGCAATATCTTCCGGCAGGGCTCGATGCGGGATTTGTTACCATGGAATTTAATACTTCAATGCTTCTTTTGCCTAAGAATATAATGCGAAAGAGATATTTTGATGCTCGTGTCGGGTATTTTTCAATATCAAGAAAAACATTTGGAGAAAGTTCACAAAGGTCTGATGATGAAGTATTTGTTGAAAGATGGAGGCTTGAGCCAAAAAGCGAAGCTGATGCTCAGAAGCAGAAGAAAGGCGAGCTGATAGAACCGAAGAAGCCAATAGTGTTTTATATAGATCCGGCTACTCCTGTAAAATGGCGGAAGTATCTGAAGCAGGGTGTAGATGCCTGGCAGCCGGCATTTGAAAAAGCAGGTTGGAAAAACGCAATAAGAGCCGAATACTGGAATGAGAAAGATACAACCATGAGTCTGGAAGATGCACGTTTTTCGGTAATCCGCTATTTTGCTTCAGATATTCAGAATGCTTATGGTCCGAATGTAAGTGACCCTAGAAGCGGTGAGATTCTCGAAAGTCACGTTGGATGGTACCATAATGTAATGCGGCTGCTTCGAAACTGGTATCTGATTCAGACAGCTGCCAGTGACCCGCGGGCACAAAGAAAGGTGTTCGACGATGAGCTGATGGGACAGCTGGTCCGTTTTGTTGCTTCACATGAAGTTGGCCATACACTGGGGCTAAGGCATAATATGGGTGCCAGTTCAAAAACACCAGTCGAAAAATTACGTGACAAAAAATGGCTCGCTGAAAACAGCAATTCACCTTCAATAATGGATTATGCAAGGTTTAATTATGTTGCCCAGCCGGAAGATGGTATTACCGATTTCATACCACGAATTGGTGATTATGATGTATGGGCTATAAAATGGGGTTATTCCTATTTTGCTGATGCGGAAAATGCAAATAAAGAAAAGCAACTTCTTAATACATTGACCAAAGAAGCCATGAAGAATCCAAGACTCGAGTTTGGCACAGAAATAAGCCCCTACAATCCAAGGTATCAGACAGAAGACCTGGGGGACAATGCAATGAAAGCCTCAGAATACGGGATTAAAAATCTGCAGCGAATCCTTCCCAAACTACCAGAATGGAGTAAGGAAGATGGTGAATCTTATAAAGAACTGGCGGAGCTTTATGATAACCTCGTGGGACAGTTTCGCCTTTATATGGGTCATGTAACTAAAAACATTGGAGGTATATATGATACACCAAAAACCTATGATTCTGAAGGTTATGTTTTTGAAGTAGTTCCCCGTGAAACACAAAAGGATGCTGTAAGCTTTTTAAACAGACAGATCTTTATTACACCGACCTGGATCCTAAATCAGGATGTTCTGAAAAGAATCAGACCTGATCAGGGAGTTGATGCTTTAAAAAGATTGCAGGAAGCAACATTAAATAATGTTCTTGCGGGGGATAAGATCTTCAGATTAATTGAGACCGGAGGAATGAATAGCTCTAACTATAATATCGATGAATTGTTTTCGGATTTAAGGAGCGGCATTATGTCTGAAGTTTTGGAGCATAAATCAATTGATCTTTATCGCAGAAATCTTCAGAAGGTATTTGTTGAAAAGATGATTTCATTTTTAAATCCAGGTACGGTAAATGTTGTGTATATACCTCAGGGTGCTGCTTATGATATGCAAACAATGATGGTTGATTTGAAAAAAACTGATCTGCCTTCGGTAGCGCGGGGACATCTGGAGTTAATGAAAAATGAAATTAAGTCTGAAAAATCAGATAATATTGATGAAATAACCAAATATCATTTAAACGATTTGCTGCAGAGAATTGACAATGCATTAGATCCGAGAGGCAGGAACTGAATTAGGGGTGAGGTGTGAGGTGTGAGGTAAAAATAATAACAATATTATTGAATTACAAATAGGTAATGAATATATTCTGGATTATTACCATAGGACTTACAGGCTAATCGAAAGTGAATCTCACTTTTGAGATTGCAAAAGCCTGCCCGTAAGTAGTTTTGGGAGACACTGCACCACTCCAGTGTTTGTCCTTGCTTTCATTATTTGTCTGTCAAAAAGGGCCATAATTTGACAGTTGATGTTTTTACTGTCAAGGAAGAGTTATTAATCGTAGGTAATGTCAATATCTATATTATTTTGACAAAATATTGTTTTATTAGTCAAATATATATTATTTTTGACAAAAGCAATAAATAATGTCAAAGCAGATTCAATACGACCGGAATCAGCCTTATAATCAGTTACCTGAGTTACCTCCACCGGATGATAAGGTTGTGACTGTGGAAATCCTGAAAGCAGTTAATAAAGCAAACAAAGCCTTAGCAGAATTAAAAGGACTGGCAAAAAAACTCCCCAATCAATCTATGCTGGTCAATACTATTGCACTAAGGGAGGCAAAGGCCAGTACGGAAATAGAAAATATTTTTACAACGGATGATGAACTTTATAAAGCGCTCTCCGGAAACGATGAAGGATTAAAAGGAAATGCAAAAGAGGTATTGAGATATCGTCAGGCATTATGGAAAGGTTATGATGAAATAAATTCAAACGGGAAATTCAGTACAAATCTGATGATCGGTATTTATCATCAAATCAAGGAGGTACAGGATGATATCCGCCCGGCACAAACAGAAACAACTATCAGAAAAAGAGGTAGTGGTACGCTTGGTGGCACTATCGTTTATACTCCGCCAAGAGGTGAAACCATAATTAAAGAAAAACTGGACAATCTAGTGACTTATATAAACGATGATAAAAGGTTTTCTTATGACCCTCTGATAAAACTCGCAGTTTCTCATTATCAATTTGAAGCCATACACCCTTTCAGGGATGGGAACGGACGAGCCGGCAGAATTTTATGCATCCTTCTTATGATTCAGAAAAAACTCCTGGATGTTCCGATTCTTTATTTAAGCGCTTATATAATTGAGAATAAAGACGACTACTATGCTTACCTGAATAAGGTGACTACTTTAAATAGCTGGAAAGGATGGATAATTTACATGCTTAAAGCTGTTGAGGAAACATCTCTATATACGATCAATAAGATCAATGAAATTGACAACCTGTTTCAAAAGACTTATCTGTTAATTGGCAAAAAACTGCCGCATATCCGGAAAGAAACGGTTGAGCAGATTTTTGAACAACCTTATATAAGCCCAAAGAAACTTCTTAGCCAGGAGATAAAAAGTATTAATACTGCCAAGAAATATTTAAAACAAATGGAGAAGTTGAGAATAATGGCCCCAAAGAAAGTGGGGAAAGAGATAATCTATATCAATCTTGACCTGTTCAATTTACTTTCTGAAACGTAAGCTTCGGACTTCCGACTTCCGACTTCCGACTTCGGTCTTCAGACAGATCATGAAGCTTTTTTCATCAAAATAAATTCATCATTCAGTCTGAAAATAACGGTATTAGTCAAAATCAGAATTATTAGTTCCTCATACCTGCAACCTTTTTGTCTGTTTTGAGTACAAATGAATAACTGAATAATTTAAAGCAACCAAGTCGATTTTTTATAAGTCATGTTAATATGTTGAAAACCTTGAAAAATATGATGTTACACGTGTTTAAAAAATTATTATCTTCGCTTTCTTTGGAAAGTATATCAGGGAACCAGCAGTTGTTGAGTGAGTTTAAGGATTGGCAGGTGGTTAATTATTTGGTATACTGAGAATTATAATTTGCTAAAAAAAATTGAACCTGATATATATGGAATCAAAAAATCCATTTTCTGAATTCTTAAAATTGCCCAGTTTAAATTCTGCGGCTATTATTCGTGAAAAGACTGTAAATAGCAAAACAATTATATCTTCTATTATTCCGAGGTTAAGTTTTCTCAGGAAGTGGGCGATAGTTTTTGTTACTCTTCTTTCCATTTCGATGGTTTCATTGGGGCAGGCAACCTATAACTGGAATCAAAACGGTGTACCTGGTGACTGGACAATAGCTGCTAACTGGACTCCGAATCGTCTAGCTCCTCTATCAAATGATATTTTAGTATTTAACAATAATGGTATAACCACTGCAACTAATGTTCCGACTCAAACAATAGGTAAGCTGATTCTGTCATTGAATTCAAATGTTAGTTTACAATCTACAGGAACGTCCCAACTGACTATATCGGGAGGAGCAGGAACAGACCTTGATATCCCTTTCGGTTCTACACTTCAGCTTAGCAGTACTGCTGCAAATCAGATTGGACTTGACTTCAATCCTGCCGGACAAACCGCTTCCGTCGCGGGTACTTTAATAATTAATGCAAATACCGCGTTAACAAATAGTTATAATACAACTAATGCTACCACAACTGTAACAGGTACATTTACAAACAATGGTGGAACAATTACTTCTTCAGCAGCTACTCTTAATTTTAGTGCAGCTTCTTCCATTTACAATCATGCCAGAGATGGAGGCGCAATTCCCGCTGCAACATGGAATGCAGCTTCAAGCTGTAATATATCAGGACTTACTGCTACTGCGCCCACCGGATTGGGTCAGGTTTTTGGAAATATAAATTATAGCAGTGCATACACATTAACACTTATAAATACCTTATCCCTTTCCGGTAGCTTAGATATTTCAGCAGCAGGGACAATTGCAGGCGCTGATCAGACAATAAACATATCTGGAAATTTAACGGGAACAGGAGGTCTGTCATTTACTACCGGTACCCTGAATATAAGCGGAAACTATTCAAGTTCAGGCGCTTTTACTCCGGGGACAAGCTTAGTCAATTATACCGGTAATATTCAGAATGTTGCAGCTGTTACCTATTATAACCTGACCATCTCAGGCGGTAGTACAAAAACATTACTTGGAGATATTACAGTAAACAAAGATCTTACTGTTACTCTGGGAACACTCAGTTTCGGGACCACGCTCAGAACGGTTAATGTTGCCGGTAACTTAAGCTGCGTAGGAACAATAGATATGAGTGGTTTACCTGCACATGTTCTGAATCTTGCTGGTGCAACAAATACATGTGCCGGGACTCTTACTACCTTAGGTAATGGTAGCGTGGTTAATTATAACGGCGCAGGGGCTCAAACTATTTTTGGGAGCCCTAATTACAGGAACCTGACAATTTCGACCGGAGGAATAAAAACATTATCTGCAGCATCAACAATAGGGGGTGACATAGTAATTAATGATCCTGCTTCATTGGCAATATCATCAAATGTGACTTTCAATGGTACAAACCTTACCAATAACAGTAACGCTGCCAGTTCATTTAACGCCACTGCCGGGACATTCACGTTTAATCTTGCAGGCAACCAGTTCATTAACGGCTCAGAAACAACCGGCAACAACATTTTCTATAATCTTACTGCAGCTAACGGCAGCACAAAAACGGCTAATCTTCCATTTACAGTAAGCAGTGCATTTACCATAAATGGCGGAACAATTTTTGACCTTGGAACAACTGCAAAAACTGTCAATCTACTGGGAAGTGTTTCAATTTCCGGTACACTGTTTTACAATACAACTGCAGCTAAAACTGTAAATATAGGTGGAGATTTATCAACTGGAATTGCAGGCACTATTACTATGAATGGAGTCCTTTTAGCTCACAACCTTAACCTGGGAGGAGCTAACAACGCAATACAGGTTTTTAATACAGATGCAGGTTCTGGAAGTACTGTAAATTACAACAGAGCAGGGGGGCAACAGATTTTTGCAAATGCAAACTATCAGAACCTGACAATTTCAGGTGGAGGAACAAAAACGTTGCAGGGCAATACAACCGTCAATAATATTGTTAACCTTAATACAGGTGTATTACAGCTTGGATCCAATAATCTCACCGTTGCAAATGACGCTTCAAATGCCATTCAGGGAGCTTTCACCTCTGCAAATATGATAGAAACGAACAGTACCGGCGCTTTAATCAGGAACGGTACTGCCACGCTTCCGATTCTGTACCCTGTAGGTTCAGGAGGGTTTTATGCACCAATGAGCATTACGGCATTAAGCGGAGGAACCGGTGGAACGATAAAAGTCTATACAACACATGATGGAACACTGGGTTCCAATTTTGTTAACAGATACTGGGATGTAAATACCACAGTCGGAGGTAAAACAATCACCTCTTCTTTTACCTATGATCCTTCAGAAATTACACTTGCTCCCGATAATATCTGGTATAGAACAGGGGCCGGGAACTGGCTGACACCTGCAGGCTCTGCAAGCTTCGGAGCTAACTCGTTCACTATCACAGGTACAACAAATATGGGAACTGCCAGCACCGATTGGACCGCTGGTAAACTGGTTACATATTATTCATATCAGACAGGAAACTGGAACACTCCTAACACGTGGACTCTTGATCCAAGCGGAACCCTTCAGATCGGAAGTTCAATTCCGGGGATCAATGACAAGGTAGTTATACTTACAAGCCGTACAGTATCTCTTTCGAGCGATAACACTATTTCAGGGTTGGACATAACGATTAATGCGGGTGGTTTTATAAATCAGACCACTTACAGATTTACCAAAACACTCACAGCGCTTCGCGGACAGGGAACACTGCAGCTGGCTTCAGTGAATTTTCCAACTGCAGCAACGAATACATTTGTCAATGCAGGTGGCGGGACAACCGAGTATAACAACACTGCTGATTTTACATTACCTGCAACTCAAAATACTTACAATAACTTAACTATTAACGTTTCAATAATTCCAATTCCAATTATAGGTACACAGCTAAACAACATAATACTGAATGGAAATCTGTACATAAAACAGGGAACTTTCAGAATTAATGATAATCTTTCAACCACTCCACTGAGTTTTACAATCAATGGGAATGTTACAGTTGATAACAGCGGATCTTTTACAGTCGGAAATGGTGCAACCAACCCGGATATTGGATCTGTAACAGTTGGAGGCACTGCACCTTTCATTAACTATTATACCTATTTCCATACAGTAATTATAAAGGGAAATTTTACAAACAATGGTTTTGTCAGATTCACCAATCTTCCAAATCCGGTTTATAATGCCTTCCCGTCGACATCCCCTGATGGAACTACAGGTGCAGCTTCTGTTTATTTCCAGGGAGCAACAAATAATACCCTGACCTGTAACGGAGTAACTGACTTTTATAATCTTATCCTGGATAAAGGAACAGATCAGACTTTCAAACTGACAATTAATTCTTCAAACTATAGCTATTTCAGGCTTTTCGGAGCTAATACTCTTACAGGTGAAGCAGCAGGAGACAACGTAAACCTGAGGAAGGCATTGTGGATACGTACCGGAACACTGGTTCTTCAGGGAACACTTATAATTCCATCTTTAACTGAAGGAGTGACCGCGGGATCGCCTAATTCTGATTTTTATATCCCATCAAACGGGGCGCTGATTATTGATGGTGTTGATGTAGTAATTCTTTCCACTGCTGATGATTATAGGGAAATAAATGTCGCTTATGGCGTTTCAGCTACTAATAATGCTTCGATTGGAGTATCGACAGGAGGAAGCAGCGCTTTTGAAGTTTACGGAAAATTTCAGATTAACAATGGCTATTTTTCAACACGGGAATCTGGTGGTATAATAACTTCGAATGTAGCCTCCGGACAGATAATTTTGAATGGAGGAATTGTTGATTCAAAACAATTTCTTTCTTCAACCGGAGCTGCACAATATACTCAGACCGGAGGTACATTTTATCTTCGTGGCCGGTTTCAGAGAACCCCTTCGACATATTCCACAATTGATAGTCTAGTAAGTATAAAATTAACTACTTTAAATACAGTTAGAGTTGCTAATGGGATAAACTCTTCATTCGGAACCTTCAATATGGAAAACACCAGCAACATATTTATTATGGCAGGTGGTACCATCCGTATTTATGATGTTACCGGAAACGGGGGGGCCGAGCAAAAGGCTTTCGATGTAAAATCTTCACTCTCAAATATTAATGTAACCGGTGGTTTACTGGAATTAATACCCGTAACGGGCTCAGGACTCGGTAATGCAACAAACTATTTGATATATACTACGGCACCTCTTTTTGATGTGAACATAAATCGGTTCAGCAGTACCTCCATTGTCGGATTAAGTACGCCACTTGTTGTTCAGCAGGATCTTAACCTGACCAATGGAGATTTTAATGCAAATAGTTTTGATCTTACGATAGGAGGAAATTTAACTGTAGCTGCCTTGACGACCTATACACCAGGTACGAATACCACTACTTTAAATGGATCAGCTACTCAGACATTTACAGTTAACCTGGCTGCACCTTTGGCTTTAAATAAATTCACTATTGATAAACCGGCAGGAATAGCAGTTAACCTTGCAGGTACACAGACCACTCTGGATGTAAATAATAACTTCAGGCTGGTTCTCGGAACTCTGAATGATAATGGCAATACAATAAACGTCTCCAAAGATGTTTATAATTCCGGTTTACATATTGGAAGCGGTAAAATATCCTTTATCGGAGCCGGAGCACAAGCTATCGATGGGAACGGTATCTTTGAGAATGTAGAATTAAACAATAATAGTGGTACTGCTCCGGTTTCCCTGGCAGCCAATATGACGATTAATGGTATCCTTACTTTTTCCAAGGACAAACTCTTTAATATCGGGATATACAATTTAAAGCTTAACTCAACGGCTTCTATTGATCAGGGACCAACTCCAAATCTTAGATACATACAAACGGCTGGTAATGCGGGTGATGGCGGACTAACAAGAGTATACAGTGCCATGGCGCCTTTCACCTTCCCAGTCGGTGCTCCGACAATCACACCAGTTCGTCCGGTAAAGTACACTCCTGCAACAATAGGATTTAGTTCAGCTCCGACAACTTATGGTTCGATTACTGTTGTTCCGGTTGGTTATGAGCACCCTGCCGTAACTGTTAACGGACAAAGCCTGACCTATTTCTGGCGAATTAAATCTTCAGGTTTTACAGGTATTGCAGCAGGTTCGGTTACTCATACTTTTGGTTATGACCAGAGCGATGTCGTAGGCACTGAAACGAACTATATTCCTTCCCTGTTCGACAGATCGGCTCTTGCGTGGAATAGTGGTATTGCTGCAAATATAAATACCAGTTCCAATACTATTTCAGATTGGTCTGCTCCAACAAACAGTAAAAATTATCTCGATGCGGATTATACGGCAGGAGATGCAGCTTTCGGAGCTCCTCTTAAGTTTTACAGTATTGCAAATTCAGCCTGGAATTTAAACACAACCTGGTCTTATACATCGGGAGGTGCGGCTGTTCCGGCAGGTGCGGTGGAAGGTGTTAATTTTCCAGGACCAAACAGTATTGTTATCATTGAAAACAATCATACGGTAAACTTAACAGGTACTCAAAGATGTGCAAGTTTGCTGATAAAATCAGGTTCTGTTCTTGATATTTATTATTACACTGGAAGTGTATTCAGTATGGTTGTCAGTGACCCATCAGGCACTAATGGGCTCTTCAGGTTAACGACACCTATTGCTTTTTATCAGCTATTTACATTTCCATCAAACAGTGACTTTTCGGATTTTGACAATAATCATGGAACGACTGAATATTATGATATTGACGGTACTGTTGGTGCAGAATATATCCTGCCAGCTAACGTAACAAATTATGGAAACCTCATCCTGACGGCCAAGGGAGGAGATAATCTTATTTTGCCAAATAACAGCGCTACAACAATCAAAGGTGACCTGACGTGTCAGGGTGACGACCCGAACGCGTGGGTTACAATGAGCTGGCTGACTGGTGGAGGGTATTACAATCCTGTGATTGAAAAAACCGTACACATAACAGGGAACATGTTTATAAATAATGGCACTTTCCTGTTTATGGATGATTTAGCACCTCAGCATCTTGTTGTAGATGGAAATGTAACTATTGCACCTGGTGCTACTTTTGATGTTTATTCCGATTATCCTGGATACCCGGGAACTGGTCCGCGTTTGAACAGCTTTGTAATAGGAGGTAGTTTTATAAATAACAGTAATAATAATCCGAGCGCCAGGTTTATAAGTGGTAATAATTATGTCAATCTGACTTTTTCCGGGACGACAAATGCGTCAATAACGAGTACTGGCGGAGCAGTTCCAAATACTGTTTTTAACAATGTAGTAATCAATAAAGGAACATCTCAGGCAACTACTCTGACATGTAATATTGGCGGGACACTTGCAACTCCACATGATAACTGGCTGACATTGCAGAATGGTACATTAATTTATAACAGAACGGGTGACTTCTATATTTCACAGGGTACGGATTTTACTATACCCCCAACTGCCGGTCTGACAATAAATACACCATCGAATGTCTATATCGCCGACAATGCTGCAAATAACAAGACTCTTTTTCTTAACGGAAAGCTGACAATCTTAAATGGAGGAGGAAATGTTTATGTAGGTCAAGTCGGAAATACAACCAATAATGCGGACATTGAATATTCTGGTGGCGGTGCTTCTGCAATAGATATGCAGGGAGGTACTTTAACCATAAATGGTCAGATCAGAAGACCGGCGTTGACAACCAACGGCATACTTAGCTATACTCAATCAGGCGGTAATGTCATAATTTACGGGAATAATGCGCTTGCAACAAAAGCAAAACTTGAAGTGCTTAACGGAGGCAGTGTATTTAATATGTCGGGAGGTACTATTACTATTGTCCGTGGTGGCGGTACTACCTTCGGAGACCTCTATTTAAGACCCGGAAGCTCTTCGGTAACAGGTGGTACAATAGTCTTTGCAAATGCTTTAATAGGAGCTGCCCAATCTTATGGACTTGATGCTAATGTACCATTGTATAATATTACTATAACTGGTACTGGCTCAAATGCAACAACCGGACTAATGGTAAGCCCGCTGGTTTTGAAAGGATCATTGACCCTAAGCAATGCGAACAGTATCTTCAACAGCAATAATATAAATGTTTCCATTGCAGGAGACATGAATAACAGTGGTACATATAATTATGGTACTAACCTAACGACATTTAACGGAGGAACTCAATCCATCACAGGTACAACAGTCACCAATTTCTATGACTTAAATTTTTCTCCTTCAACATCATTAACGATTAATAATAATTTCACCGTCAACAGGAACCTGACGATCGGATCAGGGAACATTATATTGGGGACTGCCCCGGCCAATAAAAAAATTACTTTATTAGGTGATCTTACAAACAACGGATCGTTTACTGACAATAACACTACCGGTGGAATAAGCCTGGCAGGTTCATCACTACAACAGATAACCGGTACGGGCGCTTACGGACGACTTGAACTAAATAATAGTTTAGGTGCTAAACTAAATAATGATATTACTCTTCAAAATGACCTTGTACTTACTCTTGGTGTACTTGATATTAACGCCAATCAACTTACATTAAGCCAGAACAGTTTAATTGGTGGTTCTCCATTCGGTCTTACCAACATGATAACATCTGACGGTGTAATAAGTAGTTTCGGAGTCAGAAAATTCTTTAATCCTGGTGCTCAAACTTTTACATTCCCGGTTGGAGTAGCCGGAAAGTATACACCTGCGACTTATACAATAACAGCAAGTGCATCGGTTGGGTCTATCAAAGTTAATCCAATTAACAGCTTTAATCCAAGTGTTACTGATCCTTCCAATGTTTTGCATTTCTATTGGAAGATTCAAAGCTCAGGTATTTCGGGTTTGACAGGTAATGTATTATTACAATATATGCCCGGAGATGTCAATGGTACCGAAAGCAATTATGTCGCTGCCCTGCTTGTTCCTCCTGCCAGCTGGTATAAGGCAGCTCCGGGACCTGCAACAGATAACGTTAATGAAACCACTCACCGGATTACATTCAATTATACAATAAGTAATGATCTTAATGGAGAGTACACAGCTGGTATTTTCACTGCAATTCCGGGAGTTGTTCCAAGCTACCAGTCAAATTCAGATGGGAATTGGTCGGATAAAACCAAATGGGATCCTGTAGGGGGCTCACCTCCTTGTCCTGATGGTGGACCAAATGGTGGCAATGTGATAGTAAACAATGTCATAACAGTTGACATTCCTAATGTTTATGCATTAAGCACAACAATTAATAATGAACTGAAAGTAATTTCACCTTTCTCCGGACATAACCTTGGAAATGTATCCGGTAACGGGATCATCTATCTGGAAAGCGGGAATCTCCCCGGAGGTGATTTTACTGCGTTCATCGATTGCGCTGGTAATGGTGCGATTGAATATGGAGGAACAGGGACTTATACGGTAATTGCAACACTCTTTAACAGTTTACCTAACATGTTCTTTTCCGGAACCGGTACAAGAGTTCTTCCTAACAAAGATTTGACAATATGCCATAGATTTGTTATTAACGGGCCGACAGTCGATAACAGTGTAAACAACAAAAAGCTTACAATGCTCGGTACGATGGAGCGTTTATCCGGCATATTCACCAGTGGTACCGGTGTAGCGCCGGCAGCGACTGTCACCTTTGCCGGTACTGCTGCTCAGACTATTGGCGGCCCTGCACTGACAGGTGATTTCTCCGGAACAAGTAAGTTAAATAACCTCGAGATAAATAATGCAGCAGGATTATCGATCGGAACAAATGGGTTGATTGAAGTAAATAATTCTTTACTGCTGACCAATGGCAATATTATTACTACCGGGTCCAACAAGCTGGTTCTGCTTAGTACATCCCCGTCAGTTGTTGTGCCGGGTGGTGGCAGCGCTACATCATTTGTCAATGGGCCATTAATAAAATATATGGTTAATGGTGGCACGTTCCTTTATCCGATAGGTAAAGGAAGCACGAAGGGACATAATTTTACTCTCACTTCAACGGCAGGCAGCACGTTACCCTGGACAACGGAATACTTTACTCCCAATACTACAAATACTTTAACTGCACCTTTGATGGCAGTTAATTCCATGGAAGAATGGAGTGTCAATACAACCATTGCAACGACTGCAAAAGTTAAAATGGGATGGGATCCTACCAGTAATCTTACTCCGCTGATGACCCTAAATGGGATCATTGATATGCGGGTAGCTGAACTTAATGGAGGGAACTGGACTGAAGTGGTTTCTACTGCTACAGGAGATAACTTTAACGGAGATGTTGAAAGTACAGGTAGCGTAAACTTAAATGCAGTTCCAAAATATTATAGTATTGCCAGTGTTACCTCAACAAAGGCAAGGGCGTTCTTTAATCCCTCAGGCCCGATATGCGGAGCAGCGCCTATTCCACTGGGATTTGCTTCATATTATCCTGCTGATTTAGCAGGAACCCTGTATTATACTATTAATGGTGTAACAGTAGATTCATTGCATGTAACATCTGCAACTACACTATTTCCGACATCGGGTCCGGGTGCATATAAATTAACAGGTTTCAGGTATTTTAGTTTTACCAAGACAGGAGTTGTTGATGGTACAGTGATAAATGTTTATGCAAATCCGATGGGTTCAAATGCCGGTCCGGATCAATCTCTTTGCAGTGTCTCAGGAACTGTACTTGCAGCAAATAATCCAAACCCATATACCGGATTGTGGAGCATAATTAGTGGAACCGGTGGCACAGTTGTTACCGGTAACATGTACAATTCAGTGTTTACCGGTGTCCTGGGGAATGGTTATACTCTGCGCTGGACTATAAGCAATGGTTTATGTACCTCATCGGACGATGTTGCTATATCGTTCCCTGTTGTTGCGGCACAGCCTGATCCGTTTACTTCCGGACCAACATCAGTTTGTCCAAATACGGGTGGATATGTTTATACTGTTCCACTGGTTGCAGGAGATACATATACCTGGAATTATACAGGAACCGGCCAGACAATTACTCCAATCGGAGCAGGTAATTCAGTTTCAATTGCATTTAGTGCAATTGCAACAGGAGGTGATCTATCTGTCTCGGCAGTAAATGGTTGTGGAGCAAGTATTCCAAGGACAGTTACGATTACAGTTAAAGCTATGCCTGCTGCAGCTGCAGGGGCTAACAGGGCGATCTGTTTCGGAGCAAGCACCACCATTGGTGCGGCACCGGTAGGAGGAAGCACTTATGCATGGAGTTCAGCTCCCGCAGGATTTAGTTCGGCTATCGCAAATCCGTCTGTATCCCCTGCAGTTGCAACCACCTATACAGTTGTTGAGATTAACAGCGTTGGTTGTTCCAATTCAAATAGTGTAGTTGTAACAATTAATCCTTTGCCGGTACCAGTTATTACAGGAGTTACTCCTGCTTGTGCCGGTGCAGGAGGAAATGTATATTCTACTGCTGCTCTTATGAGCAATTATCAATGGATAGTATCAGGAGGAGGGACAATAACCTTAGGTGGTGGTACAGGAAATAATTCAGTTACAGTAACATGGAACACTCCTGGGTCTGAAGCAGTAAGTGTTAGTTATACAGATCCTGCTACTACTTGTACTGCTGCTACACCGACGGTGTATAATGTGACGGTTAATCCGGGCACACCGGCAGTACCGGGCGCCATAACAGGGACTGTAGCACAATGTCCGGGTTTAGCAGGACAGGTATATAGTATATTAGCCTTACCGAATGCAACGACGTACACATGG
>Ga0182017_10001790_pt1 | contig 16464 bp, 9 predicted proteins | sample 712E3DmetaG_FD_120492 | JGI IMG/M metagenome (GOLD analysis project Ga0182017, IMG submission 120492) | Permafrost microbial communities from Stordalen Mire, Sweden - 712E3D metaG | ecosystem: Environmental > Terrestrial > Soil > Wetlands > Permafrost | place: Sweden: Stordalen | collected... | reverse complement strand
CCCAGTTTCGTTCATCCGAACGCAGCCCACCACCGGCTGTCATCCTGAGCGAGCGCAGCGAAGGACGACAAAGCCATCCCGCCATCCCCTGGTGTCATCCTGAGCAAGCGCAGCGAGCGAAGGATCTCCCGGGAGCGCACGGACCCGGTCGCTCGCGGGTTCGGGGAGATCCTTCGTCGCCTCGCCTGCGGCGGCCCTCCTCGGGATGACAGAGGGAGCCGGGGAGACTCTCTAAGCAATGACAGGAGCATGGGCGGCCGGCTTGGTTTCCTACTCGGGTTTCGTGAGACTGTGCTCGATCGCGAACCTCACGAGATGCGCCAGGTTCTCGACGCCGAGCTTGCGCATGAGCCGGGACCGGTACGTCTCCACCGTCTTCGGCGACAGATTGATCAGTCGACCGATTTCGGCGCTCGAACGGCCCTCCACGACCAGTTGGAGAACCTGCCGCTCGCGGGCCGAGAGCCGCTCGAGCGGGCTCTTGGCGCCGGCGTCGGCGCGGGCGCGCACGTAGTCCTCGATCACCCCGCCCGCGATCCGTGGGCTCACATAGCGTCTTCCACGGCAGACCTCACGGATCGCCTCCACGACCTCACGTCCCGCCGACTCCTTGACCAGGTAGCCACGGGCGCCGGCGCGGAACGCTTCGAAAACGTACTCGGAGGACGCGTGCATCGAAAGCACGATGATGCGCGGAGGACCGTCGTCGGTCGCGAGGGCCAACGTCGCATCGAGGCCGCTGAGCTCGGGCATCGAGATGTCCATGAGGACGACGTCCGGCTTGAGCCGCTGCGCGAGCTCCACGGCCTCGCGCCCCGTTGCCGCCTCGCCGACGACCTCGAAGTCGCGTTGTGCCGTCAGGATCAGACGCAGGCCTTCCCGCACTACGGCATGGTCGTCGGCGATCAGAAGCCGCACAGTCATCATTTCACCTCGGCACTTCAATGGTAACCCGAGTGCCCGCGCCAAGGGAGGATTCCACCCGTGTGGTCCCTCCGACCGCCTGGGCGCGCTCCCGCATGCTCAGCAAACCCCAGGACGCGCTGATCCCTGATGCGCCGAGAGCATCCATGTCGAACCCTCCTCCGTCGTCCTCAATCACCAACACGACTGCGTCCTTCCCAACGCTGAACCTGGCCGACACGCGCTGGGCACGCGCGTGCATTGCCACGTTGGTCAGCGCCTCCTGGGCAATCCGGAAGACTGCGGTCTCCGTACCCGGGGCGAGCCGCGGCAGAGAGTTCCCTCCCTTGATTTGGAAAGCGACACCGGACCGGAGGGCGAACTGCTGGCCGTACCAGCGCAGGGCAGCGAGCAGGCCGATCTCGTCAAGCAGAGGCGGTCGCAGCTCCGCCATCAGATCACGGACGTCGTGGACCATCTGTTCCACGATCCTGCCGGCATCATCCAGGCGCGACTCCGCCGCGCTCATCGCCTCGGCAGGCAGCCGCGAGCGGACAATGTCCAGATCGAGGGCTATTGCCGCGAGGTTCTGGCCGATTCGGTCGTGCAGCTCGCGAGCGATGCGGGTGCGGAGTTCCTCTCCGATCTTCGAGAGGTACGCAGACAGAGCGCGCACGTTGGCGGCGAGCTCCTCGCGTTCGATCTCCGCCCGTTTCCGTTCCGTGATATCGAGGTGCACGCCCAGGAGACGGAGCGGGCGGCCGTTCGGGTCGCGTGCCGCGACTTTGCCCTTGTCCTGCACCCACACCCAGTGGCCGCCTTTGTGGCGCATACGGTACTCGGCCATGAACATGGGAACCTTGCCCGCGAGGTGGGCCTCGTACGCCGCTTTCGCCGTGGGGAGGTCGTCGGGGTGGATCAGTTTCTCGAACCGCTCGAGCGTCAGGTCGATCTCACCGGGCTCGTAGCCGAGCGTCGCGAAGTAGCGACCGTCGGCGGCACTGCGACCGGCGACGATGTCGCTGTCGTAGCTACCGAGGCCGGCGCCCTCGAGAGCGAGCTCCAGCCGCTCGCCGACCTTTCGCAGGCTCTCTTCCCCCTTCTTGCGCTCGGTGATGTCCGCGAAGACGGTGACGAATGCCCCGCGTCGAGGGGAGCTGACGGAGATGGTGAAGTGCCTGCTCAACGGTGCAAAGAACGTATCGAAGAACTCGTGTTGGCCCGATAGGGCGACGCGTGAGTAGACCTCGAGGAACGGCGCGGGCTCGACGCCATAGGCCTCGCTGCCCAGGCGGCCCTCGATCTGGCTGCGCGACAACCCAGTGTGCCTCTCGAACGCCGGGTTGACGGACACGATGCGATAGTCGACGGGCTCGTTCCGCTCGTCGACGCAGAGTTCGTGGATCGCCACACCCTCGCCCATGCCCTCGAACAGCGTGCGGAAACGCTGCTCGCTCTGCCGCAACGCCCCCTCGGCGCGCCTGCGCTCCGAGACGTTCCGGATCACGGCGACGGTCCAGGTCTGGCCTGCCTCCTCGACCACTCGGGCGCTCACCTCGCCCGAGAACTCCGTGCCGTCCTTGCGCACGTGCAAGGTGTCGAAGACGGCCGTTTGCCGACCGGTGATGTCGGCGAGCCTATCGGCGGCCCCCTCACCAGGACCGAGGGTCTCCAGCTCGGCGACGTTCATCCCTACCATCTCGGAGTGCGAGTGTCCGAACATCTCGCATGCGCGGGCGTTCGCCTCGGCGATGACCCCGTTCCGTGCGATGAAAAGCACGGCATCGCTGCCCTGGTCAAGAAGCGAAGCCACGCGTGCCTCGCTGCGCGCGAGCGCCAGTCTTGCCAGGTGGCGCTGCCGGTGCCATGCGCCATATGCCACTCCCGCGAGCGCGAGGACGAACCCGGTCAGGATCATCACGGGGCCGGCCAGCCCACGCTGGTAGTCCCGCAGCATCTCCGCACGGTCGACCTTGACCATCATCGCCCACGGTGTGCCCTCCAACGACCGGGTGACTGCGAACACCCGTTTGCCCGCGTAGTCGGTGTACTCGGAGAAGACTCGCCTCCCCTGCAGGGCGGCCGCCGCCGCAAAACCGGGAGTGGAAAGGGGACGGCGCAAGGTCAACGGTGCGTCGAGTTGGTGGCGCAGGGGACTCAGGTAGAGCGCGTCATCGCCGTCCTTGCGGACCAGCACCGTCTCTCCACTGTCGGACGGAATAGGCTGATGACGCAGGAAGGGGTACAGCCAGTTCTCCGGATCCGAGGTCAGCAGGACGACTGCGACGGGTGCCCCCGCCTGAACGGTGGAGACCGGCGCGGCGAACTGAACGACGACCGTCGCGCCGTCGTGGAGGTGGAAATCGGCCACCGGTCGGCGCGTGACCTGGCAGCGGTGGACCAGATCGAGACAGGCGCGATCGAGTTCGAAGTTCTCGCCGCCGCCGAGGAGGATCCGCCCATCGGGAGCGAGGACGACGGCACTGAGATATTCGTAGTTCCTGGCGACCGATGTGAGGGTCCCGCCCAGTCGGGTCCGCGAGATGTCACCGGTTGACTGCCCTGGAGGCGCGGTCGAAAGGGCAGCCAGCGCGGCCACTGCGGGGTCGGCGGCGATGACGCGCGCATCACCAAACCGCTCAGCAACCCAGAGCTCGATCGCGGCGCTGCGGGTTTCGGCTATGGCCTCGAGCTGGACGTGGCAGCGCTCCACGGCTTCAAGACGCTCGTGCCGAGCCGCGAGAACAGCAAGAACAACGGCGGCGCCGATCACCGCCAGCGCGGCGAGCAGCCACAGCGACACCCGGGCCCGCCCAAGCTCGTCCTTGAGATCCGCTAAAGCCACGGTCGACACCCCCGACACCAGGCAGCTCGCTTGCCTACGTTGCGACGATTCTGGCACTTCTTGTCAAGAAGTGGAACGGCGAACCGAGTCGCACTTTCATCTTCCGGAGAATCTCCTCGCCCACTGTGTCTTTGTCCAGAGAGTCTCCCGGACGACGCGGCCGGTTTCGCGATAACGAATCGGCAGCATCAGAGGGCGGGAACAAGCTTGTCCCCGCCCTGCCTCACACCCTCTCCCGCGAGCGGGAGAGGGCCGGGGTGAGGGCGACGGTGGCGACGTGCAGAGCCCCCACCTAGCCTCCCCCGCACGCGGGGGAGGGATCGACGCCGGGCCTGGCTACGCCCGTTTCGTCATGGTGCTGAATGTCTCCCGGACCACGCGGCCTGCCTAGTCGACGTTCATGGTCCGGGGTGTGTCTCGGCACCTGAAGGTTGCGAGGCTTGATCGCACCCGTGGAGTCTGTGAAACTGATCAGGTGACGCCACGCCGCGGTCGAGAGGCCACCCGGTCACAGAACATCGAGGCAAGCGACCGGCCGTGAGACCGGGGAAATCCGAGCGTCCGTGAGGAGCACAGCCATGCGAGACCATCGCTTATCCAGCCGCCTCTCTCTGCTCGCGTTCGCGCTGACGGGCGCCGCGTGCGCCGCTGCGATCTGCGGCTGCGCATCGGTCGGCCGCAGTGGGGCGCCGGCGGATGAGCCCCTCGAGGTGATCGACGCCCACGTCCACACGAACTTCGGCAACAAGTTCTTCGACGAGGGCAAGCTCATGGACTCGAAGGAGGAGCTAGCCGCCGAGATGAAGCGGAACCACGTCGTCGGCGCGGTGTCGTTGAACCACGCCGGCGACCCCTGGGTCGATCTCTCCGACCTGAACATCATCAACTGCGCAGGCCTCCCGGCCACCGTGGACGTCGCCAGGCTCGAGGACGGCCTCGCCTCGCGCAGGTACCGCTGCATCAAGATCTACCTTGGGTACGTGCACCAGTACGCGTTCGACCGGAACTACGAGCCCGCCTACGAGCTCGCCGAGAAGTACCACGTGCCGGTCGTGTTCCACACCGGCGACACCGACTCGCAGTGGGCCAAGCTCAAGTACGCCGATCCGCTCACGGTGGACGAGGTGGCTGTGGACCACCCCAAGGTGACTTTCGTCCTCGCACACGCGGGCAATCCGTGGATAGAGTCGGCCGCCGAGGTCGCCTACAAGAACCCCAACGTCTACCTCGACGGCTCGGCGTTCCTGATCGGCGACCTGAAACAGACAGCACCCGAGCAGATCGAGACGTACCTCGTGAAGCCGGTGCGCTGGATCTTCAACTACATCGGCGACCCGACGAAGCTCATGTTCGGCACGGACTGGCCTCTGACCGACATCGGCCCGTACCTCGAGGCGTTCAAGCGGGCCATCCCCCGGGAGCACTGGAAGGCCGTCTTCCACGACAACGCCGCGCGGGTGTACGGCTTCGACAAGCCCGCCCAACCCAAGTAGCCAGGGAGCATCGAGATGACCCTCACGACTGCGCGCCTCGTTCCGGCTGTCCTCCTTTTGGGCTGTGCGTCGGCAACGGCACAGGCCGTCACGCCAGCTTTCCCTGCTGATCACCACCAGCTTACGAAGACGATCTCGTACGCCGACATGGAAGCGTTCCTGGCGAGCGTGGATGGGAAGGGCCCGGTGCACGTCTCTGTCGAGGGAACGACGACGCAGGGCCGATCGGTGTTCTTGGTGCACGCGAGCCGTGGCGGGGCGCCGGCGTTCCGGATCCTGTTCTACGCCCAGCAGCACGGCGACGAGCCCGCCGGCAAGGTCGCCCTCCTCTACATGATCCGCGACATCGCGGCGAAGCCGGAGCTGCTGCCGGCGGACGTGGACCTCTGGATCATGCCGATGATGAACCCGGACGGGGGCGAGGCCGGAACGCGGAGGAACGGGGTCAAGGCCGACCTCAACCGCGACCACATCGTGCTTGAGCAGCCAGAGACGCAGGCGCTCTACCGGGTCGTGCGGCGCGTCCGCCCGCACCTCGCCGTGGACTGCCACGAGTTCACGCGCGACTCCGACGAGCGCAAGACGCGCGGCTGGACCGCCTGGCCGGACGTCACGATGGACGGCGTCAACAACCCGCTGTTCGACCCGACGGTGATCGTCGCATCCCAGCGCTGGGTGGACGAGTCCGACGCGCCCGAGGCCGCGGCCGGGCACCCGTTCCTGCGCTACACGGTCGGCGGGATGCCGCCCGACGAGGAGCAGCGGCACTCCGCACCCGACATCGACGGCGGGCTCAACGCGGTCGGGATGTACGGCGGCCTCTCGTTCATCATCGAGTCGGCGGTGATGCGCGGCGCGTCCGCGCCGTCGGGTGATCTCGCCCGGCGCGTGGACGCATACCTGGTGCTGTTCTGGCGCTTCGTCAACGGCAACGGCCACCGCCAGGAGGACCTGGCGGCGGTCGAGCACGCTCGGCAGCGGCCGCTGCCGGCGTTCATCCCGACCAACTACCTCTGGGTCAACCCCGGGATGACGGTTACGGAGTTTCCGATCGTCGAGGCCGCGACGGGGCGCGTGTTGAAGGTTCCGACCGCGAACATGATGACCGTGATGGCGGTGAAGTCCGCGGTGCCGACGCCGCTCGCCTATGCGATCGAGCCAAAGGCCGCTGCCGACTTCAAAGTGCTCCTCGAGCGCCACGGCATCCCGTTCGAGGAGCTGACCGCCCCCCGAACGGTGCGGGCCGAGGCCTGCACGTTGCTGCGGATCGAGGATGAGTTCGATGACGTCTACTCGCGCTACGAGGGGCGCCAGATCGTTCGGCGCGAAGAGCCCGCTGCGCACGAACTGCCCGCCGGCTCGCTGTGGGTGCCCCTGGAGGGTGAGGCCGCCGTGCGCGCCGCGCTCGTGCTCGAGCCGGCGGCGATGTACGGGCCGTACCAGTACCCGCGCTTCCGCAAGCTCGTCATACCCGGGGCGCCGCTGCCTGTGCTGCGTATCGTGCACTAGATCTCGAGGCACGCGAGGGAACCATGCGAAAGCTCATCACTACGCTCTGCCTGATCGCCCCGGCGCTGCTGCCATGGGATACGTCCGGCCACGCTGCGAAACCCTCCCTCCCCGTCGTTGACGACTTCATGACCGCCGAGCCTGCCGAGCCGTTGCCCGAGCCGGCCGCGGCCGCGCTTGCAGGGCTCAAGGCCCCGGCGCTCGCTGCGCACATCAGGCTGCTCGCCTCCTCCGCCCTTGAGGGGCGCGGGCTGGCGAGCCGCGGCCTCGATGCGGCCGCAGAGTACGTCGCCACGACGCTCGCTCTCGCGGGGATCCAGCCGCTCGGATCCGGCGGCGCGACGCCGGAAGTACCGAGCTACTTCCAGCGTGTGCCGCTGCGCGAGATCTCAGGGATGACCGGCGCGCTGACCGTCGAGCGCCGCAGTGGCGAGGAGGACCGGAGCCGCTCGTTCCTTTCGGGCGTGGACTGCCTTTTCGCCGAGCAGGCGCCCCAGAGCGTCACGGCGCCGGTGGTGTTCGCGGGGTACGGGATCCGCGAGGAGAAGCTCGGCCGCGACGACTACCGCGGGCTCGACGTCCGAGACAAGATCGTTCTCGCCCTGGCCGGGGTGCCCAGCGGCGAGCCGTGGCAGAGGCCGGAGCTTGTCACCCGCTACGCATCAACCGAGGAGGACGAACGCTGGGAAGCCAAGGTCAACACGGCCCGCGCTCTGGGCGCCGCGGCTCTGCTTGGTGTCGAGGGGGACGATTTCGTCCTCCGCGACCTCGCGAAAGAGCGGTCGGAGGCAAGGTTCTTCGTTGCGCACGACTCCTCGGTGCGGGAGTCGGCGACCCCGCTCGTCCGCGTGTCGGCGGCGGTGGCCGATTCCCTGCTCTCGGCGGTCGGCCTGGACCACGTGTCGGCCTGTGCGGCGCAGCCCCGGGCCTTGCCCGGCACGCCCGCGAGCATCCGCGTGAGCGGCACCGAGAAGCTCATCGTGAGCCGCAACGTTGTCGGCGTCATAGCCGGCTCCGACCCGAAACTCCGCGACGAGGCGGTCGTCATCGGCGCCCACATGGACCATCTCGGGCGCGTTGGCGACAAGGTCTATCCGGGCGCGGACGACAATGCGTCGGGCGTTTCGGCGCTGATCGAGATTGCGAAGGCGATGGCGACCCTGCAGGTGAAGCCGAAGCGCACGGTCGTGATCGCGTTCTGGACCGGCGAGGAGGAAGGCGAGCTCGGTTCCGGCCTCTACGTCCGGCACCCCCTCTGGCCGCTCGCCCACACTGCCGCGTATCTCAACCTCGACATGATCGGTCACCCGTGGTCGATGGACGAGATCAGGAAGCTGGTCGCCGACTCCGGCCTGCCCGCCGGCGATGAGTTCCTCGCGAAGGTCAAGGCGGCCGACTTCGTGGAACCCGGCCTCCCGCCGGGTGCGGCGGACCTGGAGGTCGCGCTGAGGCGCGCCGGGCACGCGACCGGCCTCGCGCTTCACTTCGACCGCACCGACGGGACGCACGGCGGCAGCGACTACCGCGAATTCGCGCGGGCCCACGTCCCGTTCATCCGGTTCTTCGGCAACTTCTTCCCCGCCTACCACGAGCCCGGCGACACCTTTGAGTCCCTCGACGCGACCCAGGTGCAGCGCGTTGCGCGCCTCGCCTTCGTCACCGCCTGGCTCCTCGCGGAGCGGTAAGGCCGCTTTTCGTTAGACGCAGCGTTTTCGTTCATCGCGACGAGGCCTGCGCACCTGTCATCGCGAGGAGCCGCGCAGCGGCAGAGCCTGCCCCGAGGAGGAGCGAAGCGACGACGTGGGGGAAGCGATCTCGCCGAAACCGACGAGACTGTCTCGGCCCCTGTGGGGCCTCGCAGTGACAGCTATTCCCCTACGACGGGCGGTGGATCGGTTCCAGCGGTCGGATGGCCCACGACCACCGCCGACGGCTCCCTCAAGCGCCGCGGAAAGAAGCTCCTCCCCTACTCCGTCCTTCCGAGCGACTGCAGCATGAACGCGTACTTCATCGCCGTGAGCCGGTACCTCTCCAGCCGGCCCGATGCGCCGCTGTGGCCCGAGGCCATGTTGGTGATGAGCAGGAGCGGGTTCGAATCGGTCTTCATCAGGCGCAGCTTGGCCACCCACTTGGCCGGGTTCCAGTAGGCGACCTGGGTGTCGTTGAACGCACCGGTGACGAACAACGCCGGGTAGGCTTGAGCCTTGACGTTGTCGTACGGCGAGTACGAGCGCAGATATTCGTAGTCGTCCTTGCGGTTCGGGTCGCCCCACTCCTCGTACTCGACCGTGACCAGCGGCAGGGTGGGGTCGAGGCTGTCGGTGACCACGTCGGTCCACGGGACCTCGGCCAGGATCCCCCTGAAGAGGTCGGGGCGCCAGTTGGCCACGACCGCCATCAGCATGCCGCCGGCCGAGAGACCGTTGGCGAACAACCTGTCCGGGCTCGTGTAGCGCTGCGCGACGAGGTACTCCGCGCAGGCGATGAAGTCCGAGAACGTGTTCTTCTTGTGCTGGAGCTTGCCGTCGTCGTACCAGGCGCGCCCAAGCTCCTGGCCGCCGCGCACGTGGGCGATCGCCACGACGAAGCCTCGGTCGAGCAGGCTGAGACGCTCCGGAAGGAACTCGGGCTTGTAGACGCGGCTGTTGCCGTACGCGCCGTACCCTTGCAGGAGGAGCGGGGCGGAGCCGTCGAGCCGGAGGCCCTTCCGGAAAATGAGCGAGATCGGAACCTGTTTGCCGTCGGCGGTGGGCGCCTCGATGCGGCGCACCTCGTAGCGCGAGGGTTCGTAGCCGCCGCCGACCTCATCACGCTTCAGCAATGTCTTCGCGCCGGTCGCCAGGTCCACGTCGTAGATCGAAGGCGGCACGGTCGGCGAGGAGTAGCGGAAGCGGAAGGTTCGGCTGGCGTATTCGGGGTTCTCGTCGAGGTCGGCTTCGTACGCCGCGTCATCGAACGTCACGGTGCGCTCGCTGCGGTCGCCGAGGGAGACGATCCGGAAGCGCGGTAGCCCCTTGACGCGCTCGGCGAGAACCAGGTACCCGCGGAAGGTGTCGAACTCTTCAAGCAGCACGTCGCTGTGGTACGGCACGGCTTCGGTCCACGCCTCTTTGGCGGTCTTCCCGGCCGACGCCTCCATGAGCCGAAAGTTGGGCGCATCCAGGTTGGTCCGAATCCAGAAGCGGCCCCCGGCGTGCTCGACCCAGTAACGCAGCCCCGGTGTGCGAGCTTGGAATACCTCGAGCGGACCGCTCGGATCGGTCGCCTCGACGTAGCGCCACTCGGACGAGTCCTCGCTCGAGGTTTCCACGAGCACCACCGCCCGCGACTTCGACAGGCGCAGCGAGACTTCGAAGGTCGGATCGCTCTCCTGGTAGACGAGCACGTCGGAGGCCGGGGGCGACCCGAGGACGTGGCGCACGACGCGATACGTGCGCAATGAGACGTCGCGGGTCGTGTAGAAGAACGTCCGGCTGTCGGCCGCCCACGCGATGTCGGCCGCGGTTCCCGGAATTGCGTCCGGGAGCAGCGCGCCAGAGCCGAGGTCACGGATGCGGATGGTGTAGAGCCTGTCGCCACGGGTGTCCACGCCAACGGCGGCCAGACGGTTGTCCGGGCTCACAGCTAGCCCCGAGGTCTTGCACAGCTTCTCGCCGGCCGCGAGGACGTTGACGTCGAGCACCGTCTCCTCGGCGGCCCCGGCCGAGGCCTTCCTGCGGCAGTGGATCGGGTACTCCTTCCCGCGCTCGTACCGAGTCCAATAGAGGTAACCGTTGTCCTCGACGGGAGGCGCCGCGTGCTCGGGCTTGACCCGGCCGACCATCTCGGCAAGGAGTTTGGCCTGGAGCTTCTCCGTCGGCTTCATCACGGCCTCGGCGTACGCGTTCTCGGCCTCGAGGTATGCCCTGACCTTCGGGTCTTCGCGCTCGTGCATCCAGTAGTAGTCGTCCACCCTCGTGTCCCCGTGCATCACGAGGAGCTTCGGGATCCTCGCGGCCACCGGAGGAGTGGGAACCTGCTGCGGCTCGACGGCCCAAACAGCCGGCCCGAATGCAACCACGGCGAATAGAAGCAGCACTGCACCGCGAACGCGGGTTTTGCACGACACGTTGGACTCCGATCGCGATCCGGCACAGCTCATACCAATTCACCGTCCGTCGTAAGAGGAATGACTGTCACTGTGCGAGGCCCCGAAGCGGCCGAAACAACCCCTTTTTCCACACACTTGTCACTGCGAAGACCGAAACGACGAAGCAGTCTCGTCAACTTCCGCGGGATCGCCGCGTCGTCCGGCCTGCGGCGGGACTCCTCGCGATGACAGTGGTTCCCAACGGCCCCATGCGGGGCTGCGGGACGTCTCGAAGACAACGAAGACACGACGTTCGAGTGAGGAGGCCTTTTCAGAACTTCACCTCGGCGTACCACCCCTTGTTGACGATCGTGGTGTTGTACGGCTTGGAGACTCTCTCCACCCGCTCGATGATCTCCTTGCACCGCGCCGCGCTCGCGAAGCGAGGCACTCCGTACAGCGGTCCTTCGTCGTCGATCGAGACGGGGATGAGCTCGATCCTCTTGAGCTTCTCCGCGTTGAGAGTCATCCGCACGAGGAGCCCTTCCATGACCTGCGGGGGGTCGCGGCGGTCCCACACCGAGACGTTCGTGGGCCGCGCCAGCTCCGTGTCGCGCTGGTGGATGAGGTCGATCGGGATCCTGTCCGGGGTCCGGTACTGGTAGATGAAGTCGGCGAGAGAGTAGAAGATCGGCTTGCCCTTGTAGATCTCGATCCCGCGCAGGACGTGCGGCCCGGTGCCGATGACCATGTCCGCGCCGGCGTCGATCGCCTTGCGGAACATGATCTCCTCGGTGGGCGGGGTCGTGTCCTGGATGCCGTAGACGCGGTGGTGGCTGACGTCGTGGTTGTGCAGCGAGACGATGAGCACGTCGTTGTGGCGCCTGGCCAGCACGACGTCGTCCTCCATCGCCGCGATGTCGCTCGCCAGAGGCCCTTCGACCTCTTCGACCTTGCCGTTCCTGGCGGTCAGGATCACCGCCGGGTTGATCGTAGAGAGGCACGGCCCGGCGGGATCGGCGCAGCGGTACTTCTGCGTCCAGTAGCGCATGTACGACAACAGCGCGAACTTCGTCTTCTGGCTCTGCACGTCCATGGTGCCCGGCTCGTGCGCCGCGGCGAGCGTGAGCCCGGCGCCGGCGTGGGTGATCTGCGTGAGGTCGAGCGCGCGCAGGCACTCCTTGAGCCCCTCCTGCCCGAAGTCGAGCGCGTGGTTGTTCGCCATGCTGACGAGGTTGATCCCGATCGCCGCGACCTCCCACCTGAACTCGATCGGCGCGCGGAAGTTGTAGAACGGCCGTTGGAGCTCCGGGTGATCATTGAGCGAGAACTCGAGGTTGCCGTACGCGACGTCGGCCTCCTGCATGATCCGGAAGAGCTGCTTGTGGTACGGCTCCGGGAGATTGGAGATCTGCTGGTTGAAGATCATGTCGCCGACGGCGGTGATGACGACGTCGCCCGGCTCTTCCTTGAGGAGCGCGGTGACCCGCGCCTCCCAGTTCACGTTTTCGGCCGGCTCCGGCGTGTGGATCTGCCGGTTGTACACCGACCTGCTCTGGTCCCAGGTCATCGTCCTCTGCGCCGGGGCCTGGGCGAGCGCGGAGCCGGCCGCCCATTGCAGGCCGATCGCCGCCACGAACACGGCCCCGAGGCGCTTCAGCAGATTTGCAGTGCGAGCATCCATTGGCGTGCCTCCCGCGGTGAAGAGCGGGGCGGCCTCGCGGCCGCCCCGGTGCAAGATGGAAGCGAGTGAATCAGAACTCGAGACGAACGCCGAGTCGGACCTGGCGCGGCTGTTCGATCGTGTACGGCGTGCCGTAGTCGGACCTCGGCCCGGAGAAGGTGTTGGTGTTGGCGTTGTAGTTGCCCCAACGCTGGTAGGTGTCGAGCATCGTGTTGTTGTTGAGCACGTTGAACACCTCGCCGGAAACCGTCAGCTTGAGCGCGCCGGCGAGCTTGGGGTTCCACGAGAGGCGCATGTTCAGGAGGTGCCGCGCAGGGAACTGCTCCGTACCGCGCGGCTCCAGGAGGATGTTCCTGCCGGAGGTGGAGTTGTAATCGAGCCCGTGGTTCACGCGCACGTACGGGGTCCAGTACATCCCAGAGAGGTAGTTGAACTGGCCGCCGAGCTGGAAGTTGAGCGGAAGATCCACGCTGGCGTTGAGCTTGTAGTCCCACTTGTTGTACGTCCAGTCGAGGTGGCCGTCGGCGTTCGTGTAGCCGTTCTTGTCCTGGAACTCGGCGTCGTACCCGTCGTTCACCGTCTGGTTCCCCTTGAGGTCCGTCCAGACGAGCGAGCTCGAGAGATACCAGCCGTGGGCGTAGCGCTTCTCGAACCGGAGCACGACGGACTGGTACTCGCGGTACGCCCCGGCGTCGGTCGTGAGAACGTACTGCGGGGGCGAGTTAAGGATCCAGACCGGCAGCGTTCCGCCCGTGAGGGGGTTGTTGGTGGCGGTCTTGAGCGTGTAGTCATCGTTCACGTTGACCATCAGCATGATGTCGCGGTATTTCCGGTCGATCAGGTCGACCCCGAGCACCATGTCCTTGCCGACCTGCTGCTCGAAGGTGATCAGCGACTCGTCCTCGTACTGGTGGCCGTACTTGCCCATCGTCGCGAGGTCCGGAGTCGAGTACGTCTCGCACCCCGGATCTCCGTTGGAATCTTCGTCGTACTTGCCGGTGGCCGAATCCCAGTAGCAGTCGATGACGGGCGGCGCGATGTTCCCCGAGATCTGGCGGTCGAAGATGTAGCCCAGCATCTTCTGGTGATAGCGCCCCCAGTGCGCCTTCAAGGCGGACTGGTTGTCACCGAACACATCCCACACGAACCCGATGCGCGGGTCCACGAAGCTCACGTTGTAGACATCGGTGTTTCCGGTGCCCTGCTGGAAGCCGCCCTTGTAGTTGCCGTACCGGGCGCCGTAGTTGAGGGTAATCCGGTCGAGCCGCATCGAGTCCTGGGCGTAGAGATCGATCGCCGTGGTCTGGAGCCACTCGTTATACACGCCGTAGCCGGTTTCCTTGTAGGAGTCGCCGTCCACCAGCCCGCACTCGGGGTGGGCCATGTAGTACTGGAACTGCGCGTCCCCCTCGCCCGGGCAGTTCGACGAGTCGTCGTACAGGGTGTAGCCGCCGTTGGCCGGCGAGTTGTAGCTGACGGTGGCTTTCTCGTAGGTCGCGCCGAACTTGAACGTGTGCGAGTCCTTGGGGGCGAAGAGCCCGTCCGCGAACAGGCTCCAGGAGCCGTCGAACGTCACCTGGTGGCGGTGGGAGAGGAGCTCGTTAGTCAGGTTCTGCCAGTAGATCCCGGTGTTCTGGTCCTGGCGCCCCGGGGTGTTGGTGCCGTTGTACGGCAGTTCGTCGAGACGGCCGTCGAACCCTGTGAGCTTGAGGCTGAGGAAGTTGTTCGCGTTGATGAGCGACTCCCAGCTCGTTGCAAGGGTGAGGTTGGGCGACTCCTCCTTGTACGTGGCCTCGGGCAATTCGGTCCCGCTGACCCCGCGGTAGTCCTGGACCAGCCCGTCGTGCTCGGCCATGAACTGGAAGCGGTTGTTCGTGCCGGCCTGCCAGGTGAGCTTGCCCAGGTAGCGTGGCACCTTGCGGGGGCTCGAGACCGCCGCACCCACCGGGGCCGTGTCCTGCTCCCAGTCCTCGCCGGAGATGAAGTACCACAGCTTGTCCTGCTTGATGGCCCCGCCGAGGCTGACCGCGTAATCGTGGAACTTGGTCGGCGCCTGCGTCCCGAGCTCGCTCGGAGTGTTGTTGGCCACCCAGGAGTTGGGCTGGTAGTAGGCTTCGATTCCGCCGTGGACCTCGTTGCCGCCGGATTTGGTGACGCCGTTGATGATGCCGCCGGTGAAACCGCCGTACTCGGCGTTGGCGCCGAGGCCGCCGATCTGGATCTCCTGCATCCACTGGATGGAGGGGAGCAACCAGTAGTCCCCGTTGGCCGGGTCGGCGATGTTGACGCCGTCGAGTGTGTAGGCGTTCTGCGTCGAGCTCGTGCCGCCGTACGCCATCATCGCGCTGCCGCCTGACGAGGTGACGTCGACCGTCACCCCCGGCGCCGCCGAGAGCAGCGAGTAGTAGTTGCGCGGCAGCGGCTGGCGGTCGATGAAGTCCTTGTCGTAGCTCGTGGCCACCGTGTTGCTGGCCACGCTGACCATCGGCGCCTCGCCGGTGACCGAGACCTCCTCGGCCACCTTCGCCTGCTGCAGCGTGATGTCGATCACGAGCGCCTTGGCGAGGTTGATGACCACCCTCTCCTCGTGGACCTTCCCGAAGCCGGGAAGATCGGCCTCGATCGTGTACGTCCCAGGCGGCAGCGACGGGAAACGGTACAGGCCGCGCTCGTCGGTGACCGCCGTCGCCTTGCGGGCGACAAGGACGTCCGAGAACACGGTCACCGCGACGCCGGGAAGAACGCCCCCCTGCTTGTCCTTGACCGTCCCCTGAATGCTGCCCGAGATGTTCGACTGGGCGACGACGGGCGCCGCCAGCGCGAGCAGCAACAGGGTGAACACGGCTCCTTTCAGAAGACCTCGCATCATCCTTCCTCCTTCGGTGCGGCGCGCGCTCCCGCGCGGCACCTCGATCCTGGATCGGCGACCCCTTCGGGGCGGCCGATCCGGTCTGCCAAAGGTCAGGCGCGTACCCCACCACAACGGTGACGTGTCGCGCCAACGCGAACTCATGACTGCGCCCTCATCGCGGCGAGCAGCGAGCTCCCCGCGGCCTCGATATGACAACGGACCGCACGCTCCGCACCGTCAGGATCGTGGGCCCGCAGCGCCGCGACGATCGCGCTGTGCTCTTCGATGTCGGGCTCATCGCGCTCGGGCGCCGACTCCGTCGCGACACGCGGCACGTTGCTCCATAGCATCGTCGGGAACGCCGACCAGAGCTGGGCGAGCGTCCTGACGAGGAACGAGCGCCGGCTGGCGGTGAAGATCGCGGAGTGAAAGCGGCGGTTCAGCTCGCGGTACTCGACGAGGTCCTCGGGCGTCCTGCACCGGCACATCCGCTCGAACAGTTCCGCCATTTCCTCCAACTCGCCGGTCGTGATGTGCGCCGCAGCGAAGCGCGCCGCCATCCCCTCGATCAGGGCGCGGCAGGCGTACAGGTCCTCCACGTCCTCGATGGAGAACTCGACGACGCGGATGCCGCGGTACGGGACGTGCTCGACGAGCCCCTCGGCAGCGAGCTGCCGGAGCGCCTCGCGCACCGGCGTCTGACTGACGCCCTGCTCGACCGACAAGCGCTCCTGCCGCAGCCACTCGCCCGGCTTGAGCCGCCCCTGCAGGATCTCGCCACGCAGGCGATCCGCAACCCTTGAGCGGAGTTGCTTGTGAGATCGGGGGGCGGGCTGGGTGGCCATTGCGGCTCCTATGTATTAGATATAATGTATCCTGTAGGAAGTCTAGGAGGCGTTTGATCGCAAGTCAAGAGCCCGCGACAACCTGCGTTTCTCACCGAAACGACACGACTTGCAGTTTCCGGGCAGGATGCCCGCCTGCCGTGATGCGAAACGCCGTCGGGCGTTTGCAGTGGGAAGTGACATCGGCTGGAGCCGGCCATTCCGGGTGCGGAACACCTGGTGGACAGCTCGACGACAACAGGCCGGGCCGACAGTTCGTGCATGG
>Ga0182017_10001789_pt1 | contig 16478 bp, 20 predicted proteins | sample 712E3DmetaG_FD_120492 | JGI IMG/M metagenome (GOLD analysis project Ga0182017, IMG submission 120492) | Permafrost microbial communities from Stordalen Mire, Sweden - 712E3D metaG | ecosystem: Environmental > Terrestrial > Soil > Wetlands > Permafrost | place: Sweden: Stordalen | collected... | reverse complement strand
GCTTTCAGAGGTGATAATTATGGGAAAAAATTATGAGTTCAGTTCAGAGAGCGTGACCGAGGGTCACCCAGATAAATTGGCCGACCAGATATCTGATGGAATATTAGACGAGCTTATACGCCAAGATCCGTATTCTCGCGTGGCTGTAGAATGCCTCACGACAACAGGCTCAATACATGTCGCTGGCGAAGTGACGACTAAAGGATATGTTGATGTGCAAAAGATCGCAAGGCAGGTATTGAAAGATATAGGATATACTAATCCAGAATTCGGGATCGACTGCGAGGATGCAGGCGTCTGGGTAGCCATACATTCTCAAAGCCCTGACATCTCTCAAGGCGTAAGCACTGATGCCAATAAAGAGCAAGGTGCAGGAGACCAGGGAATGATGTTCGGATTTGCATGCGATGAGACAAAGGAATTGATGCCGTTGCCGATAATGCTCGCGCACAGGCTCACTGCAAGGCTTGCTGAAGTGAGGAAAAAGAATATCATCAAAAGCCTTGGCCCTGACGGAAAATCCCAAGTCACAATCCAATACGTCGATGGCAGGCCTAAAAGGCTCAGCGCTGTCGTGATTGCGCAGCAGCATCTTGAAGAAAAGCAAGAGAAACAATTAAAACAAGAGATAATAGATAATGTGATCAAGCCAGTATGCAAGGAATATCTCGACAAGGACACGAAAATATTTGTGAATGCCACAGGACGCTTTGTCATAGGAGGCCCAGAAGGCGATACAGGAGTCACAGGAAGAAAAATAATTGTTGATACATATGGAGGGATGGGAAGGCACGGTGGAGGATGCTTCTCAGGAAAAGATCCATCAAAGGTCGACAGGTCAGCAGCATATGCATGCAGGTATATCGCAAAAAACATCGTGGCTGCAGGCCTTGCGCAAAGATGCGAAGTGCAATTGTCATATGCTATTGGAGTAGCAGACCCTATGGGGATCTATGTCGATACATTCGGCACAGGCAAGGTTGCTGAAGAAAAGATTGTTGCATTGATAAGAAAATATTTTCCATTGAAGCCAAAAGACATCATCGACCAATTGAAACTAAGAAGGCCAATCTATAGGAAGACTGCAGCATATGGGCATTTCGGCAGGGAAGATCCAGATTTCACATGGGAGATTACTGATAAAGCTGCTCTGCTGAAAAAGGAGGCAGGGCTTTAGCTCAGAAAAAAAGAATCAATCGAAAACCGACCACCACCATTCACAGATTGATAGAAAAACAAGATCATAATATTAGTCGATAAAAGGGGCAACAATTATATTATTATCTTCTAGTAGTAACTAACCATAAAGTTTATATACTTATTTTTATTCCCATCCTGTATATGATTAATATTTTTGACTTGGAACAGAGGATAAAAGCAAGATTGACGCCATGGATCGTCAATTTAAATCAACCTGAGAATGAACAGAATATCTCTCAATATTTTAATGAGCATGTGCTTTCTAAGTCTGCGTTGGAGAATACTGCAGAATTCGGCATTTCAAAGTCAAATCCTGCTGATAGCGCTGCCCTAGAGGCAATATTTCATATAGGCGCGTTCTATAAAAATATGGCTGATTATGCTGAGTATAACCTGCCAGAGAGCCAAATAAATGAATCGATGGAAAAAAGTTCAGAATATTATGCGAGAGCATTCAAGATAGCCAATGAAAAAATAAAAAATGCAGACCCTAAAAATATCGAGACATTAAATTTTATTGAGACAGTGCTAAAACAGGCAATACATGCAGATGCTGAGAAACTGATAAAAAAATATGCATACAAAGCAATAGAGCTCGCATGGAATATCGGACAAAAGAAAAAAGACAAGGAAATACTAAGAAGAGGCCTTAAGCTCGCCAATGAATATTATCCAGAGGCTGTGCCGAAATTTGAAGAGCTCGGGCTTTATAGAGAATCAGATCTTATAGAAGCATTAAAGCAGCATAACAAATATGCTGACGCACTGCCAAAAGAAGCCAATATAGAGACAGACAAAAAAATTCTAGAAGCAGACAAGGGATTAAGGAATGCCATAAGGATCGCTAGCTGGCTAGAAAAGACAGAATTCAGATTCACAGCAAAAGAAAGGGACCATGATCTTGATGCATATAATACTTTGAAAAATATATACAGCCGTTATTGGCGCATAATGAGCAAAGAAGATAGAAGACCGCTGGCCAGGATGTATGCAAGGAGATGCTGGCAAGAGGCGATGCATGAATTGCATGAGTATGGAAAAAGAAATTATTATCTCCTATCAAATGGCCTTGAGGCGGCACGCTATGACGATTCTTATAAAGAGGCCAGCGAAAAATTCTATGAAGAGCTAAAAAAACTATAAAGAGGCAAAAAAGATCAAATCGCAATAACAGGCATTTGCAGTCATGAAAGATTCCTGAATTCTAAGGATTATGAAGAATGCAAAAATCTAAGAATCATGGCCTGAGCCACTTGATCTCGTAATATGTCACATCGCCCTCGTCATCGACTATCCCCATCATCAGCCTTTTTTTTGTCGAATGTGCGACCCTGTTCTTTGCAGCGAACTCATACCATGTCAATGTAGCTCCTTCATGGACAGGATATATTATCCAGCGTGCATGATCCTCGCCTGGCTTTATGCCCCTATCATACACTCGAAAGTCTGCTCCGAACTTCAGCGCTGTCTTTATTATGTATCCTCGATTCCTCATGTCCTTGAATACACAATACCTTATCCAGAAGTTAGGCTCTACTTTGGTGGCTTTTTTCAGGAATGATTCGAAATTCAATTCCTTGCTCCTTGAATCCCTTATGTCTATCTTGTTCTTCTCAAGAAGATAGATCGCCTCAAGCAATGATAATTGCAATTTTCCTGACTCAAGCATCGTCCCATATCTTGACTGGTTATATAATTCTCTTGACTCATCGCTGGCGTCTGCAAGCACCCTCTCATTGGCAAACACTGCCTTGAACCTTTCTTTTTTCGGCTTGCTGTCTAGGATTATGTCCTTGACCTTTAATTTGCTCAGGTCAGGATCTTTGATTGCCGGTATAATCTCTTCTTCAGCCATGCTGAAAGTTATGGGTTATTGTTTTTAAAGTTGTTGGAAATTCATAAACATTTATTAATCCATGTGCATCTTTGACATAATGGGATATCTTGAGCATATATTCTCTTCTGATGAAAAGAAAGCCAATCAAGCAGACAAGGATGATGAGAAGATAATCGCTGCATGGTCTGCCTATGAAAATACGATCCCAGAAAAAGTGAAGATAATCAATGCTCTCAAGGACAGCGAAGAAAAAACAGTCCTGCTCGACAGATTGATCCAATTGCTGAAACAGGATCTGATCGATATCAGCAACATAGAGAGGTTTGATGCAGATATCGTCTCATGCATGCAATTCTTGAAGCATTATGACAAGATCGAGCACATAAGATTGCTTGAAGATCGCCTGTCTTACACAAAGCTCAAATATCAATTCACTTTCGAATTATTTCTCCATATTTTTTCTGCACTACAGATTGAGGACAGGATCGCAAAAAAATTCAGGCTTTCGCCCTTTATCTGGGATTATCATGAATTCTTCAATACATTCGAACCTCAGTTAAGTATTGAAAAAGCTGCGATCGAGAAGATTGGAGACATGACAGATTTCCATACATTCCTTGTGAGGCTGGCCAAGGGAGAGCACAAGATCCATCTAATGGATTCTGATGAGAAAAATCTAATAAGATTATTGAAGAATAAGATGACCAAGATATTCAACCAAGAGATAACAGAAGGGCTCATCTGCGACTGGGCATTGAAATTATATAATGCTGCTGAAGATATCATACAGCAGAATGTGGCAGAAATGCAAGGAGGAAATGTTGATTTCGAGTTCGTCAACAGACCAGAATTCTATAAATTAGCAAGGAGAGTCATGGAAGATACAAGAAAAAAACCAGTGTCGCAGAAAATGCTCAATGTGCTCGTATATCTATTTCGGGAATGGTACAATCATGAAAGAGGAGAAGTGCATGTGTGACCGGAATCTTGTATCCTGATTAAAATGAGTAAAACTTTATAAACATCTTTCTATTCTTTGAATGCTATGGAACTCACATTTCTTGGCACGTCATGCATGGTGCCTACAAAAGAAAGGAATGTCTCAGGAATCTTCCTTAGCTATAAGAATAAAGGCATATTGATAGATTGCGGCGAAGGAACGCAGAGGCAGATGAATATCGCAGGCATCAACAGGAATAAGGTAGATTATATATTCCTCTCACACTGGCATGGAGACCATGTCTCTGGACTTATCGGGCTGATACAGACTCTTGGGAACCAGAATGCGCAGAATGAGGAAAGGCCGATGATTCACATCTATGGCCCGAAAGAGACTGAAGAGAGGATTGAGAACCTACTCAAGACATGCATATTCGAAAACAAGTTGATAATGGAAGTGCATGAGATCATCCCAAAGAATTTCGAGCCTATGAAAATACTTGAGACAGAGAATTTTATCGTGCAGGCAGCGATGCTCGACCACGGAATACCCTGCCTTGGTTATGCATTCATAGAAAAGGACACAAGGAAGATCGACATGAAAAAAGTGAAAGAGCATGGATTGAGAGAAGGACCATTGCTCGGCAAGATACAGCAAGGCGAGACAATATCATTTGAAGGAAAAACCATCAGCCCAGACATGGTGTCAGAAGTCAAGAATGGAAAAAAGATCTCATTCATATTAGATACAGCGCCATGCAACGGGGCAAGCAATCTTGCGAAAGATTCTGATCTGCTAATATGCGAAGCGAGCTATGCCTCAAAGCTCGACGAAAAAGCAGAGAACAACAAGCATCTCACAGCAAAGCAGGCGGCATTCATAGCAAGCAATTCAAATGCGAAAAGATTGATACTCACGCACATCTCCCAAAGATACAAGACTCCTGAAGAAGTCTTGGAAGATGCAAAAGACGTATTCAATGAAGTGGAAGTCGCGTTTGATTTGATGAAGATAAAGATATAAAATATTTTATCTCACACCGATAAATTTAAAAAATTGATAGTATTCTTGAATTCATGAGTGATTGGGTGTCTTATAATGGGAAAGCATTAGGGCGAATAAAGCTTAATGACAATGGCGTAAACAAATTCGTCTTTATCGCTGAGGGTCTGGAGGCATTGGCCACCTTGTTCAGCATCAAGCCTGACGAGGAAATTGAATTGGACACCTATGGAAAAATGCCATATATTAAATTTCAGCAAGACTATTTGAAGAGCATTTCTGCATTCTTTCCGACCTTGGATGAATGGCTTCTGAAAAACGAGCAAGGAAGGTCATTAGACGAACATAAGAGATAAAATAAGTTAATCAATCTGATGAAGATTAAATTATGATAATCATTGATAATAATACTATTCTCCAGGCATATACCTGAAGACCAATTCTTCATAGAATCTGATCACAAAATGATCCTTGATGATTGCGCTGAAATTATTGAGAAGCTCTTCGAGAAATGATGCATATTCATTTTCGCTCTTCAGATGTATCTCTACCTCAAGATCGTCTCCGCCTAATGATTTGTCTATGAAAACGACCGATTCCTTGTATTCAAGAAATGTCTGCAGCTTATTGACATCCTGCACAGTATATCTTCTAAGGCCTAGATGAAGCTTATAATAATTATATCCTAATTTGTTCGTGTCGATAAATATTCTATAGCCTAATATTATATTCTTCGACTCTAGATATCTCATCCTTCTCTTGACAGTATTTATTGCAAGCCTTGTCTTTTTAGATATATCGATTATGTGCATCATGGCATCAGCTGACAGGCATTTTATCAACCTCATATCAGAATCTTCGAGCCTCATCGCCTCTTTAGGCTCCAATAATTTCCTGATGACCTTGATCCTTGCCCCGACAAGATAATCTCTTGGATAGATATAGCTATGAGTCACTAGCGCTATATCATAATCCTCGATGATGCTATTGAATTTGAGGAGCAACGCATTCTTGAAAGAGTCGAGCTCGAGCACAGACTTTGCCGCAAAGACAAAATCGAGGTCCCATCTACCAAGCACCCTAAATCCCCATATCATTTCCTTTGTCGATGACAGATATTTCAATAATGTGCCGTATTGCTGCATATCATAATTTCCAACCTTGAGAAATATCCTGAAATTAAGATATCCTAGGGCTTGATTGTTTATCTCAGCAAATGATCCTCGTATTATGCCCTGCTGCTTGAGCCTATCGATCCTGTATATAACAACAGTCCTGCTTATCCTGAGCTTTTTTGCTATAGCCTTGATGCTCTGCCTGCAATTCGAATCGAGCTCAAGCAGCAGTTTCCTATCAACCAGGTCGATATTGTTCATGATATTGACAAATATATCTATATTTATATATTTATTGATGGAATTGTCTAAATTTCAATAAGAAATATTATATTATTGTTAAGGCATCACTATATAATGATAACTGACATAACAAACAAACTAAAACAAAACATCCATGAAAAATATGAACAGCTCAGCGATAACACCAGACAAAGACTCTCGACTCTGGGATGCGCAACAGCGCTATTGGCCACGCTCTCAATAGGATTAGGGACATGCTACGGCATAAAGGCAGGATGCAATGCGATCATGCCGGAGCAGAAGCATATAAAAAAAGAGATGTATGTAGGAAGATACAAAGTCACTGCAATCGATTATTTAGGTAAACGCATCGAGATAGAACATCCTGACATATATGCAATGCTAAAGGCAGATGCGCATTCAGACACTAGCAAGTACCCTCGCTTTGATGAGATAGCGCTCTGGAGATATGTGCCCAAAGGAGACTCATTAGAAGAATTCATGAATTTAAGAAAATTGCAGGCACTATATGATTCCACAATGAGATATGGCAAAGATGTAGAGTAGGGTGGTCGAGAGATTTCAGTAAGACTTATCCTTTCGCATTCTTCCATAATACATTGAAGAAATTCTTATAAGTCTTAGCCACCTGATTCGATGTGACCAGCACGGCATAGAATGGCTCTTGATAGATTATTGTCAATACCTTATTGGAATATATCACTATGCTTGTTGGAAGGTCGAATTCTTTTGATAAGTATCTCACTTCTGTCCTCTTCGACTTGAAAATCTTGTATCCCTTTTTTGCTAATATCCTTTCCTTTATCTTGAGCTCTGTAAGCTGCCTCAAGTATTGCTTCAGATATATGGGCATTATCTCCTCGACCTGCCCTTGATATCCTAATACATCAATATCTGATCTTGAGCGTATGATATCTTTCATCAAGGTATATGCTCCTTCTTTTCCACGATAAAGCTCTACAGAAATCTCTTCTTTTGATCTCTTGCTAAGCTTCTTAAGCTCTGGAAGCAGCTTATTGTACTCGCTTAGTTTATCTTTCAGATATTCCTGCAGCATTTCAGGGTCGGCTGCTCTGAAATATTTGACATTATTCTTCAGAAAATAGCTTACTAAGCCTTTGCCGATGAGAGAATCAAGATAGGAATATACAAGCGATCTATTATAATGCAAGGATTTCGCTATATCAGCAGCGCCAAGCTCATGATGCATCAGCAAGCAATTATATATCTCTGACTCTTGTCTGGTGAGCCCGAACTTCGTAAGATCGTACATAGATATAGGATAAGCAGGTTCATATTTAAATCTGTTGTTTTTAATATACAACAAATATTTATTATTGGGAAGGGGTTTTCCCTCTGAATGAATCGCTATTTCAGAAGAAATGCATCTAAGGAAAATACAGAAAAGCCATTGACAGAATTAGTAGATATGTCTGACGATAAAGATAAACAGACAGAAACACATGTAAAGACTATAGAAGAACCATTTATAGAATATGTAAGAAATTTGGCAGATAGCCTCTATTCGAACCATAAATATATATTACAGAATAGCGGACTGCTGGCTGTAGGGATTATTTTTACTATCGGATCAGATTTTTGGGATACAGATAAAATCCTTAATGGTACACAATTAATAAAAAGTGCGGGATATGGATTAATTCTTGGAGGAATTCCTGGTTATTTATTATCTTTAGGAGGCTATATCTATAAAACAAACAGGTTTTTAGAAGATATCATAACACTCAACAAAGAGATACACCAGATAAAAATCAAGAGAAGAGTTAGATGATCAATATAAGAAAATTCTTGATTGGCGAAAACCTGGATCCTGGTATCGTGCAAATTGCATTATCAGCCACAATATTATTCGGTTCTGGTTTTCTGATTAATGATTGCAGCGAAGCATATAGTAAAGGATATTGGGTCAAGGAAAATTCTGAACGGATAATAGTACAATTTACACAAGATCCGTTTATTACAGGCTATGATCTTGGTCGTAACGGTCATTTAGATAAGCTTGTACGGACCTCCATTCTCTACCGGCTCTCAACATATCTTGAATATGACATAGCGAAAGATACTAGATTATTCCATGAATACGACAGCCTATATGCTCATGAATCCAGAACAGACACGAGGATTCATAACAGCAGCCATCCGTAAGAGAGATTTTAATTTTAATAACACTTTATCAGCGACATTATTTCTATTGATCTTTTGCAGAGAACCAGGCAATTTTTGATTTAGAACGCGGTAAATTATAAAAGTGAGACAAAAAATATTTAAATCCTCTTGCATTTATCTCGGCTGATTTAGTGATGAAGAGTTATGATAAGCTGAAAAGTAAGGTTAGGACATGGACTCTAGAATCCATATGTATCGCAACATTTCTTACAACAAACATCTCTTGCATAAATCCCTTATTCGGGGACAATGATCCATCGCCTATAACGCCGATACCCACTGGCATAAATTTCACAGGATGGGATATGAACAGGTTCTCTGCAAAAGATGCAAAAGCATTAGATAGGATAGAGTCTGACAAATATTTTGCTGTCTCGATAAATCCTGCCTATTACCAGCAGAGCTCGATATCAAGCGTCATAGACACATTGCCTAGCATGAGCTTTGAATACATGCGCCAGGTGAAGCAATATGCCCTCTCAAAACATCTCAATGTTATTATCAAGCCTCTCATAGACGCACGCAGCGGAAGCCCGAGAACATATTTCTCCCCAAAAGATATAGACAGGTGGTTCGAGGATTATACAAAAATCTATCTCAGGCTGCTTGAGAATATCGACAGCACAAAAAATATTGACATGGTGGTCGGAACAGAGCTTGACAGCATCTTATCAAAATATCCTGAGCGCTTCAACAGGCTGATAGATACCATAAAGGCAGCAGGGTATTCTGGCAAGATAATATATTCTGCAGCATTCTCAAGCGAGCTCGACACTGTGAAGATACTCCAGATGAACGATCTCAAGACAGACGATAATGGTATTGATTTCTATGTCTCGATGCATAAATATAATTCCAAAAAATATGACAGAAGGCCAATCATAGGCCCTGATGGAAAAATAATCCAACAAGAATATGCAGTCAATGAAGGCCCTTATGAATTCATATATTATTTTGACAAGATATTTGCAGCTACGAAAAAACCTGTGATATTCACAGAAGTAGGGTTCCGTAGCGTGGAGCACGGCAACAGGTGGCCATTCTATGATTATCTTGCGCAAGGAGCCCCTGACAATGCAATACAAAAGACATGCTACCAGAATTTCCTAGAAGCCCTGAAGCTGGCTTCAAACATGCGCAGGTATGATATCCCGACAGTATATTTCTGGGTCACTGACAATTCTGATTTTTGGCAGAGCGTATTCCATGCAGACAGCACAGGCTTCAGCACTTTCAGAAAGCCTGCAGAAAGGGCAATATATAATTATAACAAGGATATCAACGAAAGATGATTGCATCAATATTGCATCATGATCGCATCAATGAGGAGTATCCTTATCGCTCTCTAATACGATATATTTGTATGTCAATAGCAGGGAGAATATTATTATCATGAGCCCTGCTGCAAATTCTATTATCACTGTGGCTCTTGACGGCGTAGCCTTTATTGCGCCAGTCGAATCTGTATTGCTTGTCATCGCAGATATTTTTGCGCACATGTCTGCCTTATCGCAGACCCCTGACTGCTTTGCATAAAAATAGCAGCATACATTGCCTTCGCTGCAGTCATAATCCGCAAGGCATAATGGCCTGACAGTCACATCATCTGTAGATACAGACATGCCGGTGATTCCTACACCTAGCATGAACACCCCGACCAATGCAGCGATCATGAGCAGAGATACTATAGCAGAATAGTTATCCATAAACTGCCAAAAGAGCGCATATTATAAAAATATTGTGGTTTAATGATATCTCTTTAGCAGCATAAGTGAGTAATCGTGAAATATCTCTTGTGCAATGCCAGAGGGACCTGCCCCCTACGGGGATGGCATTAATCTTAAGATGCAACTGAGATTACGAAAGCTGCTAAAGAGATCATGATAGAAAACAAGAATGATCAGAAAAAAAAAGAAAAATAAAAAATAATTATCTATTCGTCATGCGCCAATGCATAGATCGCCTTCAATGCAACTATGATCGTCGCTGGTATGACAAATGTCATTATTGCCTGCATTATCGACTCCAGATATACGCCGATTGATGCGATCTGCCCTAAGACATTGCCGCCGAAATATGACACTAAAACCAATGTCAAAGCTGCGAGCAAGAATGGTGTCGTCTCCCTTCCTGTAACATTCAGGAATCCTACGATCAGTCCTAGCAATATTAATACTGATACAGCCACCGGGCTTGCCTGACCAGCATTGAATATCCCTACAATCAATGCAAGTATTACGCCTATAATAAATGCCCAGCTACCTACTTTTGCTAATAAATCTGTTTCTTTAGCCATATAATCACCCTCCAAAGTTTGATTTGATATAATACAATAATAATGCCAGTTATTTATAAATTTTTCTTAGAAGCGGAAGGTTTGGATAGGGCTATGATACATACTGCGCTTTTTGCGGACAACATCTAATTTTCTCATCTATAATTTAGTAGTCCGTCTCTGGGCGAGTGAATATCGATACATTTATATATTTGCACATATTATACATCTTTATACATAAGGTGATTATTATGGTAACTATGACTTTGGCTGTCCCTGAAGATTTGAAGAGTAGAATGGATTCATTTCCAGAATTGAACTGGTCTGAGGTAGCTAGGCAAGCGTTTAAGCAAAAGATTAATGACCTTGAAATATTAAATGAATTTGCAAAAGGAAGTAAACTCACTGCGAAAGATGCACAAATCCTTGGAAATAAAGTAAGCAAGAATCTAGCAAAGAGATACTAAAAAATAGATCTAGTAATAGATGCAAACATAGTATTCGCTGCATTAATTAAAGATGACTTTACACGATTTCTAATATTTAGAGAGCATATTAGACTATATGCTCCAGAATTTATATTTACAGAAATAGAAAAATACTCAAAAGAAATATGTAAAAAATCTGGTCGTACAAAGGAAGAATTAGAATCGGCATTAAATGTATTAATTAGAAAAATAAATATTGTACCAAAAGAAGAAATAAGCCAATTCATAGAAACAATAAAAGTATACACAACAGAAGAGATAAACAAGCTTACTAAACAATGATACTATGACACTTTTTGGGACACATGAATGTCACAAAATCGTATTAAATCTGGGCAGGGCTATATAGCTGACCATAAATCAGGATATGCCGCTTGTGTTGATGTGATAATATATGATGCTGTTCCTTATTCTCGCTAATTAGGCTTCCTCCAGAAAATTTATAAACAACATACTGTTACATTCAGCAGTTCGGTTGGAGGTTGAGAATATGATTGAATGGATAATCACAGGAATTATCGTGCTTATCGTATTGGTGTTTATATTTTCCTACAATAGGTTTGTCGTCTTGAGAAACAGGATAGACAATGCATGGGCACAGATTGATGTGCAATTGAAGAGAAGATATGACCTTATCCCTAATTTGATTGAGACTGTGAAGGGTTATGCAAAGCATGAGAAGACGGTGTTCACACAGGTGACTGCCGCAAGGACAGCTCTGATGAGCGCAACCACGATGAAGGACAAGTCAAAGGCCAACGACGTGCTGTCAGGAACCTTGAAATCATTGTTCGCTGTAGCTGAGAACTATCCTACATTGAAGGCTAATGAGAATTTCATGATGCTGCAAGAAGAGCTTGCTGGCACAGAGAGCAAGATCGCATATTCCAGGCAGGCATATAACGACAGCGTGCTTTCATATAACAACGGCACCCAGATGTTCCCTGGAAACGTGATAGCTGGGATGTTCAATTTCAAGCAAAGGGAATTCTTCAAGACAGATGAGGCAGAGACAAAGGCCATCAAGGTGGATTTCAGCAAGGAATAAGTCTTAGATCATATATAATGTTATTATTTTATTGATATTATATTAATAATATTATATTATTATTTTTATTATGTAATATTACTATTTTAATTATATAATGTTTTTTAATTATATAATATTATTATTTTTTATCTTATTTTATACCCTATATTTTTGGTGATGCTTATGGCCAATGCATTCGACGAAGTCGCAAAGAATAAATGGAAATCCTATTTTCTCATGTTCGTGTTTGCAGCAATAATAATAGCCATAGGATATGTCTTTGGGATGGTCTGGGGCGGAGGGGATCCTGTCATAACCATAACATTCATGGTCCTCGCATTCATAATAGCAGTGGCCATGGGCCTGTTCAGCTATTATGGCGGAGACAAGGCTGCACTCAGCATAAGCAATGCAAAGCCTGCAGATCCGACCAAACATGCATTCCTGATAAATACTGTCGAAGGTCTTGCGATAGCGGCACAGATCCCGAAGCCGAAAGTCTATGTCATCCCAGACCCTAGCATCAATGCATTCGCTACAGGACGTGATCCTCAGCATGCAAGCCTTGCTGTCACGCAAGGAGCGCTTGACAAGCTGAAGAGAAACGAACTCGAGGGTGTTGTCGCACATGAGATGGGGCATATAAAGAATTATGACATGAGGCTCATGATGATTGTCGTCATACTTGTCGGATTGATCACATTGCTCAGCGAGTTCTTCTTGCGAAGCATGTGGTTTGGCGGCGGAAGGAACAACAACCGCGAAGGCGGCGGCGGACAATTGATATTCATAGTCATAGGGATAGTGCTCGCGATACTTGCGCCGATAATCGCGGCACTCATACAGCTCGCGATATCAAGGAAAAGGGAATATGCAGCTGATGCGTCAGGAGCAGTCTTGACAAGATATCCTGAAGGGCTTGCCAGCGCATTGAAGATGATAAAAAAGGACAATGAACCGACATCGCATGCCACAAAAGCGACAGCGCACATGTATTTTTCCAATCCGCTGAAGAAAGGATGGTTCAATTCAATGTTCGACACCCATCCTCCTATCGATTCAAGGATAGCAAGATTAGAAGCGATGTAATTATATATTCGATAATACTATGAAAAATAATACTATGACTTCTTACAGGTCGCCAAAGACAGAAATACGCAGCAGCCTTAAAAGAGGTAAAGGATTATTTGCAAAAAATAACATACACAAGGACGAGATTGTCGGCATCAAGAGCGGGCATATAATATATTCTGCACAATTGCCGAAAATAAGAAGACTGGTTGGTGATTATGATATGCAGATAGAAGAGAATTTTTCTCTCTCTCCAATCAACAAGTCAGAAATCCCTTTAACTGCACTCTATCTCAACCATTCATGCGACCCAAATATAGGTGTCGATGGACAAATCATCTTCGTAGCACTGCGCAACATCAAGGCAGGTGAAGAGCTATGCTATGATTATGCCATGACTACCACCCAACATTATATGCTCAAGTGCAATTGCAGGAGCAAATATTGCAGGAAGATAATCACAGGAGACGATTGGAAGAGAAAAGATATGCTTACCATTTCTCATCATTTATCCTCAGGAAGATACATAAGAATGAATAGTGCAGTACTGAGATTCTAAAAGCAAAATTTATAATCCATGTTCTGCTTCCAGACATATGGATGAAGTGATAGTTGTTGGGGGACATCATATGAGCAAGTACCAGAAAGAAAATGATGTGATTGCCTCAACTTTAGCCAGAAGCGGTTTTGCGATTGAAAGATGCTCTCGATACTGGCCTAGAAATCTTTGGGTGTATAGCAATGGAAATTATTTCACTGAAAGAGCGCATGGTCGGATGGGAAATGGGGGTGATGTCATAATAGGATCTTCGTTCGCACTGATATCAGACTATATATTCTATCTTAAGCAGGAGAAAAGAAACATAGACACTATTCATGCAGAGAGCATCTATGGTCGAAAAGCATACAATGTTCCAAGTCCTATAAATCATAATGGCACGATGATCTACCATATAGACTTGAGCTGTCTTGTAATTGATCCGAAAAAGAAAATAATGGTAGATAGATATTATTATTCAGCATATGATCCAATCGCTCTCGATGAATGGTTCTCATGGATACAAAGAGAGACCGGATACGAGATGGTGTTCTTGCCTGAGAACAATACAGAAAGCCAATTCTTCAGATGCAACGCCCTTGTGATTGATGATTATGCATTCAGCAACAGCAATACTCCTGCATTCAATGGATTGCTTAAGGATTTAGGGATGAAAGTCTCTTCGATACCAATACAATACTTGCCAGAGATGAGTGGTTCTATACGCTGCGCTACAAACATCAAGAAGAGAAGCGTGGCTTTCGAAGAGCTTGCGGATTGCGAAGAGATTGAAAGCGAGCCCGCCTAAAAATGTCAATAAGTACTGTCTATTATCTGAAAATCTTTATATCTCGATTTTTCAACTTCTATCTCTTCTATCATCTTATCATCAATTCTTGCAGATGAAATATCTAGTTTTTCAAGAAAATCTTCATCATTGATTATTATTTCAACACCGTCATGAGTATTTCTTACAGTGCCGAGAAATCCAAGTTCTTTTGCCTTATTCAGTACAGAATATCTGAAACCTACGCCATGCACTCTTCCATAGACTGAGATTTTAAAGAATTTCATGTTCTGTCTCAAATGCTCATTCCATCAAGAGCAGCAGCATCATAACTCCTATGCCTAATGCTATTGCTATGAATTGGAATAGGCTTTCCTTGAGGCTGAAATCCTCGCATGTGCTCTTGTGCAGCTCTGGCACAAGGTCAGAGCCTGCGATATATATGAGATTGCCTGCAGCGAACGGGACAAGGAATGCAAAGCTTGAAGTGCTGCTGCTCAATAAAACGCCTGCCAATGCGCCAAGTACTGCTGTCAATGCTGTGAGAAAATTATAGAACAATGCCTTGAGTTTTGTGAATCCTCCATATATCAATACTGCAAAATTCCCTGTCTCGTGAGGGATCTCGTGGAACAAGACTGCTGTTGTGGTGGCGATACCTACAGGTATGCTTACAAAATATGCTCCTGCTATTATCAGGCCGTCGATGAAATTATGCATCGCATCGCCAAAAAGGTTCATGATGGCGAAATGGTGATGATGCTGCTTTGATAATGGTGTATGGCAATGCCTCCAATGGATGAATTTTTCCATGATAAAAGAGAACAGGATTCCTGTAAGGACATATATCCCTATAAGTGATGCATTGCTCTCTTTGAACGCCTCTGGCAGCAGGTGTATGAACACGTCGCCGAACAATGCGCCGACGGCAAAGCTCACAAGATATAATAATATCTTCTCTAGCCTTTTCTGCTTTATTGAAAATGATGCAAGCCCGACAAGAGAGACAAGGCTCACGATTATTACGCTTCCAAAAACATATAATAGCAATGTCGAGCTGACCATTATGCGCAAAGAGAACGTTTGATGGTTTAAATAGGTTGCTATCACACTAGCCAGTCCCCCAAAATCTATATAAACCATGCGCGATTTTCTCTATCATGCTCACGCTTTCACAGACGCTATCTTATTACAAGAGAAAGGATGTCATGCAATTGATGCTTTCGTATGCAAAGGATAAGGAAGTCGGCATCAGGTTCAACGACAGCTTCGGCAAAAGGCCTGACACATTGGTATATGAGAATGATATCCTCGAGTTTGCGAAAAAAGGCGCGACGAGCTTCCATATTTCTGAAGAGTCGTGGCATAATCCTCTGCAGCTCAACCCGAATATGCGAAGGAATGAATTGGATGAGCTGAGGAAAGGCTGGGACTTGATATTAGACATAGATTGCCCATACTGGATTCTCGCCAAATTGATAACATATGTCTTCATAAAAGCGCTAAAAGACCACAATATAGGATGTGTAAGCGTTAAATTTTCTGGCGGCAAGGGATTTCATATAGGCGTTCCTTTCGAAGCGTTCCCGCAATCAATAACCAAATTCGATAAAGAAAAACAAAAGGCAACAATTATAGATATAAAAGATTGGTTTCCTGAAGGCCCGAGAAAAATTGCAGGATATTTGCTCGATTATTCTGACCGCAATTTGATTAATCCCGACCATGAGAAGAGGATCATCAG
>Ga0182017_10001788_pt1 | contig 16485 bp, 12 predicted proteins | sample 712E3DmetaG_FD_120492 | JGI IMG/M metagenome (GOLD analysis project Ga0182017, IMG submission 120492) | Permafrost microbial communities from Stordalen Mire, Sweden - 712E3D metaG | ecosystem: Environmental > Terrestrial > Soil > Wetlands > Permafrost | place: Sweden: Stordalen | collected... | reverse complement strand
TGGAGCTGGCGCATGAAGAGCAGGAAGACCACCGCGACCACGATGATGGGCAGCCAGGTGATCAACATCTGCTGCCAGAACCCGCCCTCGGCCTCGCGCGAGATCTCGTAGGGAAGGTTGGCCTTGTTGAGCTTCTCCAGGGTTTGCTCGCCGATGAAGCCGGTGGTGACGAACTGCTCGTCACCCTTCTTCAGCGTGCCGCGAAACTCTGCATTGTTGGCGTTCATCCGAATCTGCAGCGGGACGGCTTTGAAATCGCCCGGCGATTTCTCCACCTTCTGGATGAACTCCGAAAACGCCAGCTTCTGCTCTGCTGCGCGCGGGTTGATGAGCTGCCACACCAAGAAGAAGGTGAAGAGCAGCATCGCCCATACGAGGATGGTCTTGTGGCTATGACGCACGCGCGGTCCCCTGATACTTTTTGCTATCTGATTAGAATATTGACCGCAAAAGGCGCGGCGTCAACGAGAGTTGCCGTCGGCAACGCTGTCAGACGACACGCACAGCGAGCCAGTGCTCGCTGCCGATCTGCGGACGTCCGACCTCGGAGGGCCGGAGACCTGCGACAAACAGGATGGTTCCGTCGGCGGCCGCCAACACCGGCAGTTCGGGCCGCTGGTCGCGGGGGATCTTGGCGTCGACCAAAAGGTCGGACACCTTGCGGCTGCCGCGGCCGCCCCGCGGACGCATGCGATCGCCCGGGCGCCAGGCGCGCACCTGCAAAGGCCGCGCGATCCGGGTGGCGTCAAAGATCGCGAAATCACTCGGCGGGTCCGCGGGGTGCTCCCCTTCTTCCACTTGCAGGGCGCGCCCCTCGCTTCGGCCCGGCAAGCGATAGATCCCTGGACCCGCGACCAAGACGGATTCGGGCGAACCCGGGCAAAGGGAAGGGTCTTGCCTTAGTTCCGCGCGCGGGCGGAAGCGGACGTTTCCGTAGCTAACTACCACCTCGCCGTCGCGCACCGAAACCCGCCGCGTCCCCCGACGTTGCATCGCCATCCGTTGGATCAGCGCAGCCGAACGCCGCGGGAGCGAGGTGAGATCGAGCGCGCCACTAGGGCCACGGGTCGCCCCCACGGCGACGGAGCGCGCATCTTGTGCAAGGGACAAGAGCGCCTCGACCACGCGCGGGTTTTCGCGACAAAGCAGGGGCAAAAGGTCAAGACGAATCCGCACACGGGTATAGTGCCGGTTGGTATTCGAGGGGTCCTCGATGAACGGTATGCGCCGCTTGGCTAGAAAAACGATGATGCTCTTGCGGCGAACGTCGAGCAGCGGCCGGATGAAGATCCCCCGCTGATACGGAATTCCCGCAAGGCCGGCAACGCCCGTGCCGCGCACGATGCGAAACAAGACCGTCTCGGCCTGATCGTCGGCCGTGTGTCCGAGAGCCACGCGCGCGCATCCCAGCCGGGCCGCAGCTTCCTGTAGAGCAACGAGGCGTACGTTGCGAGCGGCTTCCTGCCACGATACATGAGGACGGCGCGCGACCTTGACGTCGACCGCGAGAATCTCGCAGCGAACGCCCAAAGCTCGACAGCGTTCGGCCACCAGCGCGGCCTCGGCTCCTGATTCCGGCCGCAAGCGGTGATCCACGGTCGCAGCGACCAGATCGATGTGCAAGCTGGACGCAAGATGCATGAGCGCATGCAGGAGTGCCGTCGAGTCAGAGCCGCCCGAGACAGCCACGAGCACTCGCTCGCCGCCAGCAAGCAGCGCCTGCTCGCGAATGGTATGCAGCACCTGGGAGAGCATGTCAGGGCTTGCGCAACATCACGATGTGTTCCCGGCGCGGGTGGCCGGCGAAGATCTGGCGCAGGCGATAGTCATGCGGCGGCCGCGTCTGCGAGACCCGCGCCACCGGGACAAGACCCACGCGCCGGGCTTCGTCCTCCACCGCGCGCGCGGCGTCCTCGGGCGCACCCGCCACCACGCCATCGCCCACCTGCAAGATGATGCCCGCGCCCGGCCGGGCCACGCGCGCCATCTCCGACAACCAGCGCCGCCGATCGTGGCGCCAGCGCTGGGCCGCCGAGCCCAACCCCTCGTCGCGCGCGCCGACTTGCACGCGATCCAGATTCTCGCGCGGCAGCCCCAGCCAAAGGAAGCGTACGTCGTGGTGTTCAGCGTAGTCGTAGGTTCCAGCGTAAGGCGGAGACGACAGGATCAGATCGAAACCACCGGCAGCGAGCAGGCCCAGATCCCGCGCGTCGGCCACGTGAATCTGCGGCACGGGCGTGCCGGCCGGCGTGCGCCGCTCCAAGGCCTCCAGACCGCGGGCCAGTTCCTCGGCGCGGCTTGCGAAGAAGTGCGACGGTACGCCCCGGCCGATGCGCCGGGCTTCTGCCTCGTCGCTGCCCCGCATGAACTTCACCAGGATCGATGACAGGCAGGCGCGCAAGGCGTGGCCCACATCGTCCTCCTTGGTCTCGCCGATGAGCGCGCGCAGGCCGTAGAGCTCAAGCGCGACATGAGGAAAGAAACGGTCGCTCTCCCGGCTCGCCCACTTGGGGATGTCGGGCCGCAGGCGCTTGCGGGCGCGCTCCGCCGCTGCCTCGGCAATCTGGCGCGCAGCCTCCACCAGGCGCTGGCGGCCTTCCGGCCCCAAGGTGGTCGAACGCACGCGCGCAATGATCACAGCCAACGGGCTGGCGTCGCTGCCCACCGCCCGGCGACCTGCGGCCATGGCCTCGACCAAGACCGTGCCGCTGCCGCAGAAAGGATCTAGCACGTCCTGGCCGGGCCGCGAAAAGCGCGCGATCGCGAGGCGCGCCGCAGAGGGGTGCATGCGACCCGCATAGCTGTGAAAGCCATGGGTGAGTGCACGCGCCAGGCCCGGGTCCGGGGCCAGCAGCTCGGCCAGCTTAGCCGCGGCCTCAGCGTCGCCGGCCTGCTCCACCGCACCGCCCAAGGCTGAGAACGCCTGTTTGCGGCGCTGGATTCTGGGAACCCTGGGGGCCTTCGCCGTCCCGCCGGCGCGCTGGGGATCCCTCTTTCCTATCCGTTCCATCGCGATGACTCGAAGATGCCCTCGAGCAGCTTGTCTACCTCACCCACCATCTTCTGCGCGTTTTCATTGGGGATGGCCGCAAGCGCCACCTTGATGTCCTGCAGGTTGCGGAGCTGGGAAAAGAGCTGCACGTCAGAAAGCGCCTGACCGCCGAGCAGCAGGCCGCGAATCGTGCCCAGCTCGGCCAGCACGGCGTCGAGGTCGACCGGGACCGAGCCGCGCCGCCGCTCCTCGGGGTGCTCGCGGCCGTGGCGCTCCAGCACCGGCTGCACGATGTCGTCGAGAAGCTGCGCCTGGTCCGTGCTGTTCCACACGTGGCGCAGGACGAAGAAATCGCCCGGGCTGGGCACGCGCCGGCCGTCGAGCAATGCGCTGGCGGCAAACAGCTTGAGCAGCTTGACCACGCGGCGATCGCTGAGCGCCACGCCCTCGGAGCGAATCTGGAAGACCAGCCCCTTGTAGGTGGCGAGAAACTCGTCGGGGAAGACCAGCAGTCGGTCCATCGCCCGGTGCACGGCGCGCAGCTCGGCCAGACTGATCAGCGGCTGCAGGCTTTCGTCCGCCGCCGTGGCCAGGGCAATCTCGGCGCGAATCCCGTGCTCGACCAGTCCGCGGAAGTGATAGCTGTCCAGGTTCTGCGAGAAGGCGCGGATGAGAAAGCGATCGAAGATGGCCTGCAGGACCTCATCGTTGGGGACCTGGTTGGTCGCACCGAAGAGCGAGCAGAGCGGCACTTTCACTGCCTCGCGACCGGTGAAAAAGCGGCGTTCGTTGAGAATGGTGAGCAGCGAATTCAGGATGGCCGAGTTGGACTGAAAGATCTCGTCGAGAAAGACGATCTCTGCCTGGGGCAGCATGGCCTCACTGCGCCGCAGATACTGGCCCTCGCGAAAGGCTTTGATGTCCACGGGCCCGTACAGCTCGCTGGGCTCGGTGAACCGGGTGAGCAGGTATTCGAAATAGCGTGCGTCCACCAGCCGAGCGAGATAGCGCACCAGCGCCGACTTGGCCGTGCCCGGCGGCCCCACGATGAGCATGTGCTCACCCGCCAAGAGCGAGATGAGCATCAGCCGCCCCAGCTCGCCCTTGTCGAGAAAGCGCCGGTCCAGCGCCTGCCCTACCTCGCGCAGCTTGCCTGCCAGGCGCAGCAGTTCCCCGTCGGAAGGCGGCGCGGGCGGCGAAAGGCTGGGGGGCTCGGTCATGGGTAGGACGCGACTATAGCGCGAGCGCGGGGCCGGACCTACCCTTGCCAGCGGCGTCAGTCAGGTCGTGAGCGAAAAAAACACCCCAAGGATGGCTCTTCAAACATAGTATCCGCGCTATGCGGTTTGTCGTTGTGATGGCCCTCGTCCAGATCATGAGCTGGGTTCTGACCGCGCATGCGGCGGGTGGTCGAGGGTGACTACCAGGAGCTGGACATCGTCCCGCGGGACGCAAAGGACAACCCGATCGCGACAGCGGCGCTGGAGGGCCAGGTTTCATACTTGGTGAGCCAGGCCGACGACCGGCGGGCCATCGCCTCTGTCCCGGTCACCGCCTCTGCCACCGACACCGCACCCCGACACGCCTTATTCCCGCGCGCACATTTGATCGCGTGCCCCATCTCCTGTACGCTCACGGATGAACTGATTCGTCGGTGGTCTGCACATGCAAGCACTCAAGATCAAGTCTGAAACAAGCGCGAAGTGGGATCTCGTCAGCCTGGGCGAAATCATGTTGCGCCTCGATCCCGGGGATAGCCGGGTCGCGACTACCCGTTCATTTCGGGTGTGGGAAGGCGGCGGCGAATACAACGTCGCCCGCGGGCTGCATCGCTGTTTCGGCCTAAGGACCGCGGTGGTCACCGCCCTGGCCGACAACCCGGTCGGCCGGCTGGTGCAGGACCTCATCTACCAGGGCGGCGTGGACCAATCTCACGTCAAATGGGTTCCCTACGACGGGGTCGGACGAGCGGTTCGCAACGGCCTGAATTTCACCGAACGCGGATTCGGGCTGCGCGCCCCGCTCGGCTGTTCCGACCGCGGCCATACCGCGGTGTCGCAGCTACAACCCGGCAGCATCGACTGGAAACTGATTTTCCACGGGGAAGGCGTGCGCTGGTTCCACACCGGCGGGATCTTTTGCGCCTTGTCGGAGAACACACCCCTGGTGGCCAAGGAAGCGCTGCAAGCCGCAAGAGGAAATGGAGCCGTGGCTTCCTACGACCTCAACTACCGTGAGTCGCTGTGGAAGGCCATTGGCGGGCGCAAGCGCGCCATCGAAGTGAACCGCGAGGTGGTATCCCAGGTCGACGTGCTGTTTGGCAATGAAGAGGATTTCACCGCGGCACTCGGCTTCGAGGTGGAAGGCGTGGACGAGAACCTGTCGCAACTTGACCCGGAAAGCTACCTTCGCATGATCGAGCGCGTGGTCGCCGCGTACCCGAATCTGAAGTTGGTGGGCACCACCCTGCGCAATGTGAGAAGTGCGACTTGCAACGACTGGGGCGCCGTCTGCTACTACGAAGGGCAGCTCTATTCCGCCACGGTACGCAACGATCTGGAGATCTACGATCGGGTCGGCGGCGGTGACTCATTCGCGTCCGGGCTGATCTACGGTTTTCTCACCGGCCGATCGCCAGAATGGGCGGTGGAATGTGGGGCAGCGCACGGGGCCTTGGCGATGAGCACGCCGGGCGACACCACCATGGCAACCCTGGCAGAAGTCGAAAAGGTCATGAAGGGCGCCAGCCCTCGCGTAGCCCGTTGAACTCCCGAAGAAAGGCAGCATGAAGTCGCGCGACAAAGCAGAAGTAAGCAGCCGCCTGACCGCGATTGGCATCATTCCCGTAGTCCGCGCCGAGTCCACTGAGATGGGCCGCCGGGCCGTGGCCGCCATTCTCAAGGGCGGGATCTCGGTCCTGGAGATCACGATGACGGTTCCCGGGGCGGTGCGCATGATTGCGGAGTTGAGCGCCGAGGTCGATCCAGAGGTGATCATCGGTGCGGGCACAGTACTTGATGCGCAAACCGCGCGTGCCTGCATCGAGGCTGGTGCCCAGTTCATCGTGAGCCCCGCGCTCAATCTCGAGACGATTGCCTTTTGTGGACAGCAAGGCGTTTTGGTGATGCCCGGCGTGCTGACCCCAACCGAGGTGGTGACCGCTTGGTCGGCCGGCGCCGATTTCGTAAAGGTGTTTCCCGCGGGTGCGGTGGGCGGGGCCAGCTACATCAAGGCGCTGAAGGCGCCGCTGCCGCAGGTCAAGCTGGTCCCCACCGGCGGGGTTTCATTGCAGACCGCTGCGGCCTTCATCAAGGCAGGAGCCGAGGCCCTGGGCGTGGGCGGCGACCTGGTCGATGGCAAGGCCTTGCGCGAAGGACGTGATGAGCTGATCAGCGAGCGCGCCAGGCTGTTCGTCGAGATCGTCAAGCAGGCGCGCGCGAAGTAGAACCTGTCGGCCACAGGGATCGCTCCGGCCACGGCCACGGCCACGACCTCTTGCGGTTGTCGTGGCGCCGTCGAGAATTTTCGCCGTTTGCGAAGAAACGCGACGCCAGTAGTACAGAAACTACGGTCTGGGTACGGTGATGGGCGCGGCAAAGGGATGCGGTGGCGCTCCGGTCACCGCCACGGCGTACCAGTCGGGCTTGGGCTCAGGCACCCAGACCATGCTTGAGGGAACGTCCCCGATCTCGGTTCGATACACCACGGCCGAGGTCAAGACCGCGCCGGTGTTGTCATAGATGGTAGCTGTCTCAGGTTCGCCCTCGGGAGCGACCTCTTGCTCAATCGGAACTCCCCAGCGCGGCCCCTTGGCGTCGAGCAGCAGCACGCGCCACTTCGACAGTGTCTGGGGAAGCGCAAGCACCATGGCCGCGGGCTGGCCGTTGACCGCCGCCACCCTGGTGGTGATGCCAGCGTAGGTGTAGTCGCTCACCCACTGGTTGTTACAGTAGCCCATGAGGTCGGTGGCCTTTGTGGGATCGAAAAGCGTCTGGCTGCGACTGTCCCAGCCCCAACTTCCCAGCGCTGCCTTGGCATAGGGATAGTTGGGGTCGACGCCCGTGATGGTTTCGCCCTTGAGCGCGCAGGGCGCGTGCGAGCGCCCATGGCTGTGCCCCACTTCGTGCGCCATGGTCAAGGCCGACTCGGTATCGGCGAAGGCGACCCCCACCCCGGCACGCATGGACGCCTGGCTGACCTTGGTGACGACGAAGCTGATTCCCGCGGTGCAAACCGATTGACAGTAGACGCGCAGCGTGTCGGCCGGCTTGACCAGGCCGAAGTAGTAGGTGTCTGCGGAAGGCGCGTCCTTGCTGCGCTTGGCTCGCACCTGATCCAGCATCGTGTTCCAGTCCACCGGCGAGGTCACGGTGAGCGTGTCGCCAACGGTGAACGAGATGGCGTCGATCGGGTACATGGCAGCCATCTGGCTGGCGTAGATAGCAAGCGCAGCCTGCGAGGTGTCGGGCAGCAAGGTGCCGACCTGCAAGGGGATGATGGTGATCTTCAGCCCACCCGTGGTTTTCACCCCGAGGTCGGCGTCCCCGGTGGCGGGAAAGCGCGCCGTGCCCGCAGTGGTGGGCTGCGCGCCGCACTCCACGATCTCGACTGAGTAGGTCAACGAACCTGTCATGGCGCTGGCTGGGACGTAGATCTGGAAGGTCGACGCCAGGCTGGCGTCGGTCGACGAGGCAGTGAGCGTCTGCTTGGCATAGTACTGTGTACCCTGCCCTCCTGAAGGCGTCAGGGTTAGCCGGGCAGATAGCTCGCGCGCCGTCCACCCGCTGCCCAGGGTCACGAAAATGCGGAACATGGTGTCCCGACCCTCGACCACGTTGCTGTTGCGCGACCCAGTCGCCACCTCGGTCCCGTTGGTCATTATGGGAATCTTGACCGACTGATAGACGGCGATTTGCTGCAGGGTCAGGTTGGTTGCCTGGCTATCGGTGCAGCTATCACTTCCAGTGCTGCTGCTTTGGAAGCTCACCGGACCGTCGATGCCAACTCTGGCGTCCGCACCAGTGCCTCCGGCCCCGACGTCCCTTCCTCTGCTATCGCGTCCGGCCGCGCCGTCTGGGGCCGAAGAGCCGGCATCCACAGTGCTGCTTCCACCCGTGGACATGGTCGCGCCGCCCGAACCCGACGTTCCACCGGCGGAACCACCTGAACCCGGCGTTCCACCGGCCGAACCGCCCGTGCCCGAGGTCTTGCCGCCTGAACCTCCCGAGCCCGACGTTCCACCGGCGGATCCGCCAGAGCCCGACGTCTTGCCGGCTGAACCGCCAGAGCCAGGCGTTCCACCGGCGGAACCGCCAGAGCTCGAGGTTCCGCTGCTCGATCCACCAACCCCCGCGCCGCCTCGCCCTCCGGAGCCCACGCTACCCGAAACGCCACCCGTAGCTGTGACCGCCCCGCCGCCTGCGCCCGCAGTTCCACTGGTCGTGCCACCAGAGCGCGTGCCGCCGACCCCAGCGCCGCCATTCGGCGCCGACGTGACGGATGCGCCACCAGCCTGGCCAGCGTCGCCCGGATTCACCTGGCGGGAGGAACCAGAATTGCCGCAAGAGGCCGCACCCAGCGATGCGACGACGAGCAGCAGAAAGAGAAGTCTTCCGTCGCGCAGTGATGTCATGCGTAGCTCCTTGGAGTATTCGCAGCCTGCAGGGACTGCAAGTGTACCTGTCATGACGGCCATAGGAAAGGTCGCCCTTGCGCCGGAAAAGGGAGAGGCCGTTTGGCATGATGGTTTGTTGGGTCGGCAGGGAGTATTCTAGATGTCTATGAAGACTACCCATATCCTGCTCGCCGCGACTGCGATCAGCGTGGCTGCCTGTGATTCCGGGCATGGCTTGCGCATCGAAAGCTGTGGAAAAGCGGGCGAGACGCGTCCGTGTTCAGCCACGTGCGGCGCGGGCGTGCAAACCTGCTATCAGGGCGCCTGGCAGGGATGCGAGGTACCTATCACCACGCGCTCGTGCCAGGGCGTGTGCGGCGAGGGGGCGCAGGAATGCCAGAACGAGCAGTGGAAGGCGTGCATTGTTCCCAGCACGCGGCTGGCTTGCAGCAACAACTGCGGCCAGGGAACTCAGCTCTGTGAGAACGAGAAAATGGGGATCTGTGAGGTCGCGCCCGTGGTCGAGACATGCACCAGCGTGTGCGGAAGCGGCACCCGCACCTGCGCCGACAATGTGTGGGGCGCGTGCAATGCCCCGCTGCCCAAGCAGCCCACACTGCCAGCGACGATTCGCGACTTCCACACCAGCTTTGCTGACATGGAACCGCTGAATGACGTAGACGACCGTGGCATCGTGGCTTCCGAGCTGGGACCTGACGACAAGCCGGTCTACGCCCACGTGGGCGCCACCCTCACAGTCAGCGGCCCAACCAGCTTTGCCGAGTGGTATCGGGACGTCCCTGGCGTGAACCTCTCCACCACCATCAAGCTTCCGCTTTCGCCGTCTTCAACCAAGCCGGGCGTCTACGCCTACCAAAACACGTCCTTCTTCCCCATTGACAATCAGCTCTTCGGCAATGAAGCGGACCCGCACAACTATCACTTCACTGCTGAAGTAGCCACCAGCTTCCGCTACCAAGGCGGTGAGACGTTCACCTTCTCCGGCGATGACGACGTGTGGGTGTTCATCAACCGCAGGCTGGCCATCGACCTGGGTGGCATCCACGAGGCGGAGAGCCAGACCGTGGATCTTGACGCCCAGGCCGCCACCCTCGGCCTTAGCAAGGGCGCGATCTACCCCATGCACATCTTCTTCGCCGAGCGTCACGTGATCGCGTCCGACTTCGTCGTCGAGACTACCATCTCGGAAATCGGCGTGTGCAACTGACAGCCAGCGCCGCGCCGGGCTGCAGTTCACGGCGATACCACGGCTGACAGCTCTGCATTTCCCCCATGCGGCCCCAGCGTGGCCGGGCCTTCCGCGACTTCCTTGCGTCGCCACAGGAAGTAGATGGCCGGATACACCAGCAACTCCATCACGAAGGACGTGACCAGGCCGCCCACCATCGGCGCAGCAACACGCTTCATTAGATCGGCGCCGGTGCCGGTGGACCACATGATGGGCAGCAGGCCGATGAAGGCGGCACAAACCGTCATGGCCTTGGGCCGCACGCGCTTGACCGCACCGTGGATGATGGCCTCGACCAGATCGCCGGTGGTGCGCAGACGCCCGCGCGCCTTGGCCTCGTCGTGTGACAGATCGAGGAAGAGCAGCATGAACACGCCGGTTTCGGCGTCCAGGCCCATGAGCGCGATCATGCCGACCCAGACCGCGATCGAGACATTATAGCCCAGAACATAGAGCAGCCAGATGGCGCCAACAGCAGAAAAGGGCACGGCCAACATGACCACACCGGCCTTGAAGCTCGACCTGGTGTTCAGGTAGAGCAGCCCGAAGATGAGCACCAAGGTAAGGGGCAGGATGATCTTCAATCGTTCCTTCACTCGAAGCATGTTCTCGTATTGACCGCTCCACGACAGGGCGTAGCCGGTGGGCAGCCTAACCCCGGAGGCCACTGCCTGCTTGGCGCGCTCGACGTAGCGGCCTACGTCGATCTTCGAGGTATCAAAGTCGACGTACACGTAGCCCGTCAGCAGTCCGTTCTCGTCGCGGATCATGGACGGCCCTTCCACCAGTTTGACCTCCGCGATTTCCGCCATCGGGATCTGGCCCTGGCCTCCGGGCAAGGGCAGCAGCACCCGTGAGAGCGCATCGACGTCGTCGCGAAAATCGCGTGCGTAGCGCACGTTCACGCCGTAGCGTTGCCGGCCCTCGATGGTGGTGGTCTGGTTGTCGCCGCCCACAGCGGTCATGACCATCATGTTGGCATCGTCGACGGACAGGCCGTAGCGCGCCAGCTTGTCGCGATCGAGGACGAAATCGAGGAAGTAGCCGCCCGCAACCCGCTCGGCGAACACGCTGCGGGTCTCGGGCATTTTCTGGATGGCGGACTCGACCTCCAGCCCGATCTTCTGGATCACGCTCAGGTCCGCGCCGCTGACCTTGATCCCAATGGGCGTGCGAATGCCGGTCGACAGCATGTCCAGGCGGCCCTTTATGGGCATGGTCCAGGCGTTGCTGATGCCGGGCAGGCGCAAGGCCGCGTCCAGCTCGGAGATCAATTCCTCCTCGGTAATCCGGTCGCGCCACGCGGTCCGCAGCACCCGCTTGAGCCAATTCGGCGCCCAGCTCGAATACCAGCGCGGCTTTTCGCGCCACTGCAACTCCGGCTTGAGCAGGATGGTGGTCTCCATCATGGTGAAGGGCGCCGGATCGGTCGAGGTCCCAGCCCGGCCCGCCTTGCCGAAGACCCGGTCGATTTCCGGGAAGCTCATCAGGATCTTGTCTTGAACCTGTAGGGCTTTCTGCGCCTCAGCCACCGACATGCCCGGCTGCACCGCCGATGGCATGTACAGCAGCGATCCCTCGCGCAAGGGTGGCATGAATTCCGAACCGAGCTTGAAGTAGACAGGCAGGGTCAGTGCTACTACCACCAGGCTGGCGATCACCGTGAGCTTGGCGTGCCGGACCACGAACCGGCATGGCCCCTCGTAGATCCGATGCAGCAGGTGGCTGATGGGGTGCCGCTCCTCGGAGTAGTACTTGCCCACCGCGAGCTGGCTGGCCAGCCAGGCGAGTGGTCGCGGCCTAAATCGGAAAGGCTCGATCCGCGCAAACAGCATGCGCATCGCCGGGTCCAAAGTGATGGCCAGAAGCGCAGCAATGGCCATGGCCAGGTTCTTCGAATAGGCCAGTGGCTTGAACAGCCGCCCTTCCTGGTCGACCAGAGTGAAGACCGGCATGAAGGCAACCGCGATGACCAGCAGCGAGAAGAACACCGACGGCCCCACTTCCATCAGCGCGTCCAAACGGACTTTGTGGAAAGAACCCTGGGAGGGTTCTTCCAATCTCCCGCGCTGAGTCCCGTCGGGCAAAGCCCGCCGGTCCTCCCGCGCTTCATGAAAGTCGCCCTTCTTGCCGCCCGCCTGCCACAGGTAGATCCTGTTGTAGGCGTTCTCCACCTCGACGATGGCGCCGTCCACCAGCACGCCGATGGAGATCGCCATCCCGGCCAGCGACATCAGATTCGCGTTCAGTCCCATCAAGTACATGGGGATGAAGGCCAGCACCACGCTGATGGGGATGGTCAGGATGGGCACGATGGCCGAAGGGATGTGCCAGAGAAAGAGCAGGATGATCAGGGAGACAATAATCATCTCCTCGATCAGCTTGTCGGTGACCGTGCTGATGGCGCGCCCGATGAGATCTGAGCGATCGTAGGTCGTGACCACTTCGACCCCCTCGGGCAGCGACGGCTTCAGCTCCTCCAGCTTGGTCTTCACACGGTCGATGACGTGTTGGGCGTTTTCCCCCTGGCGCATGACCACGATGCCGCCGACCACATCGCCTTGGCCATTGTAGTCGGCAATGCCCCGCCGCATTTCCGGCCCGAGAGCCACAGTGGCCACGTCCTTGACGGTGATTGGCGTGCCGTTCTCGGTCTTGAGCACCAGCTTCTCCAGATCGCCGAGCGACTTCACGTAGCCCCGACCGCGCACCATGTACTCGCGGCCCGACAGCTCCACCAGTCGGCCGCCCACATCGTTGTTCCCCTTGCGCACGGCCTCGATCACAGCCTGCAGCGGCAGCTTGTACGCCGCGAGCGCGTCGGGATTTACCGTCACCTGGTACTGGCGGACTTGGCCACCCACAGTGGCGACCTCGGCCACGCCAGGCACGGCCTGCACAGCGTAGCGCATGAACCAGTCCTGGTAGCTGCGCAGCTCATCGCTGGCGTGCTTGCCAGTCCGATCCACGAGCGCGTACTGGAAGACCCAGCCCAGGCTGGTGGCGTCCGGTCCCAGTTCAGTCTTCACGCCCGCCGGAAGTTGCGACGCGATCTTGGACAGATACTCAAGCACGCGGGTGCGCGCCCAGTAGATGTCGGTGCCGTCCTCGAATATCACATAGACGTAACTGAATCCGAAGTCGGAGTAGCCACGAATGGCCTTGACCTTGGGCGCGCCCAGCAGCGCTGTGATGATCGGGTACGAGACCTGATCCTCGATGATGTCCGGGCTGCGATCCCAGCGCGAGTACACGATGACCTGGGTGTCCGACAGGTCGGGCAGGGCATCGAGCGGGATATTGCGCATGGTCCAGTACGCGATAGCGATTGCGACCAGCGTGCCGGCGATGACCAGGTATTTGTTCTCGGCCGAAAAGCGGATGATCCGCTTGAGCACGGCTACTTGCCTCCGATGGCGGAGAGCGAAGCGCGCAGCTGCGATTCGCTATCGACCAGGAAGTTGGCGCGCGTGACCACCTGCTGGCCTTCTTCGAGCCCGCCGGTCACCTCGACCTCGGCCCCACTCTTGTTCCCGAGCTGGACCACACGCGGCTCGAACCGGCCTTCTCCGCGCGCCAGGAAGACCACGTCCTTGGTCCCGGCGCGAATCACGGCGTCGGCCGGAATGCGCAGTCCTTCCTGCGCCGTCCCCTGCAACGTGACTTCGCCGTACATCTCTGGTTTCAGCTCTCGCGTCGAGTTGGAAAAGTGCAGGTGCACCTTGGTGGTGCGGGTCTTCGGGTCGAGCACCGGATCGATGAAAGCCACCCGACCCGAGAAGGAGCGATTCGGGTACGCGGGCAAGGTCAGGGTGGCCTTCATGCCCACGCGGATCCGGGCCAGATCGGTTTCGTAGGCGTCGGCCATCACCCACACCTCATTCAGATCGGTAATCTCGTAGGGCGCCTCGCCTGGACTCACCCGTGCCCCCTGCACCACGTTCTTCGCTGTGACCACGCCGGCAATAGGCGACACCACGGTCAGGGTTTTGGTGGGCTGCCGCGTGCGCGCAAGGCGCTCAATCTCCGAAGCCGGTACATCCCACAGCTCCAGGCGGCGGCGAGCCGACGCCACCAGCGTCTCGCCGTTCTCCGACAAGGCGCCGCCCTTGGCCAGGGCCTCCCTGGTCTGCAACGCCAGCAAGTACTCGTTCTGTGCGGACAGCAGGCTCGGGCTGTACAGGGTAAACAGCGGCTGGCCCTTGCGCACGGCTTGTCCGACGAAGTCCACGTAAATCCGTTCGACAAAGCCGTCGACCTTGACGTTTGTCTTGCGCACACCCGCCGGGTTCACCTCGATGCGCGCCACCGTACGCCAACTCGCGCTGATAGGGCCCTTGTTGACCGCGGCGGTGCGCAGCCCGATGAGCTGCTGCCGGGCAGGATCGATGTTGACCGTGGCCAGACCCTGCACCGGAGCACCACCGGCCAGCTCGTCTGCGTAGACCGGGACGTAGTCCATACCCATCTCATCCTTGCGCGGAACCGGCGAGGTCTGCTTCGGATCCATGGGCGAGCGGTAAAGGGCGATCTTCCGCGCGCCCGGCTTTGCGGCCGCACTGTTGTCAGTCGAGGCGGACGACACCAGAACCAGCTTCATTCCGCAGATCGGGCAATCGCCGGGGTGATCTGACGTGATGGTCGGGTGCATGGGGCACTGGTACAGAGGCGCCTTCTTCGCTGTCGCCGCTACGGGCCCGCTCGCTGGCGCGGTGCCATGCCCACGCATCGCCAGCCACACTCCTACACCGCCGAGACCGCCGCCCGCCGTGACCGCTGCCAGCGCCACCACGACGAGACGTCGCGAAGACCGGTGGGGTTCGGGATCCGCCGACGGTTCGGACTCTTGGGTGTCATCCGCGTTCATGGATTGCTCCGTTCTGCATACCTCACATCGATGCGCCGCTGCTGTCCGTGCTCGGCGGCTGACCTGCCGATCGACTCGACGATGAGGAAGCAGGAGTCGCACCTGCACCCGGCATCGCAGGGCCACCCATGCCGCCCGTCGCGGGTCCGCTCGGCGCATCCAGGCTGAGCTCCCGCTCGGCGATGGCGATCCGCTGCGCCGCCGCGACCGATTCGAAGAAACCATTCACGTCACCCAGGTACCCGGCCAGCGCTTCCAGGACAGAAGCAAACGTCACGCGGCCGACCTGGTACTGCGCCAGCGTGCTTGAAACCGTGGCTTCTGACTGCACGAGCAGCCCGGAACGGTACAGGTGGTTCGCCTCCACCAGTGCGCCCAAGGCCGCCAGCCTCTCGTGAATCCGCTGCCGCAGAAGCTGGCGGATCGCCTCGGCGCCATTCCGCGCCGCCTCGCCGCGTGCCCGGTTCTCCGCCATGGCTCGCGCTTGCTTCTGCGCGCCCCAGATGGGCAAGTTGAACGCAACTCCGGCCAACCACATGGTTTCGAACCCGCCCCAGCGAGGCATCACCCCTGCGCTCACCGTCACGTCCGGCCAGCGCTCTTTGTTTGCCAGGTCCACCCGCCGGCCCGCCTGCTCCCCGGCCAGCAGAGCCTTCTTCAATTCCGGACTCTCTGCCTCGGTCGCTGTCGCCGCTTGTTCGCGGTCGGGCAACACCGGGTCCGGCAGGTCGGCCAGGGTGCGCGTCGTCGCAATCGGCTCGGTCAGCGAGTGCCCACGCAGCCGGTTGAGCACGGCGATTCGACGGTGTTCCTCGCCTTCCAGCGCCCATCGCTGTTGGCGTAGGCGATTCCTTTGCAATTGCGCGCGTAGCAGATCGGACTGCGCCGTCTCGCCCGCCTCGTAGCGGGCGCGGGCCAGCCCTTCTGACTGCGCCCAAAGCGACTCCAGTCTCGTCAGCAGGCCGAGCTGATCGCGCACCAGCAGCAGATCGACGTAGGCCCGCTCGACCTCTGCCGCTACCGAGAGCAGCACGCGCCGCAGATCGGCCTCGGCCTCGCGGGTGCTGAGGCCGGCCAGCTCGCTGCGCAGCCCGCGCTTGCCTGCCCAGGGAAAGGTCTGCGACGCCATGATCGAGATCCAACTCGTCTCCATCTTTCCGATCTGGATACTGCTGAACCCGTCGTTCTGGATGCCGAGAGAAAGGGTCGGATCAGGCAGAGCCCGGCTCTGGGGCACGCGCTCCTGCTCTGCCACAATCTGCGCGCGCGCCTGCGCCAGCTCGGGCCGCCTCTCCATGGCCTGCTTGACCAGTCCCCGCAGCAAGGGATCCTCCAGCAAGGTCGGTCCGGCCGGCATCTGGGCGGAATCCGCCGCCCGCGCAGGTGTGGCGGCCAGCAGGAGGAGAAGCGGAAGGCGCGCGATCATGGTTTCACTCCACGATGATGACGCCGGCGATCATGTCCATCGCGCAGGCGTAGCGAAGCTGGCCCTTCTTGGTGGGCGTGAACGTGATCTCGACCGGCTGATTGAGCGGCAGCGGCTTGTTGATGCCGAAGTCTTTGATGACGATCTCCTTGGCGCAGGTCCGGTCGGTCTTGCGCGTGACCAACAGTTTCACTGGCTGATTGGCCTTCACCTTCACCTGCGCAGGCACAAAGCCCTCGCTTGTGACCTCCATGGTTACTACCTGTTCCTGAGGCATTTTCTGCTCCTTGCCCTTGGCGAACGCCGATGCGCCCGACACAGCGACGGCAACTGCGAT